>Ga0209466_1000045_pt1 | contig 25232 bp, 44 predicted proteins | sample PanSoiPlo30MoBio_FD_188323 | JGI IMG/M metagenome (GOLD analysis project Ga0209466, IMG submission 188323) | Tropical forest soil microbial communities from Panama analyzed to predict greenhouse gas emissions - Panama Soil Plot 30 MoBio (SPAdes)... | ecosystem: Environmental > Terrestrial > Soil...
AGAGATCGCAGGCGTCCAGACCGTCGTCGAGTTCGAGTCGCTGAACTTGACCCGGCGAATGTCCGCTTGCGAGGTGCCCCACGCAGCGCCAATCAAAAAGCCGCCGAAGGAGACGAGGTACGCGCACCGAAACGTGGGCAGATTCGCCCCCGCCGCATCTTTCGGAATCAACGTCGAATACGTCGCACCGCCATTCCAGCGGAGGATCGAGTAGCCGACGTCACCGCTGCCGACCGTGATGCAGAGCCAGCCGTCGAGGAATGCACTCATGGCGGCGGTCTGGTGCGCCGTGTAGCGGGTGGGCCGACTCCCGACGCCGTCCCAGGTGATCTCCGTCGTCCCCGTGGTCGTCCCGTCCGACTTGTAGAAGTAGATCGGCGCGGGATCGGCCCCGGTGGTGTCGTACGTCAGGATGAGCAACGCCGTCGCCGGATTGAAGGGATTCATCAGGATGCCGAAGACGGTCTGCGCCGGCGACTTCCCCGAGAAGAACGATGCTGGGATCAGCTCCTGGTAGATCGGGAGTGGGATGGCCCCCTGCTCGTCAGGCAGGAAGCCGTTGCACCACGACCACTCGTTCTCCGCGATGGCTGACGGGAGCGCGTTGAAGTTCAACCCGCCGCCGAACGTGGGTACGGTGACCCACTCGCCAGCCACCGATCAGGCTCCCCGCGAGGTGCTGCCCCCCGCGAGCATGGTCGTCTTGTCGTCGAGGATCACTCTCGCCAACATGCTCTCGAACATCTGGCGGTGAACGCTCGAGCGTTCGTCTTCCTGCAGATAGGCGTAGGCGTCCGCGAGCCCGCCCATGCGCAGCACGTGCGGATACCGCTCCGTGAAGAAGTTCGTGTCCGTTGGCGCGGAGAGCGGGAGCTGCTGGCGGTAGTAGTCGAGGACGAGCTGGAGGTCGACGGACGGCACCGGCAGGAGATAGAGCGACTGTCGCCAGATCGCATACTGGACGGGCCAGCCGATGGGCGCGCCGGGAGGGGCGACCTGCGGGTACTCCGGATCGCGGAGTCCCTCGACCGGCTTCTCGACCCGGATCCACTCGTCCCGCAGCGTCTTCTCCATGTAGGCGAGCAGCGGGATCGAGCCCGTATCGGTCTGCTGGTAGATCGCCTTCTGCGCGACGAAGTCCACCGGGAGCGACATGGATTCGGTGTTCGCGGCGTAGGAGAGCGCCACCGACGTCGTCTCGGCACCCCGCCAGAGGTGCGCCTCTTCCATGAGACGCATGGCGGCGTTGATGCACTCGTCGCAGATCGCATCGGGCAGGACGGCCGGGTTGGCGTGCGTCGCCGTCCAGGTGCGGAGGTCGTTCCGAAGGGAATTGAGCGTCGCCATGGCGTGCGGCCTTCCGCCCGCCACAGCGCCCGCTGGGCGTCAGACGGGCGGCGTGTGCGTCACTCTCCCCCGAGAGGCGTGTCGCGCGCGGGCTGGACCTCCGGGCCGCGTCCCCCCCGATTCGAGTCGAATGGGCTCGCGGGGTTTTCCGGCATGGCATCTTCGCCCGCCGTCAGCCCCTGATCTTCGGGAACCGCGTTCGTTCCGGTGCCGTCACCGACGTTGCGTGCCATAGAAGTTCTCCTCACATCCCGAGGATGACCATGCGGAGCGTGCCACCATTGCCGATGGCCGCTGCCGTCAGGGCCGCACCCAGGAGATCGTAGACCATGATCTTGTTCGTCTTGCCGTCCCAGATGGCGTTGAGCGGCACGAAGGCCGCGCCGGATGTCCAGGCGCTCGCGTGGATGACGGCGAGCAGTTTCGAGAATCCCATGCGCCGGAAGTCCGTCGAGTCGAGCGTGATCGCACCCGCCACGATGACGCTCGCGGCGGTCACCAGGCCCATGTCGAGCGTCGCGAGCTTCGCGCCGTTGTTGATGTTGAAGATCCGTCGACCCTGGTCGATGGTCGCGGTGAAGGTCGCGTTCGCGCCGAGTGCCATCAGGACTCTCCCTTCTCCTCCTTCGGGAGATTCTGCGGCGGGATTGGCGCATCAGTCGGTGGTGCGGGCGGCGGGCCTTCGCGCCGCGTCCCCTCCGCAGGCTCGTCGGACGGCTTCTCCTCTTCGGGCTCGTCGTCGGGTGGGAGATGCTCCTCTTCCTCACCCGAAGGGTGCTTGCTCTTCGCCATGATCAGTCTCCTCCACGCCCACGGACGAAGCCCCGGCTGCGCTCATCCTCGGTCGGAGCACGAGACGCCTGTGACTTCGGCGCGGGCGATGCGTCCTGCATGAAGTCGTCCCAGTCGGATTCGGGCATGTCGGCCACATCGCGACGGAAGGCGTCGAAGCCTGCCGACTTGTTCACCTGGCCGGGCGTGGTCTGCTTGTTCCAGCGGACCCCGCTCGAGGCATCGCCAGCAGCCATCGGATTAGCCTCCGTACTCCCGGATGCCCTTGAGACGCGCATGCGCGCTCTGCAGCGGCACGGTCGACGGCGAGTTCGCATCCGGGGTGGTGCCGGTGCAGTGGACCTCGAGCCCGCACTCCGTCAGGAACTCGTCGCGCGACGCGTCCTCACCAGGCGACTGCCGGTTCCGCAAGAACCGTGTGTCGTCGAGGAACCTGTAGACGAGCTTGTCCGGATCGATCACGAAGAGATCGTAGCGCCAAGTGGGGTTGTCGGTCATCAAGGGGTGGTTGTAGAGAAGCAGCGTGCCGAACGGGGTGATGTAGCGCATCAGGTGGAAGCCGTAGGTGTCGTCGGTCGGCGCGAGCTCGATGCGGGCCTTGTTCTTCGCCATCTCGTTCAAGACGAGCAGCGCGCCGCTGCCGGCGAACGCGAGCTTCTCGCGCGAGCCGTAGCGGAAGGCGACCTCCAAGAACTGATCCCAGAGCTTCTCGGTGAGCGATCCGGGGGGGTTGAACTGGCTCAGGTCGGTGTTGACCGACATCGCGGTGGTCGTCACCGCCGGGAGCCAGTTGAGGAATCCCCGCGTAGTGCGGAGCGGCTGTCCTTGGGACGTGATGTCGAGCGGGCCGGACGCCGAGGTGAGCGAGATGATCTCCTCGCGCTCTCCGAAGAGGAACGCCTTCTCCAACTCGATCGAGTGGATCTGGAGCGCCTCGCGCTTGGCCTCCCGGTACGGGCCCTCGTCGTCGTAGCGGAGCCGTGTTTTTCGCGCCGTGCGCGTGAGCGACAGCGGCGTGCGGAAGATCTGGGTGAAGTTGTACTGCCGCACCGGCTTGTAGGCGATGGCATTGCCCAGCAGCGCGCCTTCGGGGTTGCCCGTGCCGATGATGACGAGTCCGTCCCCGATGCCGACCGCGCCGCCCGTGATCGCGGGGTTGGTGACGAACTTGTCACCGATGTCCCGACGTACGCGGATCGAGGTGGCGGTGACCGCCGTCACCAGCATCGCCTCCTCCGTCTTCTCGTTGAAGACGACGTGGCCGACCTTGTAGATCGAGACGTCGTTCGCGTTGACGCCGTCCGGGTACATCTTCAAGTACGCATCGGCGGTGCCGCCAGCGGCGATGGTCGCATCGTCGGCGGGCGCATCCGCAGCGCCTGCGCCCCGGATGGTGCCGCGCTGGATGGGCAGTCCCTTCTCGAACCAGTGGTACTGGGGATCGTCGGTCGGCTGATCCTTCAGCTTCGACATGAACGCCGTCAGCGGCGCATCCCCGTTCGGGAAGTACAGCAGGATCCCCTGACGCCAGTTTTGTGGGCGCTCGACGCTGCTGAACGTCCCCGTGCCTCGCATGCCCAGAACGGCCATGTTGCTCCTCCGTCCGGACGCGCGGGCAGGCGCGACCGCTCAACAAGTGTCGTTTGCTATCGCGCCAGATCGAGGATCTCTGCGGTGAGCTGCGTCTGCGCGGACGGATTGCCCGGTCGCGCGGCACCCGTCCCCATCTCTCCGAACGCCGGCCGCAGCCGCGACTGGAGCGTCGGCCGCGCGTAGCCGTTCCCCTGCGGGGCTGCGCCCAGCGTGACATTCAGGCCGTAGACCTGTCGCAGATGGTTCACCGTCCGTGCGGCGACTTCCCGCTGCGCCGACTCCCAGTCGAAGCGGGGAGCCTGCGCCTGCTCTGCAGCCACCTGCGCGGCGTAGTGCTGGACGATGACCGCGTGATCGTAGAGCTCCGGGAAATTCGTCCAGAAGGCGTCGTGCATCTGGCCCGCCCGCGTCTCCACGACCTGCGCCTGCTGCCGCGCGCCCTGATCGCGCTGGTAGTACTGGACGAGTCGCTTCTCCGCTGCCTGGATGGCAAGGAGCGCGGTCGCCTGCAGCGCGCGGGTAACGATCTGCGCGCCCTTGGCACCACCCTGGAAGACCTCGATCAGGTCGTCCTCGCTCACCTGCAGGATGTCCAAGACTTCTTGCAGGACGGGATCGACCTGCTGCTGTGGCTGCGCAGCCGCCGCCTGCTCCATCGCTGCGGCGGCGCGGAACTGCAGCTCCCGCTCGAGCAACCCGCTGCGCTGCTGCTGGATGCCCAGCTCGCGGCGCAGTTGCTCGATCTCCTGTCGGGGATCGAACGCGGGGGTGGGCGGGGCAGTGGGGGCGACCGTCTCGACGCCGCCGCCAGGCTCCGGTCCTGCCGGCGGCGCGGACGGTTGAGGAGGAGGCGACCCAGGCGCTTCCTCAGACGATGAATCACGAACGGGGTCGCTGAAGCGCGACTCCGATGGGCTCAGTGACTCGACCTCGCTGGCGAGATCGGCGGCGCTACTGCCGCTGTCTTCAGCGGCGGCGGCTGACCCTCCACGACGCGCCATGACCCCTCCTCCATGGAGCGCGGGGCAGCGCGTCCTTGTGGATCTACTGTGGACAACGCCCGTAGCAAACGCTACATGCGCCGTCAAGGCACGGGAAAATCAGGGATGTGTCTCAAGAGCACGGCTGTGAACAAGCGGTGATCACGATGGCGGCACCATCAGACTGGGCAGAGGCTGGTGGTGACCGCGTTCCGGGCACCTGGGCGGGCGCTTCGTCAGCCCGCCCAGTGCCTTTCCTCTGAGGCGGTGATGGACGGCCACGGCGACGGCGACGAGCCGAAGAACCCGACACCGCTGCCACTGCGTCCACGCGGTCGCCCGCCACTCGCGACCGCACCGCCACCGATCCCGCGTGATCCACGCGGGCGGCTCTCGAACCAGCGCGCCGCGTTCCTCACGACCTACTTGGGCGTCCTCCAGGAGCCCGACGTCGTGAACCACGTCCGCTCGATTCTCTCGACCGGCAAAGCGTCCGACGTCGCCGCCGTCCTCGGCGCGCTCGTCCGCGTGCTGATCCCGGCAGAGAAGGGGACGAGCACCCCCGTGCAAATCAACCTTTCCCACGGTGTCCCCCGCCCGCCGGTCGATGTGACCCCGCCATGAGTGCCGTCCCACTCATCGGCCCGACCGGCGCGCCGTACGTGCCGAACAAGAGCCAGGCCCCGTTCCACGCCTCGCCCGCGAAGTACAAGCTGCTGCTGGGCGCGGCGGGATCGGGAAAGACGGTCAGCCTGGTGGTCGAGGATCTGCTGCTCGCCCTCGAGCATCCCGGCTCGACGGGCGTGATCTTCCGCCGCTACTACCCCAGCCTCCGCGACACGACGAAGCAAACCTTCTTCGACTGGGTGCCGCGTGCGCTGATCCGGAAGGAGTACAAGTCGGAGGGTCGCGAGGAGGTCGAGCTCCACAACGGGTCGCGCACGCTCTTTCGTGTGCTCGATGACTACCGAAAGCTGGGCTCGATGGAGTTCGACCGGATCGCCATCGACGAGGCGATCGAGGTCCAGGAGCGCGAGTTCTTGGCGCTGATCGCCCGGCTCCGCGGCCAGCGGGGCCCGCGGCGGATGTACCTCGCGACCAACCCGCCCGACGAGGATCATTTTCTCCATCGCTGGTTCGTGGATCAGGCGCGTCCCGGGAAGGAGGTCTTCCACAGCAGCACGTACGACAACGCGGAGCACCTGCCCCCCGATTACGTGCGCGAACTCGAGCAGTACCCTCCCGCGTGGCGCGAGAAGTACCTCCACGGGCAGTGGGGGTTCCTCCCCGAAGGCTCGCCCGTCTTCGACGGCTTCGACCCGCAGATCCACGTCGCGAAGCTCGAGCCCATCGTCGGCCTCCCGGTGATCCGGGGGTGGGATTTTGGCTACGTCCATCCCGCCTGCGTCTGGCTCCAGATGCTGCCCTCCGGGCACATCCGCTGGCTCCACGAGCTGATGGGGTCGAACGAGGAGCTGCGCCTCTTCGCCGCCCGCGTGATCGCGGAGACGAAGATGCACTTCCCATACGCGAAGGTCTTCGAGGACTACTGCGACGTCGCCGGCACGTACAAGAACGACAAGTCCCCGACGTCCGTGCAGATCCTCCGGAACGAGTTCAAGCTTGAGCCCTACGCCCGGAAGTACGGCATCGCCTACACGGTCGAGCGGATGCGCGGGCTGCTCCGGACGAAGGTCGACGGCGTGCCGCTGCTCCAGCTGGATGAGCGGTGCCGGATCTCGCGACGCGGCTTCGCGGGTGGCTACGCGATCGATTCCAAGAAAGACGAGCCGGCGAAGGATGGTTTCTACGACAACATGATCGATGCGGGACGCTACCCGATCACCGCCATCACGCACGGATTCGGGACCGACGTGACCGCGCAGAGCTATCGCGGGAAGCCGCTGCCCGATTGGCGTCCTGCAGCGGGGATCTAGCCATGATGACCCAGGCACTCGCTGCGGAGCTCGCGAAGGAGTTCTCCCCGCTCCAGGACGAGATCGTCCCCTTCTGCATGCGCCGGCTCGACGCGGCGAGTGACCAGTGGTCGAAGCGATACGACCGCTGGCGGGAGGCAGAGCGCCTCTACCGCGCCTACCGTGTGCCCGACATCCAGGACCAGAAGACGCGGAACGCGTCGCTCACCGAGGGCGTCGAGAAGATCGTCATCCCATACTCGTACGCGACGCTCCAGTCGATCATCGCGTTCTTCATGTCGATCCTCTGCGAGCGGAGCCCGATCATCCCGGTGCGTGGTGACGGGCCGTGGGACGTCACGCCGGCGCAGAACATGGAAGCGGTGCTGCATTACCAGATGGAAAACATGCAGCCGCCCGGCACGCTGATCATCTTCCAGTGGCTCCTCGACGCGTGGCGCTACGGCGTCGGGATCGTGAAGAACATGTACACGATCCGCGAATGGGTCGATCTGATCCGCACCTTCTCGACCGACCCGATGACCGGTCAGATGGTCGACCAGCTCGCGGAGACGGACGTCACCGCCTACGAGGGCAACGAGGCGATGAACGTCTCGCCGTTCGACTGGTTCCCCGATCCCGGTCGGCCCATGAGCGAGTTCCAGCGCGGGGAGTTCGTCTTCCACGAGATGCGCCGCTCCTGGACGGAGATGCTGCAGCGGGAAGCGGAAGGCCTCTACGTCGGGGTCGATCTGATCAAGAAGGGCTACACAGGCGTCGGCAGTCGGTCGGATAGCACCGGCTCGCGCGACAACTCCGACATCTCGCGCATCGTCGGCATGGATACGGTCGGGGGTGACGACAGCGACGTCCGCTACGCCGGGAGCGACACCAGCCCCTCGCGGCAGTACCCGACGCTGCACGAAGGCTGGATCTGGCTCACCCCGAAGCAGCTCGACAAGCTGCACTTGGTCCAGTTCGTGCGGCCCACGACGACGCCGCGCCTCTGGGTCTTCACCATCGCGAACCGCTCGCGCTGCGTCCGGGCCGAACCGGCGAACCTGCCGGGACGTCGCTTCCCGTTCGAGATCACGGAGCCGAACTACGACGTCTACTCGCCGTCGAACATCGGGCTCATCGAGACGACGCGCGGGCTCCAGTACCACCTCTCCTGGCTCTTCAATGCGCGCATGATGGCGGTGCGGAAGACGCTCAACAACGAGCTGGTGGTCGATCCCTCGATGATCGAAGAGGCGGATCTGCTGGACCCGCGACCCGGCAAGCTGTTACGACTCACGCGCGCCGCCCAGAACAGCGGGCTCATCGACAAAGCGGTCTTCCCGCTGCCGGTGGTCGACGTCACCGCCTCGCACAGCATCGACTCCAAGAATGTCCGCGAGATCGGGGAGGAGGTGACGGGGGCCTCGCGACTCCTGATGGGGCTCTCCAACACTGGGCGGCGCGCGGCGACCGAGGTCCAGGCACAGACGCAGCTCTCGTCGGGACGCATGAAGATGCTGGCCGAGATCTTCGTCTCGCAGGGGATGCGCCCGTGGTCGCTCCAGATGTCGCGCAACACGCAGGCGTTCATGGTGAACTCGCTGAACGTCCGCGTCCACGAATCACTCGCGCGCATTCTCGGCACGCAGTCCATCGAGGTGAATCCCCAGGTGCTGCAGGGGAACTTCACCTTCCCGATCCTCGAGCAGGGCACGCCGACCGACCAGATGATGGAGCAACAGGTCTGGCGGGAGATCTTCACGACTGGGATGCAGACCGGTGCCGCCGCCTCCGTGCTGCAGTCGATGAACTGGTTCGCGGTCTTCGGCCGATTCTTGAAGACCATGGGGATCCGCAACATGCAGGACTATCTGATGCCTGGCGTCCCGAACCCGCAGATCCAGGTGATGCCCGACGAACAGGTGGCGGCGCAGGCGCAGCAGGGGAATCTCGCGCCCGCCGGCATGACCGAACCGTCCGTGTCGAGCGACGGCTTCCCGCAGTTCCCGAACGCGGCGAGCGGAAACGGGTCGCCGCCCGGAATCTGACGATGACGAGTGAGCTCACCCCGCTCCAGCGTGCCTGGCACTGGTTCTGGTGCCACGTCTATCCGCGCGGCGTCGTGCGCGACGGCGCACTCGTCTGTCCCGTCTGTGGCCGCGTGCTCGTCGCGCGCGTGGAGTCGTAGCCATGCGCTGGTCACCGGGCCCGATCAGCCCGAACATCGAGGATCGGCGGTTCGAGGGAAGTCCGGAAGAACGCCTCCTTGCCCTGCAGGATGCCGTCCGGCGCGGGACAGTCATCGAAGGCGGCGATATCGGTGGACTGCCGCCATGGATGTGGCCCGATGACACCGGCCTCCAGCAAGCAGCTCTCGACAAGCTCGCCTTCCAGCGTGCCTTCGACCTCCCATGAAGATCCGCCGCGAGGAGATCCAGCGCACGTTCGATCGGCTGTCGAAGACGGGCGATCTCGACATCATCGTCGCCATCCTGAACGACGCGGCGGCGCTGGTGCGTGACGAGCTCTTGAAGAAGCTCTCGACCTTCCCGGTCGCGGACAAGAGCGATCTCTCCGCGTTCGCCTACCGGCAAGGCTGGCTCCGCGGCCTCGAGCAGGTGGTCGCGATCCTCGATCCCGCCCGCATCCGCGCGCTCGAGAAAGCGGAGCAGCACGCGGCAGAGGTCATCGCGTTCTCGGAGGATCAGCTATGACGACGCACCGGAGGTACTTCTTCGACTCGATCCGCTCCTCGCTCTTCGGCTCGCTCGCGCAGTCCCAAGTCGATGGGCTGAACCTCTTCCTCGACTGGTACGACGAGGAGAATCCCGCGATCCCCGACCGCTACCATCTCGATGATCGGATGTTCGCCTACGTGCTCGCGACCACGTATCACGAAACCGGCGCGACGTTTCAGCCGATCAAGGAATACGGCAGCGAGTCGTACTTGAAGTCGAAGCCGTACTATCCGTGGTACGGGCGCGGCTACGTGCAGCTCACGTGGAAGGACAACTACCAGGCGCAGGACACGAAGCTCTCGCTCAACGGGCGGCTGATGGCGAATCCCGATCTCGCGCTCGATCCGGAAATCGCGCTCTCGGTGATCTTGGGCGGCATGTGCGACGGCGACTTCACCGGGCGGAAGCTCTCGGACTACTTCACCGATCAGCTCACCGATTGGGTCGATGCGCGCCGCATCGTCAACGGCACCGACCGCGCGCAGGACATCGCGAACTACGCGATGCAGTTTGTCGACGCGATCACGCACACCTAGGAGGCTGTGATGGCAGAGAAATGGATCCAGAAGGCGATCTCGAAGCCCGGCGCACTGCACCGGCAGCTGAACGTGCCTGAAGGCCAGAAGATCCCGGCGAAGAAGCTCGCCACTGCTGCCCAGAAAGGCGGGAAGCTGGGGCAGCGCGCCCGCCTCGCGCAGACGCTCAAGAAGTTCTGATCATCATTCCTGCCGTCTCTTCCAGACGGACTGGCCCCGTGCGAGCTCCTCCAGCAAGCGGTCGAGCGTGACGCGCGCGTCCTCATCTCCGTGCGCGGCGCGCCGGATCAGCTCGCGACGCTCCCGCGCCATTCGACCTGAGAGCGCTGCGTTGAGCATCCTGAGTTCGTCCTGCGAGAGCTCGTCGAGGAGCGCGGCCAACTCCGTGTTCTTCGCCGCCAGAAGCGTCGGCCACTCGTCCTCAGGCACTCCCGCGAGGCATTCGCGCAGCCTGTCGAGATAGCGCCAGATTGGCTCGCGTGACATCACTCGCTCGCGCGCCAGAGCGCGTCGAGGTCGAGCGTGAGATCCCGGTAGACCGCCACCGTTCCCGACGTCGCGAGGAGCCGGCGCGCGTAGCCCCCACGCCCCCGCACATAGACCTCGAACGTCCGGTGGATCGGTTCCACGATCCAGTAGTGCGGGATCCCGTGGGCGTAGTAATCAGCCCGCTTCTCCTCGCGGTCGCGGCGCACGTCGCGCGGCTGCGGCGAGACGACCTCGATCACCAGATCGGGGATCGCGTCGAAGAGCTTCACGGGATCGACCGGCTGACCCGACCACCACACCATGAGGTCGGGACCGCGCACGTCGTGCGGGCCGAACTTCACCCCGCCATCCGCCCATGTGCGCCCGCCTCGTCGGCGCACCCACGGGTCGAGTGCGCTCTGCAGCCAGAAGAGCACCGCCTGATGCCGGTAGCCCGTCACTTCCCCCTCCACCACGACACCGTCCCAGAGTTCCCGGTCGGGCCCCGGCTGATCCTGATAGGCCTCCCAGAACGCCTCTGCGGTCATCCGCGCCTCAGTCTGCGGCGTCGCCATGCAGGGTACTGTACGTCAACCCGGTGCGGTTTGACAATCACCGGTAGACCCCGCCGCCGGGAGCCGTTTTCGGGTCGTCCACGACGTGCTTCGGATGGGTGTGCCGGAAGCAGCGATAGAGCACGACGCCCGGTCGGAGCGGATTCGGATGGGCGTACGCCATGGTCCGGAGATTGCCGCAGATGTCACAGGCGGCGCTCCCCACGATCCACGGGTGGCGCTCGAGGCTGCGCCGCGGCCCCTGCGGCGGGCGCACGCTCGCAGGCGCGGTGATGGCTCCCAGCACCTCATCGTCGTCCGTCAGGCACTCCCCCGCGGTATGACGTCGGCCAGGAGCTGCATCGCATCCCACTGCGCCTGGAAGGTGGCGGCGCAGAGGATGGCGAGCGCCGTCGCGTCGTCGTCGTCGGCCGCGAACGCCCGGATCAGCGCATCGCCCCGAGAGGGATCGCACCAGCGCGTGCCGCGCTCGATCTCGACCACGTCCGCGACCGTCAAGCCCGCCCGCGCCGCCAGCTCCTGCCGATCCCACATGCGGGCGCGACGCAGCTGCGTGACGGCACGGCACAGGGCGTTCATCCGCGTGGGATCGTAGCACGAACGTGGTAGGCTCCGAGGGCAGGATGACGCGTGTTCCGTCCTGCCTCGTCGCCGTGGCCCTCGCGACGTGCCCGATGACCCCGGTCGTCTCGAAACACGCGCTCTGTCAGGCGGTCTGCGACCCCTTCGCCGCGTCCGTCTGCGCCTCCTTCACGGGCATCGCACGGAAGCACTGCGTGAAAGGCCTCACCATGCTCTGCGTCCGGACAGACCCGTCCGTCTGCGCGACCACGGTTGGCCCCGCCGGCCCACCCGGTCCTGCCGGCCCACCGGGTGTTGCCGGCTCCCCCGGTCCCGCCGGTCCTCCTGGTCCCGCTGGTCCCGCTGGCGTGGTCGGCCCCGTGGGACCGGTCGGCCCCACCGGACCTGCCGGCCTCGAGGGGCTCCCGGGACCACCGGGACTCCCCGGCATCCCCGGCACCGCCGGCGTGACGGGAGCCACCGGAGCGACGGGACCAACCGGCCCCGCGAGTCCCCCGCTCACCGTCACGATCCGGCAGGTGACGCAGACCTTCGGACGCGCGCAGGCAGGCACGCTGATCTCGGTGACCGTTCCGTGTGCGTCCGGTGAAATCGTGCTCGCGGGCGGTGTCGTGCCGACCATCGCGGGCGGCGTCCCGAACGACATCCAGCGCGTCCACCTCCTCGTCTCCGGGCCGGCGAGTACCACGGCATGGACGGCGGCGAGCACGATCACCAACACGCTGTCGCAGACCGCGTCGCTCACTTACGCCGCGTTCGCGCTATGCGCGCCCTCCTCCTGATCCTCGTCGCGGCGAGTTCCGCGCTCGCCACCCCGCAGTCGGTGATCAGCGACACGGTCGGCCGCGTCTGCGTCCAGGTGCGCGGCCCCTTCTCGCTGCTGGGACAGGCGCTCGGTCAAGAAGCCGCCATCGCCATCACGAACGGCCCCACGGCGCTCGCGTCCATGGGCGGCGCGATCGACTCGACCATGAGCGAGCTGGGCCCCATCTTCCTCGATCACGCGCAGACGATCGGCCGCGGACGGGTCAACCTGAACGTCCTCGGTCAGACGTACGCGCTCACGTCCTTCGACGGCACGTCGCTCGATCCCCCGGAGCAGACGGTCGTCTTCGCCTCCCCGGTCGTTGCCGCCCGCCTCACGTACGACGCGACGATCCGGCAAGCCGCCATCGGCCTCGCCCTCACCTACGGGCTGCTCGACGCCCTCGATGTCAGCCTGCTCTTCCCGCTCGTCTTCACGCACGTCGCGGTGACAGCCACGCGCCAGGTGACCGACGTGTTCCAGCACGGCCGCTTCGTCCCCGTCGCCCACCAGCCCATCGTCCGCGCGAGCGGCGAAGCCTCGAACTTCGCGCAGGGCGATCTCACCGTGCGCGGCAAGTACTGGCTGCTCGAGGATCCCCTCGCCGTCGCCGCCACGTTGGCATTCCAGTTCCCGACCGGCGTCCCGGAGCTGCTGACAGGCACCGGGCACTACTACGTCGATCCCGGCCTCGCGGCCTCCTACCCGATCTGGGGCGGGCGCGCGGAGCTCAACGCGTCGGTCGGCATGCTGATCGACGCCTCCGACCTGTCTTTCTCGAAGGTCAGCTACGGCGTCGGCGCGAGCGCCATCGTCGTCCCGCAGCGCCTCGGCGCGGTGCTCGAGATCTTCGGCCAGAGCGACGTCGCCGCGCACTTGAACCCGCAGGACACCGCAGTGCTCACCCTGCTGTCCAACCGGAGGCTGCTCGAGCAGCCGGCGCTCAACCTCTTCGTCACCCGCACCGATCAGGTGAACCTGTCCGTCGGCCTCCGCGCTCCCGTCGCCGCGTGGGACGCGCTCACCGTGCTCATCTTCGCAACCGCCGTTGTCCCGCTCAACGATCAGGGGCTGCGCCCGACCGGCGCGTTCGTCACGCTGGGGATGGGGAGCACGTTCTAGACCTCCCACCGCTTGCGCAGCCGCCGCGCGATCTCCCGGTGCGTCGCCGCCGCCTCCTCCTCCGTCGTGTACCGCAGCGTGTCGGTCAGCTCGCCATCGTGCGGATCGGGGAACTCGAGCGACGGGCGCGCGTACTGCGTGCCGCCGGTCGGCAGCTCGAATGCTTCGATCTCGCTCGAGAAGTACATCGTCTCGAAGATCAGCGGCGGGCCGATGAAGGCGTGGTTCAGCCCGATCCACACGGTCGAGAGATACGACCCGTCCGGAAACTCGTCCCGCCCGACGCAGACCTCCTCGTACGTCGCCGCTTCCCGCCGCCGCGCCCATTCGAGGCACGCCGTCATCGGATCGTCGTCGGTGCCGGGAATCGGGAACCCGTGGCGGTCGTAGTACTGCGGACCCGTCACAAAGCCCCGGAGCACCGGATGTCCGCGCCAGCGCGAGGTGTGGAGATCGCAGAAGGCGAACAGTTCCGCGAAATCCGGCGTCACCGCGCGAGCCGCCCCAGCACGATGCCGACGAGGACCCCCGTCGCCCACGCGGTGACCACCAGCGAGTAGATCAGCTGCCGCGCGGTGCGCTGCGGATCGGGTGCGCTCATTCCCAGCAGCTCATCGCTGGACGAGGGCATCCAGCTCGTCGAGCCGCTGTTCGATCGTAGCGAGCCGGCTATCGCGCTGCGTGAAGCCGGTGACGATGGCGCGCACGAGGCGATCGACCTGCAGGGTGAGGGCATCGAGTTGGGTGGCGAGCTGGGCCACCTGCACGGTCACCATGTCCATGCGGCCCGCGAGGGTGAGGAGCAGCGCCTCGATGCGGTCCAGGCGGTCGGTGTCGGTCATGCCGCCGCCTCGACCCCACGCACCCGCGCCCGGTGCCAGTACGGCGACGAGCACTCCCGGTTCGCGCACCGCACCGGCAACACCCCCGTCCGCACGAACCACTGGTACCCGCACCGCGCGCACACCAGCCACACCGTCCCGGTCGGCAGCGTGCGCCGCGTCGGCATCGCCGTCTTCTTCCACCGCGTCCCCGCCCAGAGCGTCGTCCCGCAGCTGGGACACTCCCGCGGCTTGGTATCGGGTTCCGTCAAATGCCACACATGCCGGCAGAGCCGGCACCGCGTCCAAGGCCGGATCACGGTCGGAGTCACGCGAGGAACGGTCATACCGTCCCACTCTACCGGTCCCGACTATTTCGGGCAAGCGACCCCGAGAATGTCGGCTTGACGGCATCCGACACTTTCGGGTCTAGTCCCCCCATGCTCACCCGGCTCGCGCTGATCGGCTACGCCGTCGCCCCGTTCGTCGGCCTCGCCGCCCTCTGGATCCTCCACCGTCCCCTGCCCCCACCAGCTCCCGCCCCCGTCGTCGTCTGGTTCGCCGTCTGCCCAGGCGGCGGCTTCTGGGGGCCCTATCCCACGGCCGATACCTGCCGCACGAAGCTCGAGGACGTGAAAATCGCCTGCCGCACCCCGCTCTCCGCCCCGAACGTCCCCAATCCCGCCTTCGTCGCCATCGAGGAGATCTGCCGCGACGACTTCGCCGGCACGCACTGCGCCTGCGAGTACGACGTCGCCGTCCCGGGTCGCCCCGTCCTCCCCGGCCGCTACACCCCGGGCGTCTAGGCTCAGTACGGGCGCGGCGTCGGCGGCTTCTTCGGCCCCGCCTGCCGCCCCTTCGGCGGACTCTTCACCATCCCCTTCGCAAACTCCTCCAGCTGGCCCTCACTCATCCCCGTCTGCGTCTTCTTCCCCGCCCGCTTCCGCGCCGCCCCCATGAACTTCCGCTGCTTCTCGCTCGTCGCCGGCATCTCCACAAACCTCCTGCCCTCACGAATCCACGCGCGCCGCCGCCGCACCCGCCCCCACCTCCACGTCGAGCAACGTCGCCGCCGCCCGCATCACCCGCCCCCGACTCTCGGCATCAAGGGGCTCCAGCGCGCGGGTCACCGCCTCCACCGCGTCCGCAATCCGCGCCGCGTGCCGCGCCCGCCGCCGCCGCCCGTTGCGGTCCTCGTCCATGCTCCCCCGCTACGCTTCTCTCCCCACTTCGTCTAGGCAGAATCCGTCTCGAACCGCACCTTCGGCCCCCGATACGGCACCACCTCCCACCACTCCACCACGACCCCCCACCGCGGCCCTAGCTTGTTATCATACCGCTCCACCTCCCGCTCCATCACGTCCATCGCCAGCCGCAAGACCGTGTTCGAACAGTTGTCCACCATCTCGATCGAGTCGACGTCCTTCCGCAGCTCCCCGACGAGCTGGCGATGAATGTCGTCCGCCCACGTGATCAGATTCTTCGCGTAGAACTCGAACCCCCCGTGCCCCTCGCCCCCGCATGGCGGGCAGACCTTCCGCGTGTGCCGCTCCCCCCCAGACTGGAACACGCGAGCTCCTGGGTCGACGTACCCCATCAGCCCGAGTCCCTTCCGCTTCGGTCGCCGCCCGTACACCCTCCGCGCAATCGTATGGTCGATCACCGTCCCCGCCCGCTCCACCCCAGGTGGCCTCCCAGCCGGATACGTCAGCGTCTTCGGCGGCGGGTCGGCCTTGAACGGCCGGAACAAGTCGCCCTGCTCGCCCACAGCCCACCGCTACTCCCCCCTCCCCGTCCCCGTCTAGCCAGAATCGACACACCCCGTGCCGGTTCTGCCTTCACCCGCACGCCCCGTTCCCCTACCCTCGCCCCATGGAACCCCTCGCCTTCCCCTTCCGCGCTGACGGCTTCGATCACACCCTCCTCGCCCGCTCCGGTCAGGTCTGCCTCGTCAGCCGCAACCACGGCGCTCACTACGACATCGTCATCCTCCAGCACCGCCCAGCTACCCGCTTCCCCGATGGCACCGAACTCCCCACCCGTGAGGGCTACCCCAAAACCAGCGAATGGGGAAAATTCGGCTGGTCCTATGTGAACCGCGTGAAGGCCGAACGCTGGTACCGCACGATCTGTCGCCGGCAGCAGGCACAGACCCGCTCAAAATCGGATCCCGCCCCCCCAAAACAGCCCCGTACAGCCCCGCAGACGCCCAGGGAAGGGTAGGACATAGGGGGGGGGGCTAAAACACGCCCCTGCACGCCCTGCGTCGAGCTGTGCCGTCCCGGCACCAGGACTCCACAGGCTCGCATTGAGGCTCGCGGCAGGCCCGGCGAGCTTCAAAAAATCTCTACGAGCCGTCTGGCGTACATTCCGGGGCGAGCGGAGGCGTGGCGGGTGGAGCGTCCACCCCGGGGTTGCCGCCTCGCGACGAGGGAACGCATCGAGGCTTCGACGTCGCGCGGCACCTCAAGCCGAGACCTCGAGCCGTAGGCTACCCCGGTAGGCAAAGCCCCGCCTGATCAGCAATCAGACGCAGCGCACGGGAAAAGCCCACCCCGGTTGGGCGAAGTAGCCTCGACTGTCCGGATTCGCTGTGCGGATTGACGCGATCTCGAGCTCTGCTGCGGCATATGCGTGGGCGAATGGCTCATTCGGACAAGCCCGGAATTTACGTCTTGACACGGCCCTTTCCTTCAGTCCTTTCGGGACGTTAAGTTCCATTCGGCAACCATACCCCATGCTGCTCGCCTGCATCGCCCGCCAACTTCTCGGAATCGCTCGCCTTCCAACAAGTGACCTAGACACCATCCCGAAATCGTCGTATCATCAGAACCGGGCGAGCCAATCGCCCCGAATCCAAGCGAGAGAAGGAGAACCGAGCATGACCGAGTTGACGAATCCTGGAGTGATCATGGCGCTGTGCTACGCAGCGGCTGGTCTGACGATCTACCTGCGCGCGCTGGTGCTCGCATGACACGGGCGACGGGAACGATTCACCACCTCGATGCCGTCGCGTGCGATGCGTGCGGCGAGCGAACGTTTGCATGGACGAATCCGTGCATGCCCTGCGTGAAGGCACGGGCGAAGGTTGCGACGACAGGCCGCGGGCGGTGCACCTGTCCGAAGCGGCTGAAGCGGCCGACGGACGTGAAGCAAATCGGCTCGCGACGCTGGATCAGCTGTGACCGCTGTCTCGGGCAGATCGAGCAGTTATCATGACGGCGCGACGCACGGCGCTGTTCACCAGAGGCGTGTCGAATGCCAAGACGCGCAAGGGTCTGAAGCTCGCGGACGTGGATACGCTCATCCTGCACCTTGCCCCTGCGAATGCGGCGGGTCTTGGGACGGTGTGCGCGTCGGCTACGCCGGAGTGCATCAAGCTGTGTCTGAACACCGCAGGACGGGGGGGGATCATGGCGAAGGGACAGACCACCAACGCCATTCTTGAGGCACGCAAGCGTCGCACGCGGGCATACTTCGCGGACCCGGCCGCGTTCGTGGATCGACTGTCTGCGGAGATCGATCGTGCGACGCGGCGGGGACGTCCCTTCGTGGTACGCGTGAACGGAACGAGCGATCTGCCGAAGGTCGCGTTGGAACTCGCCTCGAGGCATCCGGACGTCACGTTCTATGACTACACGAAGCACGCCCGACCGTGGGAACGGCAACGCGCGAACTACACGCTGGTCTTCTCGCGGACGGAGTCGAACGAGGCGGCATGCTTTGAGGCGTTGGCGCATGGCGTGAACGTCGCGGTCGTGTTCGACACGAAGCGGGGGGAGGCATTGCCTGCGACGTACTACGGCGTTCCGGTCGTGGACGGGGATATCACCGATCTGCGGTACTTGGACCCGCGCGGGGTCGTGGTTGGGTTACGGGCGAAAGGGCGGGCGCGGACGGTGCGGTCGGGGTTTGTGGTACGGGTGGCAGACTTGCCGCCGAACGTCTGCCCGCCGGCTAGGGCGTCATGCCGTCGGATGAACCTGATGGACGCGGGGAGGGCAGCATGACCCTTGAGTGGTTCGTTGGGCGCATGCACGTCGGCACGCCCGACACGGAGGTGCGGGCAGAGATCAGACGGCGTCTGTCACGCGACACGAGCGCGGCAGACGCGCGCAGGATCGTCGCCCGTGCCCTCCGGATTCATCGCCGCAACCAGCGTCTGTACGCCGCCGTGATGGGCGGGCGACTCTGAAGCATTGACGCGGTGACCTCTGCCCGTTCGCGCTGGCGATGCTGGTCGGGCCGGCGCGTTCGGGGAGCGATTCCCGCTCCGAATCCAACCAACCGGAGGGAAGCATGAAGAAGCGACGAGAACCGCGCTGGGTGCGCGAAGGACACCACGATGGCGAGCTGCATGCGTGGTGGCGGAACGATCTTGAGTACGGGGTCGCACAGTACCGCGACCGCAAGTACATCACGCTGCGCGCGGACGACGGGATGCCGGCAGGGGACACGAACGAGTACCTGCATTTTGACACGCTCGCAGCGGCGAAAGCGTGGTGCGAGGAGCACGGAGGGAAGTCATGACACGGCCGCTGACGCCGAACGTGGACGCGGTGACGCTGCGCACGTGCGAGGGCTGCGGCAAGGGGCTGAGCGCGGCGGAGGGGCTGCACTGGTCGGTGTGTCTTGCGTGCACGAAGGCGCGGCATCGCGCCGCGGTGGCGCGTGGACGCTGCTGCTGCAGGGCGGCAGAGCGGCGACCGGGGGAGCTGGTGACGCAGGGGGGCCGCAGGTGGATTCCGTGTCGGCGGTGCTTGGGCGCGATCCGGGCGGTGACGCCATGACGTGGGAGCTTGCCGGGGTCGTCGTGTTGTTCATCGCCGCGATGGGAGCCCTCGATGCGGGACTCACGGCGCTCGACGACTGGCAGTGGCGACGCTACATGGCGCGGGCGATGCGGGGCGAGACGCCGAAGCGGCGGCGACGCTGACTACCGGCGCGTGCCCGTGCGTGCTAGGACGCGGGGGCGTGGACGCCACCCCGGCCACGCTTCCCCACCACACGACCGCCGCTCGAGCGCGGGCGGCGGTCGCCTTCCCCGTGTGCACGCGGGACGGCTGTGCGTGGACGGCGTGGTTCTCGGTGCATCACGTGCCGGTCTGCTCGCTCGCGTGCGCGCAGGGGATCGCGGACGCGGGCGAGCGGCTGCGTCAGCGCGCGGTGGGACGGAGCCACGCGGGGACGCGGGTCCAGGCGGCGCGCGTTGCCTGATCCGCCTCGGCCCAGGCGAGCGCCCAGCAGACGGGGCAGGGGACGCGGAGCACGGTGAGCGTGCGCTGGAGCGGCGAGGGGAGCACGATCTTCTGCACGCGGCCGGTCCAGAACACGCCGCAGCGGTCGCACACCATGGCCCAGCGGACCTGGCCGGGGCGCTCGAGGACATGGGCGAGGGACGGGAGGCGGGCGCGGGGGCGGTCGCGCAGCGGGACGAGCACTCGTCGGCGCACCTGGCGGCGTGGACGCGGTGACGGGGCGAGCGTCGGCAGGGTGCGGACGGCTTTGACGCGCTGGAGGGTTTTGATCAGGTGGTCGAAGTCGTCAGGCATCGCGACCGTGCTCGAGCGACGCGGCGACGGCGAGCATGACGGCATCGGCGTGCTCGAGCTTGAGCGTCACGCCGGGGAAGCGGTGGCAGACGGCGAGGGCGACTTGCCGCTTGCGCGTGTGGTAGTCGCCCGCGTGCGGGATGCCGACGAGCTGCCGCCAGCGGCGGGGATGGACGAGGGTGAACGGGATCTCGCAGGCGACGAGGCAGGCGGTCCAGAGGCCTGCGCCGTAGCCGGTCGCGAACGTGGAGGCGACGCCCTGGCCGGGGCGCGCGTGCTGTTCCTCCAGGTAGGCGAGGCGGATCGGCGGGAGGCTGCGGAGGAGCTCGAGCAGGGGGCGGATCTCGTAGCGTCGCCGTTTGTTTTTCCCGATGCGGACCCAGAGGACCGGCGTCGGGTGGACGGTGAGTCCGTCGCCGCGGAGCGGATCGACCGTGAAGGCAGCGCACGCGCCTCCGACGCCGGGGTCGATGCCGAGGTACACGCTCACGGCTCCTCGAGCTGGCGACGCTGCTCTGCAAGCAGGTTCTCCAGGCGCTGGAAGATCTCGCGCATCTTCGTGCGGGCGGCGATCAGGTCGGGCGGGTCGGTCCATCGGGGCGGGGCCTCACCACTCGCCGTCGTGGGGGGAGTCGTCGTCGTCGGGGGTTTCATCGTCGTCGTCCTCGAGGGCCGCGCGGTCGGCATCGCCCAAGAGCTCGTCGGGGACGGGCCCGACCGGGTCAGGGAGCGCGACGGTGGGGAATCGGGAGGTCGGGTTCGGGATGTCCTGGGTGCCGAAGACGACGTCGTCGGTGACGGCTTCGACGAACATCTGGACGCACTTGATCGTGGTCGGCAGTCCTGGGGCAGACGGCAGGGGATCGCGGGTCTGGGCGCGTTCCCACCGCAGCCGCAGCGCATAGGACATGGGCTCGAGGACGGCGACCATGAGCGCGTCGGGCGGGACGAGGACGCGGCGGGCGGCGTAGAGTTCGACGAAGGTCGGGAGGCGACCGGGGAAGACGTCGTCGGCATCGAAGTAGGGGACGTGGGAGAGGGCGAAGGCGTGGCCGTTGTCGTCGTGGCCGACGATGGCGACGAGCACGCCGTCACTGACGGGCTTGCGGTAGCCGGTGGTGCCGGCGGGGTAGCCGTAGCTGCGGGCGAGGCGCGGGGTCACGGTGAGCGGTTCCCAGCCGGCGGTGCGGAGGGCGTCGAGGTCCATGGGTCAGCCCTCCTCGCCGGGGTCGCGATCGCCGCGGGCGGCGTGGATCCGGTCAGCGATCTCCTGCAGTGCCGTCGCAAAGACCGGGCTGCATCGCGGCAGCACGGGGCGCAACGCCGCCTCGACCTGTGCCCGGGTCGCAATCGGACTGTCTGCGGTGTGGACCGCACCGTGCGAGAGCCATCGTTGCCAGCAGTCCTGTTGGTCTTGCGGCTTCGCGGCACGCAGCAGGCCGAGATCGGCCAGTGCCCCGTGCCACGTCACCTCGAACGTCGGCCACGCTGAGCCGGCCTGTCCTGCACGCTCCCAGGCGGTCATGGCGGGGGTGACGCGCAGCCAGACGGCCGTCTGCTCGTCCGTGGTCAGCCCGCGCGGCGGCGCGTGCGTGCTGCTGACCCACTCCCGGATCTCGCGGGGACTGGGGAAGCGGCGACCCGTTTCGGCGGTGCGGGCGAAGGCGTCCATCGCCCGGAGCAGGGGAGGGCAGGGGAGCTCCTGGAGGAGCGTGAAGTACGTGACGATCAAGTCGGCGGCGAGGGTCTGGCGACCGCAGACGTGGGCGACCCGCAGCAGCCCTTCGCTGAAGGCATCGAAGTCATCATCGCGTCGCATCAGCCGATTCCTTTCGTCGCGAGGCGCGCTTTGGCAGCGGCTTGGATGCTCGCGAAGTTCGTCTGGCCGGTTGGCTGAGCCGGGACGGCATCTTCCCACTGCCGCTGGCGAAGAAACGTGGCCGGATCCTCGACGAAGCCGCGTTGCCAAGCATCGCTGGTCTTCCAGTGCTCGATGCCCACGAGGATGGCAGCGAGGTCGGCGTCACAGTGGCCGCTGACCCACGCACGCTGCGCGTCCGGCTTGTGGCGCTTTTTGGGGTACGTCGTCCAAAACTGGGCGAAGTCGCTTCGCCCAGTTCGTGTTCCAGTTCTAGTTCTAGTTCTGGTTCCGGACGCGCGCGCGCGCGAGCCGCATTCCGCCGCAACCTGCGGCAACTCGCCGCAACCTGCCGCATCATGCGGCGGATCCGGGTAGCGCGAGCGCGGCGAGCGGATGCGCTGGTACTTCTCCCAGGTGGGGAAGTGCCCGTAATCTTTGTCTTCTATCGTGTAGAGGCAGATGACACGGTGGAGGCAGAGCTGCTCAAGCCACCCCTGCACCCTCTCATCCGATGCACCGCCGAGTTGAAAACACCGCGAGCGAACCACGCACGGCCTGGCGTCGAAGCGTCCGAAGTCATCCGCCTGGGTGAGCAGCCGATAGAAGAGCCGCTCCGCTTCCGCCGACAGGCTGGCGAGCGTCTCGCTGTAGCAGATCGATTCGCGCAGCATCCGCCCCGGCATCTCACCGCCCCCTCCGGAGCGCCCGCCGCACCGCCGTGGGTTCCAGCTCGAGGACCGCACACACGGTCGGGAAGTCGAGCGGCGCGGGCACCCCGGCGAGCCACCGCTCGTCTCTCCGCCGTTGGAGCTCGCGGCGATGACCGAGCGCCTTCGCCGGCCGGGTGGCGCACTTGACCGCGTCTTGGAGGAGCGCCGCGCAGAGGGCCTGCCACGGCGTCCAGCGTCGCGTCTCCTTGAGACCGACCGTCAGGCGGGGTAGTGGCCCAGCCGGAGCCACGCGCGGAGCGTGCTGTGGGAGCGTCGGCAGCAGATCCACGCGAGCTGCGGCGTACGATGCGAGCGGTGGCGACAGCGCCACCCCCAGCGACTCCCCACCCGGATCACCGCCCGGTAGTACCAGACCTGGCCGTTCCACCACTCCTCGACGATGGCGCGCAGCGGGAGCGGGCCGATCCACGTCCGACGCACCACCAGCTCGACGGGCCCGGGGGCGTTGGGCGACCTGGGGCCGGGTCGCGTGGGGACGAACTTCAGGAGCCATGCTCGCTCTCGCTCGACATGGGGACACCTCTCAGCCACCAGCCGGCGCGCTTTCGGACGACGGACTTGGCGCGGTTGAGCGAGATGATCAGCGTGCGCGAGCGGTGCTTCGGGGTCGCGCCGTTCACGGGGCGACCGGCGGCGGTCATGGCGGCGAGGAGCTCCCGGGTCGTCATCGGACGCCCAGCGGTACGCAAGAGGTTCATGGCAACGTCGGCATACGTCCCCCCCGCCCGCGCCTCCTCGAGCCCGTCGAAGATCCGGCATCCCTCGATGAATGCCTGGAGCTTCGTGATCCGGCGCTGCAGCTGGTCGATCTCGCAGGCGAGCGTCACGATCTCCTGCTCCGCTGCGGTCACCGCCGTCTGCACTTCCGGCGGCACGGTCTGCCGTGGGCTCACCGCGTTCTCTCCCATCATCGCTCCCGCTGTCCGGATTCCGTTCCGGACCCATCCCAACTAGAAACCCTCCACGTCCATCAGCTCACGCCCCGTCCGGATGCCTGTCCGGAACGGGGGGTCGCGAGGGCGCGGCTCTGCACGTCTGCTAACGCATCGCCACGGCTAAGCCCGCGAATTTCCGTATCAGCACGCATGCTAAGTTGACTCCCTGTCAGACGCACAGGGGGGGCGACTTCCCCCGGGCACACAAAAAAATCGCGGGGTTGCGGAAGTTCTCCACAGCCCCCTTGTCCGGATTGCTGTCCGGATTGGGCCATCTTGACCCGGAATCTTCGGGTCGTCTGACTGGAAATCAGACGTCATCACGTCGCCTGTCAACGGAATCCGGACAGCCAGAATCAGACGACGGAGCACGTAGGGTACGCGGCTCTACCTGCAGCATGGCGTAGTGCACCGCTGCCAGCATCGCGGCCTCGCGCACCTCAGTCGGTGTGTACCGGCACCGCACGATCCATGAGTAGATCAGATCGACCAGCGCCTTGAATTCCGTGTCCCGCCGATACCGCTCCTCTGGTGTCAGCATCTCCACCCACCAACACCCCGCGTGTAGGCGCGTGCCCCTGGAATGTCAACCCAGCCCGACCAACACGCGCTGGGGTGGGGCAGGCGCGCTCCGTCCCGCAACGAAACGCGCCCGCCCCCGGTGGGGTGCGGCGGCTCAGGCCGCGCGCGAGGCGGCTCTCGCCCACTCCGGTTCTGGAATGGAGCGGAGCCGCGCACGGAGCTGGTCTTCGGGCACCTGCTGGTAGCGCGTGAAGGTCGAGAGCGTCAGGTGTCCGGTGATCTGCATCGCCTGCTTGGGCGAGAGGTAGTCGAGCAGGTTCGTCACCGCCGACCGACGGAGGTCATGCGGCCGGAAGCGCGGGACCATCTTGTCCGTCTCCGGGTCGCGCTCCAAGAGATCGGCCTCTGCACAGAGCGTCGGCCAGAGATGGCGGATCTCCTTGATCTGCATGCCATCGCGGTGGAAGAGCCACGGGACATGCGGCTGCACGCGCGCGAGCCGCTGCTGGATGAGGCGACGCATCGGCCCCTCTAGGTGGATCGGGCGCTGCTTGCGATGCTTCTGCACGCGCCCCGGCACCGTCAAGACCCAGCGATGTGTATCAACCCAGAGCGCCTCAAGGAGCGCCGCCTCACCACGGCGCGTGCCCGTCAAGTAGAGCCACTCAAGGTAGTCCGCGAGGTCGGGCTCGACGTCGTACGCTGCCCGGTAGAGCCGCATGAACTCGTCGGGGTTCATGTAGGCGTCGCGGACGTTGTCCTCCCGGATCCGGTGCTTCTTCGCGATGTCCCAGAGCGGCTGGAAGTCGAGCTCCCGCGCACCGGTCTGGAGGAATGCCATGCGGCGGTTGATGGTGGCATCGCTGTAGCCCTCGTCGAGGGGACGACCCTGCTCGTCTTCCTCGGCCTCCTGCCATTCCTCGATCAGCGCGGAGACCCGGTCGGCCACCTTGTGGAGGACCGTCGTCGCCCCGAGGGCCCGAGTCCAGATCCGCTGGTTCGTCAGCGCATCCTCGACGTTCTGATTCTTCCGCTTGTACTTGCGGACGACCTCGTCGCAGAGGCGCTCGACCGTCAACTCCTTGCTCGAGAGCGGGCGACGTCCCGCCCGCACCATCTCAAGCTTCTCGCGGAGCCGCTGGCGCGCGACCAGCTCGTCGGTCTGGTGGGTCGACTCGCGCTCCTCGACGCCGTTCTCGTGCCACGCGATGTGCCAGATCCTGCCGCGCAGGAAGACGCGACCTTCGCCGTAGTTCATTTCGCTCTCCGTTTCTTTTCGTAGATGCGGATGCCGCGCTGGGCGGCGTCCGTGAATAGCTGGTCGATCAGTTCCTGCACCGTCCCCCCCCCCCCCCC
>Ga0209466_1000046_pt1 | contig 24839 bp, 18 predicted proteins | sample PanSoiPlo30MoBio_FD_188323 | JGI IMG/M metagenome (GOLD analysis project Ga0209466, IMG submission 188323) | Tropical forest soil microbial communities from Panama analyzed to predict greenhouse gas emissions - Panama Soil Plot 30 MoBio (SPAdes)... | ecosystem: Environmental > Terrestrial > Soil...
GTGCGCCCGGCGATCCGGCGAGCCACCTGGAAAACCGCGTCGGCGAGCCGGCGGCCAATCCGTACCTCTACATGGCATCACAGATTGTCGCCGGCCTCGACGGCATGGCGTGCAAGCTCGATCCCGGCCCTTCGGTCGACACGCCGTACGAAGCCGCGGCGGAACTGCTGCCAAAATCGCTCGGGCAGGCGCTCGACGCGTTGCGCACGAGCGCCTGCTTCCGTCAGGGCTTTGGCGACGCCTTCGTCGATTACTACCTCGCCATCAAGGATGCCGAGATCGCGCGCTTCGAATCCGAAGTGACCGACTGGGAACAGCGCGAATATTTCGATCTGTTCTGAAATCCGAGTGCGACCAATGCACCGGCCGGGTCATGGCCGGGCTTGTCCCGGCCATCCCGCTCCATCGGGCACGGCCTTGCCTCCGTAAGCGAGATGCCCGGCACAAGAGCCTACCCCGGGCTTGATCCAGGGCGGGCATGACGAGTCACAGTGAGCGGAAATGCGTTCGCCGCCCTCAGACGTCCACGCTTGCGGCCAGCGCATTTTCCTGGATGAACTCGCGGCGCGGCTCGACGATGTCGCCCATGAGCTTGGTGAACAGGTCGTCGGCCTCGTCGACCTCCTTCACCTTCACCTGCAGCAGCGAGCGGGCCTCGACGTCGAGCGTGGTCTCCCACAGCTGGTCGGGGTTCATCTCGCCCAGGCCCTTGTAGCGCTGCAGCGTGATGCCCTTGCGCGCGGCCGCCAGGATCGCCTCGAACAAGCCGACCGGCCCGTGGATTGGGGTTTCCTCGCCCTTGCGGCGCAGCGACCCGAGCCGCTTGTAGACGGCCTGCAGCGACGGCGCATGCTCGTCGAGCTTGCGGGCATCCGCCGAGTTCAGTAGCGCCTGGTCGATGATCGCGACCTCCTTGACGCCGCGCACGATACGCTCGAAGCGAAAACCCTCGCCTTCCGAAAAATGTCCCTCCCAGCCGCGCTCGATCTCTTCTGCCAGCGCATTGAGCCGCACCGCGATATAGCTCGCGGCCTGCTCCGCCTTTTCCGGGTCGCCGAAAATGGGGGAATGCAGGACGCCGGCGATGGCGGCCTGCTCGACGACCTGACGATTGTAGCGGCTGTGCAGGCCGGCCAGCACGTTGCGGATCATGCGTGCCTCTTCGACCAGCGTGCGCAGATCGGCGCCGGCCCGCTCCTCGCCGGAATAGAGGCGGAACACCGATTCCTCCAGTCCCGACTGGATCAGTGAATCTTCCAGCGCGCGCTCATCCTTCAGGTAGTGCTCGGATTTTCCGCGCGAGATTTTGTACAGCGGCGGCTGCGCGATGTAGATGTGGCCGCGCTCGATCAGGTCGCGCATCTGGCGGAAGAAGAACGTGAGGAGCAGCGTGCGGATATGCGCGCCGTCGACGTCGGCGTCCGTCATGATGATGATCTTGTGGTAGCGCAGCTTGTCGGCCGAGAACTCGTCGCTGATGCCAGTGCCGAGCGCCGTGATGAGCGTGCCGATCTCCTGGCTCGACAGCATCTTCTCCATGCGTGCGCGCTCGACATTGAGGATTTTTCCGCGCAGCGGCAGCACCGCCTGGAACTCGCGGTTGCGTCCCTGTTTGGCCGACCCGCCGGCGGAATCGCCCTCGACGATGAACAGCTCCGACTTGGCCGGGTCGCGCTCCTGGCAGTCGGCGAGCTTTCCCGGCAGCGATGAGACGTCGAATGCGCCCTTGCGGCGGGTAAGCTCGCGCGCCTTGCGGGCCGCCTCGCGCGCGGCGGCCGCCTCCACCACCTTGCTGACGATCGCCTTGGCCTCGCCCGGATGCTCCTCGAACCAGGCATGCAGGGCGTCGTTCATGCCGCCCTCGACCACCGGCCGCACCTCCGAGGAGACCAGCTTGTCCTTGGTCTGCGACGAGAATTTCGGGTCCGGCACCTTGACCGACAGCACCGCGGTCAGGCCCTCGCGGCAGTCGTCGCCGGTGAGCGCGATCTTCTCCCGCTTGGCCATGGTGTCGGCGTAACCGGTGACCTGGCGCGTGAGCGCGCCGCGGAAGCCCGCCAGGTGCGTGCCGCCGTCGCGCTGCGGGATGTTGTTGGTGAAGCAGAGCACCGTCTCGTGGTAGCCGTCGTTCCACCACAGCGCGGCCTCGATTCCGATGTTGTCGCGCTCGGTCTTGATCACGATGGGAGCCGGAACCAGCGGCGTCTTGTTGCGGTCGAGATATTTGACGAAGGCCTCGACGCCGCCTTCGTAGCGCATCTCCTCGCGCTTCTCGACGGCGTGGCGCTGGTCGCTCAGCACGATGCGGATGCCCGAGTTGAGGAACGCGAGCTCGCGCAGGCGGTGCTCCAGCGTGGCGAAGTCGAACTCCGTCATGGTGAACGTCTTGGGGCTGGGCAGAAACGTCACCTCGGTGCCGGTCTTGTTCTTGGCCGCACCGGTGACGGCGAGCGGCGCCACCGCCTCGCCGTCGCGGAACTCCATGGCGTGCTCCTTGCCGTCGCGCCAGATGGTCAGCTTGAGCCAGCTCGACAGCGCATTGACCACCGACACGCCGACGCCGTGCAGGCCGCCGGAGACCTTGTAGGAGTTCTGATCGAATTTTCCGCCGGCGTGCAGCTGGGTCATGATGACCTCGGCGGCCGATACGCCTTCGCCGGGATGGATGTCGGTCGGGATGCCGCGGCCGTCGTCGCGCACCGTGCACGAGCCGTCCGGATTGAGCGTGACCGTCACTTCCTTGGCGAAGCCGGCGAGCGCCTCGTCGATCGCGTTGTCGACAACCTCGTAGACCATGTGATGCAGACCGGAACCATCGTCGGTATCGCCGATATACATGCCGGGGCGCTTGCGCACCGCGTCGAGGCCCTTGAGGACCTTGATCGAGTCGGCGCCGTAGTCGGAAGGAGCGGGTTGCTTGGATTTTTGGCGTGCGGCTTCGGCCATTCAGGGACCTTGCGAATCAGTTCGGAAAAGGGAGGCTATTTGTGACTGTGATGTCGCATGAAAAATGGGGTTCGTACAGCCCAAAGTGAAGGGGTATAAGTCATTATTATTACTAGTATTTTTTGGGTCGCTCGGCGGCCCAAAATGGGCTCCCGGAAGGGCGCGGAAAATGTCGCCGCTAGCGGGCCCGCCAGGGCCACGCCGCGGCCCGGCCGGAAGGCTTTCCGGTACCGTCCGGGCCGGCGCTGTTCGGCTTGAGCAGGAACTCGCACGGCGGCTCGTAGGGCGGGATCGGCTGCGCCAGCGCGTCCAGCACGGCCGCCCAGAATTCGATCCGCTCGAAGTCCTCGCCGAGATCTTTCGTCGCCCGCGCGAGCTTGCGCCGGATGCGCTCGCGCACGAGCTCGTTCGCCGCCATGGGTCATTGCTCCTGACGACACGCGCGGCCCCGCATCGCACGCTCACCACAAGTACAAGCCCGGCATTTCGCCTTGGTTCCGCGGCGCAGGGCAGCCAATCGCATCCGGCGGAACCTCCCCGTCCGCCATCGGTTAACCCGACGGATGGCGGAGATCGCGCCGACGGCGCTCCGCCTTGCCCTCATGCCCGGAGACAGCGATGAGCCGCGCGCACGACGTCGCGGACGCGCGCGCTGGCGCGTCCCCTTTCAGCCGGAGATATTTCTTGACCCTGACGGCCTCTTCCGCCGTGGCGCCCCTGGTGGCGCGATCCGGCGACGCGGCGCCGGCTTCGCTGCAAGAACTGCCAGCCGATGTCCGCGCGCCGGCTAACCTGACCTTGACCATCAACGGCACTGACCAACGCCTCGCCCTCGACCTTCGCACCACGCTGCTCGATGCGGCGCGCGAGCATCTTGGCCTGACCGGAGCCAAGAAAGGCTGCGACCACGGCCAGTGCGGAGCCTGCACCATGCTGGTGGATGGCCGCCGCGTGCTGTCGTGTCTCACCCTGGCGGCCAGCGTCGCGGGCCGCGCCGTCACCACGATCGAGGGTCTGGCCAAGGCCGACGGGGTCCTGCATCCCATGCAGCAGGCTTTCATCGATCACGACGCCTTCCAGTGCGGCTATTGCACGCCCGGGCAGATCATGTCGGCGATCGCTTGCGTGCACGAAGGCCATGCGGCGAGCGACGCCGCTATCCGCGAATACATGAGCGGCAATCTCTGCCGCTGCGCCGCCTATCCGAACATCGTGGCGGCCATCAAGCAGGCCAGGACGACCATGCGCACCGCGTTGGGGGACTAGCCATGCGGCCCTTCACCTACACCCGTGTTGACACGCCGGGCGCCGCCATAGCGGCCTTCGCCGATGCGCCTGCGGCCGATGCCGCCAATAGCCCGGTGCAATATCTCGCCGGCGGCACAACGCTGGTCGATCTCATGAAGCTCGACGTGATGCGGCCGGAGCGGCTCGTTGACATCAATGGCCTCGAGCAGACGGAATTCGGCCGCGTCGAGGCCGACCCGCAGGGCCTCTGGCTCGGCGCCATGGCGCGCATGGCGGACGTGGCGGCGCATAAGGCGGTCAGGCGCGACTATCCGGTGATTGCGCAGTCGCTCGAGCTCGCCGCCAGCCAGCAGATACGCAACATGGCGGCGCTCGCCGGCAATGTGCTGCAGCGGACGCGCTGTCCCTATTTCCGCGATACGTCCTATCCGGACTGCAACAAGCGCAATCCCGGTTCGGGCTGCGCCGCGCTAAACGGCTACAACCGCAGCCATGCCGTGCTCGGGGTGAGCGAGAACTGCATCGCCACGTATCCGGGTGATTTCGCCCAGGCGCTGATTGCGCTCGACGCGGCCATCGAGATCCTGGGCCCGAACGGCCGCCGCACGCTGCCGTTCTCCGCCTTGCACCGGCCGCCGGGCGAGACACCCGAAATCGAGACCGAGCTGCAGCCGGGCGACATGATCGCGGCGTTCGTCGTGCCCGCCGCGCCATGGGCGCGCCGCTCGCTCTACCTGAAAATCCGTGACCGCCAGTCGTACGAGTTCGCCCTGGCGTCGGCGGCGGTCGCGCTCGATCTCGAGGACAGCCCGGGCGGCAGGACTGTGCGGGATGTGCGGATTGCCCTGGGCGGGGTCGCCGCCGTGCCGTGGCGCGCCAAGAGCGCCGAGGCGGCGCTCAGGAGCAGGGTGCTCGACGACGCCAGCGTGGCGGCGGCAGGAGAGGCGGCTTTCGCACAGGCGCAGACGCGCAAGCACAACGCGTTCAAGGTCGCGCTCGGACAGCGCACGCTGGCGCGTGCCCTGCACGAAGCCGCCGCGATGGAGATTTTGCCATGACGGTTGCAGCGCCCGAACCCAAGGCCAATATGGGGCAGCCCGTTCCGCGCTATGAAGCCCGGCTGAAAGTGACCGGCGAGGCGCGTTTCGGCGCCGACGTGCCGCTCAACAACCCGGCCTATGCGTTTCTGGTCACCAGCGCCATCGCCAAGGGCCGGATTGCCGGGCTCGACCTCGGCGAGGCGCGGGCCGTTCCCGGCGTGCTCGGTATCCTGACGCAGGACGACGCGGCCGAGCTCAAGCAGATCAAGTTCAGTGCCGGCGGCGGCGGCGCGTCCACCTCCATCCAGAAACTCGGGCCGGAGATTTTCCATGACGGCCAGATCATCGCCATGGTGCTGGCGGACAGTTTTGAGGCGGCGCGCGAGGCGGCCTACCGGGTGCGCGTGAGCTATGCGGCCGAGGCGCCGACCGCCACCTTCGGCTCGCCTGGCACGACCGAGGACGACGCCACCAAGGTCTCGGAGCGGCACAGGGAGGTCCCACAGGCGGGCGATGCCGAGGTGGCACTGGCTGCCGCGGAGGTCCTGGTCGATGCCGAATACGGGACGCCGACGCAGCATCACAATCCACTCGAGCTGTTCTGCACCACCTGTGTCTGGTCCGACGGCCAGCTAACGATCTACGAGCCGAGCCAGTTCGTGTACGGACTTAAGAACGCGGTCGCGCAGAAGCTTGACATCGCGCCCGACAAGGTGCGCGTGGTGAGTCCCTATGTGGGCGGCGCCTTTGGCTCGCGCGGCCAGATGACGCCGCGCACCGCGCTGGTGGCGCTGGCCGCCCGCAAGCTCAATCGGCCGGTCAAGCTGGTGCCGACGCGCGACCAGGGTTTTACCATCGCGACCTATCGCGCCGAGACGCGGCATCGCGTGCGCCTGGGCGCGCGGCGCGACGGCAAGCTCGTCGGCTACAGCCACGACGGCTTTGAGGTGAGCTCACGGCCTGACCCTTACGTCGTCGCCGGTGTCAACGAGAGCGCCCACCTCTACGCCTTCGGCACCGTGAAATCGCACGTCACCATCGTGCACGCCGACCGCAACACGCCGGGGTTCATGCGCTCGCCGCCGGTCGTCCCATACATCTATGCGCTGGAGACTGCCATGGACGAGCTGGCCGTGAAGCTCGGAATGGACCCGGTCGAACTGCGCCGTATCAACGACACCGCGACCGATCCGATCAGGGGCAAGCCCTATTCCAGCCGCTCGCTGATGCAGTGTTACGACGAAGCGGCGCGTGCCTTCGGCTGGTCGCGGCGCAATCCGGAGGTCGGCGCAATGCGCGATGGCGATTGGCTGATCGGCTGGGGTTGCGCCACCGCCGTCTATCCGACCCATGTCGGGACCGCGACCGCCCGGGTGCGGCTCTTGGCCGATGGCGAGGTGCGAGTACAGACCGCCGCGCACGAGATCGGCAACGGAGTCTATACGGTCCTGGCGCAGATGGCGTCCGAACGTCTCGGCGTGCCGCTCGAGTCGGTGCAGGTCGACGTGGGCGACAGCAACCTACCGCCGGCGCCCGTGGCCGGCGGCTCTAACACCACGGCGAGCACTTGCTCGGCGGTGCTCAAGGCCTGCGACGCCATTCGCGAAAAGCTGCTGCGCGCGGCCTCCACCGCCAACGACAGCCCGCTGTCCGGCCGTCCGACTTCGGATTTGCGGCTGACCGACGGGCGCGCTGTCGCCAGCGACGGCGCCCAGGAGAAGCTCGCAGATCTGATGAAGCGCCTTGGTGTCGGCGCCATCGAGGAATATGCCGAATTCGTGCCGCCGGGCATCAAGCCAGAAGCGATCCGGAGCCTGTACGAGGGCAGGGGCGCGCTGACCGGCGGTCCTGCCGGCGACAAGATGATGTATGCGCTCGGCGCCGAGTTCGTTGAGCTGCGCATCCACGCCGCGACGCGCGAGATCCGTGTGCCGCGCATGGTCGGAGCCTTTGCGGCCGGCCGCATCATGAATCCGCGCACGACGCGCAGCCAGTACCTGGGCGGGATGATTTGGGGTATCGGCTCGGCGCTGCACGAGGCAACGGAGATCGATGCCGTGCGCGCCCGCTACGTCAACGACAATTTCGCCGACTACCTCATCCCGGTGAATGCCGACATCGGCGACGTGGAGATTATCCTGGTGCCGGAGGAGGACGAGCACGTCAATCCTGCCGGCGTGAAGGGGCTGGGCGAACTCGCCAACGTCGGCACCGCCGCCGCCGTCTCCAATGCGATCTACCACGCCACCGGCAGGCGGATCCGGCAGTTGCCAATCCGCATCGAGGATCTGCTGTAATGCGAATGGCGGGCGGACGATCGCCTCTGGACGCCTTCGCTATTCGGGCCTCACCGCATCCAGGGCTTCGCGCAGCCGCTTGGCGAGCTCGGTCTTGCGGTAGGGCTTGTTGACGACTACGGCGCCTTCCGGCAGGCGCCCGCGCTCGGCCAGCGTTTCCAGAGCGTACCCAGAGGTCAGCACCACTTTCAGCCCGGGCCGGATCTGCCGCGCCCGCTCGGCCAGTTCCCAGCCGTTGATGCCGCCGGGCATCACCACGTCGGTGAACAGAACGTCGACCTCGGGGCCTTCGCTCAGCTTCTGCAGCGCCTCGTGCCCGTCGACCGCCGCAGTCACCCGATAGCCGAGGTTGGTGAGGCAGGTGACCGCATAGGAGCGCACGAACGGATCGTCCTCGGCGACGAGGACGGCTTCGCGCCCAGTCGCGGTCTGCGCCTGCGTCGGCACCAGGCTCGGCGCCTGCGCGGTCGCCATGGCGATGGCCGGCAGATAGATGCGCACGGTCGTGCCAAGGCCGGGCTCGCTGTAGATCGCCACGTGGCCGTTCGACTGCTTGACGAAGCCATATACCATGCTCAGGCCGAGCCCGCTGCCCTTTCCCACCTCCTTGGTGGTGAAGAACGGCTCGAACGCGTGCTCGAGCACCTCCTTGGGCATGCCGTATCCGTCGTCCGTGACGGCCACCATGACATACTGGCCCGGGCTCACTTCCGGATGCAGATCGCGATAGCGTTCATCGAGCGGCACGTTGCCGGTGGCGATGCTGAGGGTGCCGCCGTTCGGCATGGCATCGCGCGCATTGATGGCGAGATTGAGCAGCGCGTTCTCCAGCTGCCCGGGATCCGCATAGGCGGTCCACAGATCGGGCTCGATCGTCGTCCGGATGGTGATCGTCTCGGTGAGCATGCGCCGCAGCAGCTTCTCCATGTTGGCGACCAGCGCGTTGCAGTCGATCTCGGCCGGCTGCAGCGTCTGCCGCCGGCTGAAGGCGAGCAGGCGCTGGGTCAGCTCGGCGCCGCGCTCGCCGGCCTGGACGATGGCCTCGGCGAGCGCCTGCAGGTCGGGGCGCGCCTTGAGCATCTCGCTCAGCGCATCGGCATTGCCGACCACCACGGTCAGGAGATTGTTGAAGTCGTGCGCGATGCCGCCCGACAGCTGCCCGACCGTCTCCATCTTCTGCGCCTGCACCAGCTGCGCCTCGGTCTGCTTGCGTTCGGTGACGTCGTGCAGAATCCCGACGCAGATCGTTTCTCCGTCCTGCTGCGCCTCGCCCATCGACACTTCCATGGGAAAGGTTGTGCCGTCCTTGCGCCGGCCGAGGACCTGGCGGCCGGCGCCGATCTTGTGCTCGCCGCAACGAAAATGCGTGAAATGGCCGGCGTGATCCGGCCCGTCGGGCACCAGCATCTTGACGTTTTGTCCGATCGCCTCGTCGGCCGGGTAGCCGAACAGCCGCTCGCACGCCGGGTTGAACATGCGGATGCTGCCCTGCGCGTCGATCAGGATCACGCCGTCGACGGCGGTGTCGACGACGGCCTTGAAGCGCGCGGCACTGTCGCGGATCTCCTGCTCGGCGCGTTTCTGCTGGGTGAGATCGCGCATGATACCGACGAAGATCGAGTCGCCGCCCTGAACGGCTTCGCCAACCGACAGGCCCATGGGAAAGGTCGAGCCGTCCTTGCGCTGTCCCATCACCTCGCGGCTGGTACCGATGATGTTGTGCTCGCCGGTGACGAGATAGTTCCCGAGATAGCCGTCATGCTGGTCGCGATGCGGCGACGGCATCAGCATCTTGACGTTCTGTCCGATCACCTCGTCGGCGCCGTAGCCGAACAGTTTTTGGCAGGCCGGGTTGAACAGGTGCACGATGCCCTGCGCATCGGTCACGATCACCCCGTCCACCGCCGTGTCGACCACCGCCTTGATGCTGGCCAGCGCCTCGGTGATCACGCGGGCGGCGTGTTCGCGCTCGGTCAGGTCGTGGATGGTGCCGACGAAGATGGTTTCTCCGGCGTGCGTGGCGGCGCCAATCGCTAGTTCCATGGCGAAGGTCGTACCGTCCTTGCGCTGGCCCGCGGCCCTGCGCCGCGTTCCGGTAATCTTCTTTTCACCGGTGCGGCGGTAGTCCGCCAGGTGCGTCTCGTACTCCTCGCGATAGGGCGACGGCATCAGCATGCTGAAGTGCCGTCCGATTACCTCCTCGGCGCGGTAGCCGAACAGCTTCTCGCAGGCCGGATTGAACATCTGCACGCGGCCCTCGAGGTCGATCAGGATCACCCCATCGACCACCGTCTCGACTACGGCGCGCAGGCGCGATTCATCGCCGTGCGGCATCAGCCACGCTCCTCTGGAATCCAACGTGCTGGCAGAGTGTCCGGGCTCATGAATCGATTGCGCATATAGCGAGTCAATGTGAAAAATGAAAGTTCGACTTGTGTCGCGCACATGGTGCAACCACATCTGCGGCCGGCCTGGGGTCTCATGTTCGACCCGCGCGCGCCACCTTTCCGCCCAGCACCTCGAACGTCTCGGCGCGCCCGGCAATGTCCGCGAAGGCAGCCGGGTCGGCACCCGTCATCCACACCTGGGCGCCGAGCGACGCCAGCGCCTCATAGAGCGCACCCCGGCGCACCGGATCGAGGTGTGCCACCACCTCGTCGAGCAGCAGGATCGGGGCAGATCCCGTCATCTCAGCGATCAGGCCGGCGTGCGCCAGGATCAGCCCGATCAGAAGGGCCTTCTGCTCGCCGGTCGAGGCCGCGGCGGCGGCGATGCCCTTGGGGCCGTGCATGACCTCGACGTCGGTGAGGTGCGGGCCCGCGAGCGTGCGCCCGGCCGCCGCGTCGCGCGGCCGCTCCTCCCTGAGAACCGCACGGTAGCGGTCTTCGGCCTCGACGGCTGGATGGTCGAGCAGCATCGTCTCGAGCCAGCCGTCGAGCGCGATCTCGGCCCACGGGAACGGCGAGGCGGGATCGCGCCGCGTCTCGAGCGCGGCTTGCAGCCGCTGCACGGTTTCGGCGCGGCCGGCCGCGACCGCTACCGCCAGCTCGGCGGTCTCGTGCTCGACGGCATCGAGCCAGTGAGGATCGGGGCGAAGGTCTTCGAGCAGGCGGTTGCGCGAGCGCAGCGCCCGCTCCAGCGCATTGACGCGGCTGCCGTGCTCGGCGTCGACCGTGAGCACCAGGCGGTCGAGAAAGCGCCGGCGCTCCGAGGCCGGGCCGGAGAACAGCGGATCCATCTGTGGCGTCAGCCACACGACGCGGAGATGATCCGCAAAGGCGGCCGCCGAGGGAACCGGCTCGCGATCAATCCGGCATTTGCGCGACAGCGCCTCGTCGCCGTTGCGCGCCTCGATCCCGGTGCCCAGCGTGGCAAGGCCGAGCGCGCCCTCGACCTCGGCCGCGACCGCCCACGATCCGTCGCCCTCGCTGAACGCGACCTCGTCGAGCGTGGCGCGCCGCAGGCCGCGCCCCGGAGTCAGAAAGGAGATCGCTTCGATCAGGTTGGTCTTGCCGGCGCCGTTGGGGCCGGTCAGCACCACCGGTCCTGCCGCCACCTGCAGGCTGGCGGCGCGATAGCTGCGGAAGTTCGTCAGCGTGAGGCGGCAAATGCGGGAGGCGGGCATCGGATGCGAATGGCGAGTGGCGAATGGCGAATAGCGAATAGCGAATAGCGAATAGGGAAGGCTGCAGGCCACCCCTTGCTCACCATTCGCCGCTCGCTATTCGATATTCGCCCCTTAAACGCGCATCGGCATCAGCACATAGATGGCGCCGGCGGCGTCGCGGTCCTGGATCAGCGTGGGCGAGCCCGGATCGGCCAGCTTCAGCAGGGCACTCTCGCCCTCGATCTGGGCCGCGATGTCGAGCAGGTAGCGCGAGTTGAACCCGATATCGAGCGGATCGGCCTCGTACTCGACCTCGAGCTCCTCGGTGGCGCTGCCCGAATCCGGGTTGGTGACCGACAGCACCATGCGGCCGGCGGTGAGCGACAGTTTGACCGCCCGTCCACGCTCGCTCGAGATGGTCGAGACGCGGTCGACGGCCGCCTCGAACTCCGGCTTGTCGACGACAAGCTGCTTGTCGTTGCCGACCGGAATCACTCGGCCGTAGTCCGGGAACGTGCCGTCGATCAGCTTCGAGGTGAGCACCACGTCGCCGAGCGTGAACCGGATCTTGCTCGCCGACAGCTCGATCCCCACCTCGGCCTGCGCGTCCTCGATCAGCCGCTGCACTTCGCCGACCGCCTTGCGCGGGATGATGATGCCCGGCATGCCGGCGGCGCCGGCAGGCGCCGGCAGCTCGACCTGGGCGAGGCGATGACCGTCGGTCGCCACCGCCCGCAGCGTCATGGCGTTGCCGCTGCCGGCTGTATGCAGATAGATGCCGTTAAGGTAGTAGCGGGTCTCCTCGGTCGAGATCGCGAACTGCGTCTTGTCGATCAGTCGCTTGAGATCGCTGGCCACCAGGCTGAAGCGATGCGTCATCTCGCCGGCGGCAAGATCGGGAAAATCGGTTTCCGGCAGGGTCTGCAGGGTGAAGCGCGCCCGGCCGGCGCGGATGGCGAGCGAGGCGCGGTCGCCCAGCGCCTCCAGCACGACCTGCGAGCCGTCGGGCAGCTTGCGCACGATGTCGTAGAACATGTGCGCCGGCACCGTGGCGGCGCCGGTGGCGCCGGTTTCCGCCGCCACGCCCTCGATCACCTCGAGATCGAGGTCCGTGGCCTTCAGGCTCAGCGCCGATTTGTCCGCCCGAATCAGCACGTTGGCGAGGATCGGGATGGTGTTGCGGCGCTCGACGACGCGGTGCACGTGACCAAGCGATTTCAGCAGGGCAGCGCGCTCGACGGTGAGCTTCATGAGGGGGACCACGCTCGAACGATGGGACCGATCCGCGCCCGCGGGGCGCCACTCCAGGCCCGGCGCGATGCGCCGGGGCCTGAAAGTGACGCGGTGAGGCGATTTCGGCAAGGGCAGGGGCCGCCAGGGGCGGTTTTTTACCCAGGCGATTTGGAGCGGGAAAGACGGCCGGGCGGGGTCGCCCGCCGGCCGTCCTACTCCTGCAGCAGGCGCTTGAGCAGTTCGATCTCCTCGGCCAGCGTCGAGTCGCTGTCCACCAGCCCTTCGATCTTGCGCACTGCGTGCAGCACGGTGGTGTGGTCGCGCCCGCCGAAGCGCCGGCCGATCTCCGGCAGCGAGCGCAGCGTCAGCGTCTTGGCCAGGTACATGGCGATCTGGCGCGGGCGCACCACGTTGGCGGTGCGGCGCGACGACAGGAGGTCGGCGCGGCTGACGTTGTATTGGCGCGCCACGGTGCGCTGGATGTCCTCGATCTTGACCCGCTTGGGCTCCTGTGGCCGCACCAAGTCGCGCACCGCGCGCTCGGCCATGTCCATGGTCACGGGGGCGCCGTTGAGCTTGTTGTGGGCGAGCAGGCGATTGAGTGCGCCGTCGAGGTCGCGGCCGTTGTGGGTGACCGTGCGGGCAATGAAGGCGAGCACCGGCGCCGGCACGTCGAAGCCCTGATGATGCAGCCGCGCCGCGGCGACGCGCGCCTCCAGAATTTTCAGGCGCAGTTCCTCTTCGAGCGAGCCCATTTCCACCACCAGGCCGCCCGCCAGCCGCGAACGCACGCGGTCATCCAGGCTTTCGAGGTCGCCGGGTGGCCGGTCGGCGGCAATCACCACCTGCCGTCCGGCATCGATCAGGGCGTTGAGCGTGTGGCAGAACTCCGCCTGGGTCGATTTGCCCTGCAGGAACTGCAGATCGTCGATCACCAGGACGTCGATGCCGCGCAGCGATTCCTTGAAGGCGAGCGCCGTCTGCGTCTTCAGCGCCGACACGAAGCCGTACATGAATTTCTCGGCCGTGAGATAGAGCACCTTGCGCTCGCCCCCGGCATTGCCGGTCCAGGCGATGGCCTGCAGCAGGTGGGTCTTGCCCAGGCCGACGCCGGCATGGACGTAGAGCGGATTGAACATCACCGGGTCGCGACGGCGCGCCTGCGCCACCTGCTTGGCCGCCGCGTGCGCCAGCGTATTGGAGCGGCCGACCGCGAACGTATCGAAGGTGAGCCGCGGGTCGAGCGGCGAGCCGCCCAGCGCCTCGTGGGCGGTGGCGACCGGCGCCACCACGGCGCGGCCGACCGGCTCCTTGCGATGCTCGGGCAGCGGCTCGACCGGCTGCTCCGGCTTGCTTTTCGGTATCGATGCGCGCACCGGCGACCGCACGACCAGGTCGACGCGACGGACGGAAAACTGCTCGGCCTGCCAGCAGAACAGAATGCGGTCGACATAGTGCGCCTGGATCCAGCTCTTGAGGAATCGTGTCGGCACCGAGAACCGGACCGTGTCGCCGTCGACGCCCATCAGGTCCATGCTGGCGAACCAGCTCGAGAAGATGTCGTCGCCGACGATCGTGCGCAGCTGCTTTTTCACCCGTGCCCAGCGGTCCTGATCGCCACACTCGCCGTCGCGCGCCGGGACGGCCGACGGGTTGGTCTGGGTGGCGGCGCCGGGCAGCCTGACGGCGCGCTCGTGAGCTTCGTACAATTTCAACATGTAGTTGCTCCGGAGGATGCAGATCTCGTTTCCGGCGACGCGACGGCCGCCCGTGGCCGCCCGTGGCGGCCAGCCTTCGGATTGCGCAGTTGGGGAAACGACGGCGGGCTTAGGCGCCTGGGGGCGCTTGCTGCCCGCGCGACCGGGGCACGACGGAGACGGAATCAGGTCGATGCACGTCCGCACTCTGCTGCGCCGCGGCAGGCGGGACGCGAAATCCTTGCAACGAAATCGTCATGCTGCACCCTGGTCCATCGCGACCCCCCACGCGACGGGTTTCATTTCCCCTGTTTTTATAGTTTCTATGAAAGACGGGACGCGACGCCACTCAGGCGGCGGACAACTGCAAAGCTCAGGGAAAGGTTTAAACGGGATGTTGCCGTAGAACTACTTACAGAGCGGGCGTTCCATCAGCAGAAATACTAACGCATTACTTGAACACGCCGCCACAGGTCTTAGACACTACGTACAACCCCCTCCTGAAACCTCCGGTCCGCCGAAACTGGTTAACAATAACATACCATGACCGACCTGCAACGGCTTTTGCCGAGGGTCATGTACCCGACCTTCAATGAACGCCGCTATGTGATATCACGGCGCCGTGAGCACACGCGGACAAGAGACTGAATCCGTAAATGGAATCGGCCGCGCAACACGCGCCCGGCGGGTCACAATCTGGTCTTTACGGCCGGGGACGGAGAGCAAAGTGTGACACAGGAGTGACAGGGTGAAATCAAAGTCCCTCTTGTTGCATTCCATGCAAGTACTTGTTTTTGTGCGATGTTTTTTGAGCAAAACAGGCGGGTAGCCCCCAGCCGCATGATCCCGGCCAAGCCTCTGCGAGGCAGCCGTCAGGGCATTGATGGCACGTTTGCGAAGAGTCCGTGATGGTTTTGCAACAGTTCTGTGGCTATGAGGCGACAGACGTGCGGCGTCAAACTTCATCCAAAATGACAACGCGATGCTGATCTGCAACGGCCGCAATGGTGCCCAGATGCCGTCGCGGCAAGCGGTGCGGCGGCGCTCAGGCGCCGAGCTTGGCGACCCGCTGGGTTAGACGTGAAACCTTGCGGCTGGCCATGTGCTTGTGCACCACGCCCTTCTGGGCGGCACGCATGATGATCGGCTCGGCCTGCTTGAGCGCCGCCAGCGCGGCGTCGCGGTTGCCCGCCGTGATCGCCTCCTCAACCTTGCGCACGAAGGTGCGCAGCTGCGACCGGCGCGCCTTGTTGACCTCGGTGCGGCGCGCGATCTTGCGCGCGGCCTTCTTGGCGGACTTGGTATTCGCCATCTCGGTTCCACTGCGTCACGGACGCTTCCCGTCCGGCGCCCATTCACGGTCATGAAAAGAAAGCGGCGGCGAGCCGTCTCGCCGCCGGCGCACGCTTATAGTCAGGCGGCGGAACCGCGTCAACGCGGCGGCCGGCGGAATCAGGCGACGCGCTTGGCCCGCACGCCGTCATAGCCAGCGACCGCCAGCGCCCGATCGGCGGCCGAGAATGCGGTAAGGGGCGGCATGACCCGCGCCCAGGCGGGGTCGCCATGGATGTGGCCGAGCAGCGCCTTGACGCCCGAAACCAGCGGCTTGCCGTCGAACAGGGCGCGGATCGTCACGGCGGCCGAAAGTGCGTCGGCATCGCGGTCGCGCCAGGCGCGCGCACACAGATCGGCGTTGAGGTTGGCGGTGGCTGAGATGCAGCCGGCGAACGCCCCGCTGCGCGCCTCGAGCAGGGCCGCCTCGGTCGACGGGAACACGGCGAAATCGGCCGCGACCGCCGCCGCCTCGCGCGCGTACGCCATGTTGCCGGACGAATCCTTCAGCCCGACGATCCGTTTGCCGAACGCCTGACGCAGCCGGCGGATCAGGGCGATCGGCCACGGCAGGCCGGAATTGGCCGGGAAATGGTAGAGATAGATCGGAATCGGCCGCTCGGCCGTCCCGTCGACCAGTGCCGCCACGAAATTGAACAGGCCATCGTCGGGCACGCCCTTGTAGTAGAACGGCGGCAGTACCAGGGCACCGGCAAACCCGAGATCGGCGGCATGGCGCGTCAGCACCAGCGCATCGGCGAGAGCTGCCGCGCCGGTGCCGACCATCAGCCGCTCGAGCGGCAGACCCGCCTGCGCGTAGGCGCTCATTACGGCCTTGCGCTGGTCGAGCGAGAACGATGTCGCTTCCCCCGTGGTGCCAAGCACGTTGAGCCCGTCGCAGCCATTGTCGAGAAGGTGGCGCGCAAGCTTGACCGAGCGCGCCGCATCCGGTCCGCCCTTGTCGTCGACCGCGGTCGCGATCGCCGCAATGACACCGGACAGGGAAGATTCTCTTGCCATCGCGTTCTCCCGGGGCGGCGTCTCAGCCGCCGACATTGAAGGCGGCCAGCGCCGCCATGTTGACGAGGTCGGAATCCTTGGCCGACAAGTTGACGATCTGCACTGGCTTGTCGAGGCCGACCAGCAGCGGTCCAATCACGGTGGCGCCGCCCAGTTCCTGCAGCAGCTTGGTGGAGATCGATGCCGAATGGAATGCCGGCATGATGAGCACGTTGGCCGGACCCGACAGGCGGCAGAACGGGTAGGCCGCCATGAGGTCGGGATTGAGCGCCACATCGGCCGACATTTCGCCGTCGTATTCGAAGTCGACGCGGCGCTGGTCGAGCAGGCGCACCGCGCCCTGCACGTGGGCGGTGCGCTCACCCGGCGGATGGCCGAAGGTCGAGAAGGCGAGCAGCGCCAGGCGCGGCTCGTAGCCGAGGCGGCGCGCGACGCCGGCCGCCTCGATGGCGATTTCGGCCAGCACCTCGGCACTCGGCATCTCGGTGACGGCGGTGTCGGCGACCAGAACGGTGCGCCCGCGCGCGAGCACCAGCGAGACGCCGATCAGGCGGTGGCCCGGCTTTGTGTCGATGCAATGCGTGACCTCGCCCAGCGCAAGGGAGAAATTGCGCGTCACACCGGTCACCATGGCGTCGACGTCACCCAGCGCCACCATGCAGGCGGCGAAATGGTTGCGATCCTGGTTGACCAGGCGCTGGCAGTCGCGGATGAGGTAGCCCTGGCGCTGCAGCCGTTCGTACAGGTAGGCGGCATAGTCCGGATTGCGTCGCGACAGCCGCGCGTTGATGATCTCGATGCCTTGTCCGAGCTCGACGCCGAGATTTTTCGCGGTCTCGCGCACGCGCTCCTCGCGTCCGACCAGGAAGGCGGTGCCGAGGCCCTGCTGCATGAAGCTCGCGGCCGCGCGGATGACCTGCTCCTCTTCGCCCTCCGCGAACACGACGCTCTTGGGCGATCGATGCAGACGGTCGAACACCCGCTGCAGCACGCCGGCCACCGGATCGCGCCGCGAACGCAGCTGATGCGTATACCCGTCCATGTCGACAATCGGACGGCGCGCCACGCCGGTGTCCATAGCCGCCTTGGCCACCGCCGGCGGCACATAGGAGATGAGCCGCGGATCGAACGGTACCGGGATGATGTAGTCGGAGCCATATTTGGGCCGCATGCCGTACGCCGCCGCCACCTCATCGGGCACGTCTTCGCGCGCGAGGTCGGCGAGCGCCCGTGCCGCTGCGATCTTCATCTCCATGTTGATGGTGGTGGCGCGCACGTCGAGGGCGCCGCGGAAGATGTACGGGAAGCCGAGCACGTTGTTGATCTGGTTCGGATAGTCGGAGCGGCCGGTCGCCATGATGGCGTCGTGGCGGATGGCGGCGACCTCCTCCACCGTGATCTCGGGGTCCGGATTGGCCATGGCGAAGATGATCGGCTTGGCGGACATCGACTTCGCCATGTCCTGGGTCATGGCGCCCTTCACCGACAGCCCGAAGAACACGTCGGCGCCGTCGAGCGCCTCGGCCAGCGTGCGCGCCTTGGTCTTGACTGCATAGCCCGACTTCCACTGGTTCATGCCGTCCTTGCGACCCTCGTAGATCACGCCCTTGGTGTCGCACAGGATGAGGTTCTCGGGCTTGAAGCCGATGGCGCGCAGGAGCTCGAGGCAGGCGATGCCGGCAGCGCCGGCGCCGTTGCACACGAGCTTGGTCGTCTGGATCTCGCGTCCGGTCAGGTGCAGCGCATTGATGAGCCCGGCGGCGGCGATGATCGCCGTGCCATGCTGGTCGTCGTGGAACACCGGGATGTCGAGCATCTCGCGCAGGCGCTGCTCGATGATGAAGCATTCCGGCGCTTTGATATCCTCCAGGTTGATGCCCCCCCAGCTCTTGCCCAGCACCTTGATGGCATTGATGAACTCGTCCGGATCCTCGGTGGAGACTTCGAGGTCGATGGAATCGATGTCGGCAAAGCGCTTGAACAGTACCGCCTTGCCTTCCATCACCGGCTTGGCGGCGAGCGCGCCGCGGTTGCCGAGGCCAAGAATGGCGGTGCCGTTGGTGATGACGGCGACGAAATTGCCCTTGGTGGTGTAGTCGAAGGCGCGGCTTTCATCGTCCGCAATGGCCAGCACCGGCACGGCGACGCCGGGCGAATAGGCCAGCGACAGGTCGCGCTGTGTCGCCATCGGCTTGGTGGCCACGACTTCCAGCTTGCCCGGACGGCCCTGGCTGTGGAACTGCAGCGCTTCCTGGTCGGTGAATTGCGGTCGTTCGCGGCCGGATTTCGGGGACATTGCGGCTCCTGCTCGGCACTCGGCCGGACCGCGAACATTAGCGGAGCAGATGTCGCCGACTCAAGGACGCGGACGGCATGGCGGCAGCTGCGCGTTGGGCGCGGAGCCCGGCGGTCAGCTCCCGCAGGGTTCGGGTCGAACATCAGGATTTCGCATTCGTGGTCAGCTCCGTCGGTTTCGCTGCACTTTCCCGCTTCATCCTGCTCTTCGCGGCGCTCTACGCAGCGTTCGGCGTGGCGTCGCCGTTCCTCCCGGCGTTCCTGGGCGCGCGCGGCCTGCCGCCGGAACAGATCGGTCTGGTGCTGGCGAGCGGCACCGCCGTGCGCCTGGTCTCCGGCCCGGCGATGGGCCGGCTCGCTGATCGCCTCGCCGCGTTGCGCGGCGTGCTCGCCGTGTGCGGCGTGCTCGCGGCGCTCGCCGCGCTTGGCTATTTGCCCGCCAACGGCTTCGCACTGCTGTTCGCGGTCGGCCTGTGGCATGCGGCGGCATTGGCGCCGATCACAACGCTTGCCGATGCGCTCGCGTTGCGCGCAGCAGCGCACCAGCAGGGCGGCTTCGAATATGGCTGGGTGCGCGGCGCCGCATCGGCCGCGTTCATCATTGGCTCGGTCCTGTCCGGACAGGCCGCCGGCCTGTTCGGGTTGAACACGATTTTTCCACTGCAGGCCGGGCTGCTCGCCGTGGCGGCCTGCTTCGCCATGCTCGTCCCTGCTTCCACCACAAGCGGTACCGGCGCGCCCGCGCGTGTCGAGGCGGCCCCGACCCTGCGCGTGCTGCTTGCCTTGCCGTACTTCCGGCCACTGGTGGCGATTGCCGCGCTCGTGCTCGGCAGTCATGCCATGCATGACGCCTTTGCCGTGATCCGCTGGAGCGCCGCCGGCATCGGCCCCGGCACCGCCGGCGTGCTGTGGTCGGAAGCCGTGGCGGCCGAGGTCATCGTGTTCTTTCTCGTCGGGCCGGCGCTGGTCAATCGGCTCGGCCCGGCGCGTGCCATGGCGCTCGCGGCCGCCGCTGGCGCGCTGCGCTGGAGCGTCGTGGCGCTCACCGCCGACATCGTGGCGCTGGCGCTGATCCAGCCGCTACATGGATTGACCTTTGCCCTGCTGCACCTTGCCTGCATGCGCGTCCTCGGCCGCATCGTGCCGCCCGGCCTCGCCGCAACCGCGCAGGCCGTCTACGGGACGCTCGCCGTCGGAGCGGCGACGGCCGCGCTCACATTTGTCTCCGGCCTGATTTATGCCCGCTTGGAGACGCGAGCATTCTGGGTGATGGCCGTCCTGTGCGCGATCGCCGTGCCGATCACGCGCGCGCTGCGAACCTTTGCGCCCTGAAACCGGTCAGGAGGCTAGGGGCCTCCCGCCGGCGAGCGCAATAACGCCTTATTTACCATACATGCCTCAAACCTCGGCCAAAGGCGTAGGCGAGGGCTTGATGCTGCGGGGACTGGCCGGGCTGACGATCCTGGGGACCGCGGCGGCCGTGGCTGCCTGGGTCACGGTAGGCGGCTTTGGCCCCGGCGTGACCGAGGCGATGGTTGCCGGCGAATCGATCGTCGCCAAGACGTCCTACACGCAAGCCAGCGCGCCCGCCGAAGACGAGCCCTCGGCCGCTGCGCCGGTTGCCGCCGCCATCCCGGACGCCGCCATCGTCGATGCCTCGCTCCTGAGCCCGTACCCGATGGTCGCGGCCGTGCGTGCGCCCGAGCCGATCGCCCAGGCTGACACGCTGGTGTCCGCTTCGCTGCGGCCGGCGGTCGAAGCGGCCGACGGGCCCGCGGCGGCGGTTCCGGCTGCCGCGCCGCCTTCCGCCGCCGCCAGGAAGCCGATCGTCGTGCCGCGCCTCGAGCGCGACGGAACGCTCAGCCTGACGCAGATCGCCCAGATCAAGGCTGCGCTCAATCTCTCGCCCGACCAGGAGCAATATTGGAAACCGGTCGAGGCCGAGCTGCGCAGCATCGTCCGCCAGCTCGCGGCTCAGAAGGCGAGCGGGCGCAAGCCAACGCTCGCGCTCGGCGCCAACGAGGCGCAGCGGCTCTACTTGGCCGCCGGCCCGCTCATCATGAGCCTGCGCGAGGATCAGAAGCGCGAGGCGCGCCGGCTCGCCCGCGCCATGGGCCTGGAGCAGGTGGCATCGCTCATCTGAGTCGGCGCGCGCCACGCGCCACTTCTGATCGTTTCTCCATCTCGCGGTGACTGCCGGTGTTGCACGCGGCATGGCCGCTTGCTGCGCCGACGTTGATGCGTTCCCGGCCCGCCGCTAAGGTCGGCGCCAGCGACGATGGTTGTTGCCATTGGCGGCCGGGAGAATGTCTCGATGCGCGACGTGTTGTGGCGAAGCTTTTTGGCGCTGGCGGCCCTCATCCTGTCGGCCGCCGCCGCGCAGGCGCTCGACAAGGTGCGGGTTGGCAAGGCGGTTCCCAACTCCTTCGCGTTTGCCGGCGTCGAGGTCGGCATCGAGGCCAAGCTGTTCGAGCAGGAGGGACTCGAGCTCGAAGTCTCGGCCTTTCGCGGGGACGCGCAGCTCCAGCAGGCGCTGACGGCCGGCAGCATCGACATCGGCTTTGGGTCGGGCCCTGGCATGGGCTTTCGCGCCAAGGGCGTGCCCGCGGTCGCGGTCGCTGCCATGTACGGGCCGCCCGCCAACCTGGCGCTGCTGGTGCTGGCCAATTCTCCGATCAAGTCGGTGAGCGACCTCAAGGGCAAGCGCATCGGCGTCACCACGCCGGGCTCGCTGACCGACTGGCTGGTGCGCGAGCTGTCGCGCCAGCAGGGCTGGGGCAGCAACGGCATCCAGATCGCGCCGCTCGGCCAGATGCAGGCGCGCCTCGCCGCCATGGACCGCGGCGAGCTCGACGGCACCGTGCAGGAGGCTGCCAACGGCTACGAGCTGGAGGAGACCGGGCGCACGCGCAACCTGCTGCTGTTCGGCGACATCGCCAAACACTTTTATACGCATGTCATCTTCGCCACCAACGACATGGTCGACAACCGCACCGACCTGGTCCGAAAATTCCTGCGCGGCTGGTTCAGGACCGTGCGGTTCATGAAGGCCAACCGCGATCCCACCATCAAGACGGCGGGACGCACCATCGAGGTGCGCGCCAGCGTCATGCCGAAGGTCTACGATACGCAGATCGCCAGCTTCTCCGACGACGGAGCGTGGGACTTGGCGGCGCTCGACGTGATCCGTCATTCGCTCAACGAGCTCGGCATCCTCAACCGCGTGCCGGACGCGAAGGAGCTCTATACCGACAAGTTCGTTCCCGTCAGGTTCTGAAATTCCGAATCTTGCATGACGAGCGTCGTCACCCATCGCCGCGCCCGGCTGGCCGAAGCCATGCGGCAGGCCGGCCTCGACGTGCTCGTTCTTGCCGGCAATGCCTGGCAGAACGATTACCTGCGCTACGCCACCGATTTCGCCATCCTGGAAGGGCAGGGCCTCGCGGTCGCGCGCCACGATGGCGAGATCGTGCTCTATGTCGACAGTTTTTTGGAAGCCGAGCGCGCCGCCGTCGAATGCGCCGGCATCGAGGTGGTGCATGCGGCCGATCTCCCCGGCGCGCTCGACGATGCGCTGAACCGCCTGCGCAACCGGCGCATCGGCGGTGCGCCCTATCGCCTGCTGCCGCGCCGCATTGCGGCGCGCGCCAAGGATCTCAGCCTGTCCGACGAGACGGCGTTCCTCGACGCTCTGCTCATGGCCAAGCTCCCGGCCGAACTCGATGCCATGCGCCGCGCCGCGCGGCTCGCCGACGACGGCTACGCCGTGTTCCTGAAAGCGGCGCGCCCGGGCCGCGCCGACTACGAGCTGGTGGCCGAGATCGAGGCGTTCTGTCGCGGCAACGGCGTCGACGACAATTTCCAGATCATCGGCGTCGGCGGGCCCGAGGTGCGCGGCATGGCGCCGCCCAGCGGCAAGCGCCTCAAGGCCGGCGACCTGGTGACAACGGAGCTGACGCCGTGCGTGGACGGCTACTATTGCCAGATCTGCCGCACGCTGGTCGTCGGCACGCCCACCGCCGAGCAGCACGCCGCACATGCGCTCTACCGCGATGCCATGGAGGCCGGCATCGCCACGGTGCGCGACGGCGTCACCGCGGCCGACATCGCGCGGGCGGAAAACGACGTGTTCCGCCGGCACGGCCTCGGCGACTATGTCACCAGCGAATACACACGCGTGCGCGGTCATGGCATGGGGCTGTTCGCCGACAGCAAGCCGCATCTCCTGGAGAACGTGACCACGCGCATCGACGCCGGCATGGCGCTGATCGTGCATCCCAACACCTTTCATCCAGTGGTGGGCTACATGGTCCTGGGCGACGCGCTGATCGTCACCAACGACGGCTGCGAAGTGCTGACCAGGATGCCGCGCGAGCTGTTCTCCGTGCCGGCCTAGAGCATGACCCCGAATGGTGGGTACCGGTTTTCGGAAGAGGTCATGCTCCAACTATAAAAGGCGAACATGCGCCGCGGCCTGATGGGATGGAATGCGGAGGAGCTGCCGCTCGCGGTGCTGCAGGACCGTACCGCGCGGCTGCAGGCCGCCATGCAGCAGCATGGCCTGCAGGCACTGCTGCTCTACACCAACCTGGTGCGGCCGAGCGCCGTCACCTGGCTCACCGGCTTTACGCCCTATTGGTCGGAGGGGCTTTTGCTGGTCGCCCGCCACGGCGCGCCGACCTTCGCCACCGCGCTGTCGAAACGCGTGGCCAATTGGATCCGATCGGTGAGCCCGCTTGGCGAGATCGTCAATGGGCCGCGTCCCGGCACGGTTTTGGGGCAGCGTGTGGCCGCCGATGCGTCGGTGCGGCGCGTCGGCATCGTCGAGCTCGATGCGCTCCCGTCCGGCTCCTATGACGATTTTTCCGCGGCCGCGCCGGCAGTCGAGCTCATCGATGCGACGGCGTTGTTTTCCGAGGCGCGGCGCGGCGCCGATGAAGCCGAGCGGCGCCTGCTCGCGCGCGCCGACGCCATCGCGGCCGCCGCGCTGGAAGAGGTCGACGCCGCCGGCGCCGCCGATGCCGGATCGGTTGCCGGTCAGGTCGAAAAGCACGCGCGGCTCGCTGGCGCCGAGGAGGTCTATATCACGGTCGCGCCCGATCTCAGGGCCGACCGGCGCATGATCCGCGCGTCGCCCTCGCTCGCGCTCGGCGATGTCTATGGGCTGCGTGTCTCGCTGGCCTACAAGGGTTGCTGGATTCGCCGTGCCCGCACTTTCGCCAGCGATCAGCGCGCATCCGGGCGCCCGGATGCGTGGTTTGCCAACCTCGTGCAGGCGATCGCGCCGGGCCGGCCGCTCGCCGAGCAGATCGCGGCGCAGGTCCGGCCGCTCGGGGCCGAGCTCGAAAACTGGATGGCGGAGAGCTGCGTCGGCAGCTATCCGCTGCAGGTCGTCGCTTCGTCGCACCTGCCGGGCGGCCGCGCACCTGTGGAGGGCGACTTCACGGTGCTGACCATCGCGTTGACGGCTGGCGGCGTGCCGTGGCTCGGTACCGCGCCGCTGATCGTCGGCGGGCGATTGTGACGAACGGCACACAGACCGCTTCTGAAAAAATTTCTTGCTGGTTGTCGGAACACCATGCGCCCATTCGTCCTGCGGTCGTCGCAACAGGCGACGGGGTCAGCGACAGGAGGGTTCGATGACAGCTACGACCAAGGCCGCGGCGGGTGAATGCAGCGTCGTCACGGTGGAGCGGCGGCTCGCGGCCGTCATCAGGGCGGTCGTTCCGATGCCGGACATTCCGAAGACGGAGCGAACCTTGCGGGCAAAGCTCGACGCCGCTATCGCGACGCTGGACGTGGGGCCACTGGGCAATGCCTTCACGCTCTGGCACCCGCCGGTCGATGGCCGGCTCGACATGCAGCCGGGCATCCTGGTGTCGCGGACATTCGCCCCGGCGGTCGGCGAGGTGCTGTCGTCGGCGCTGCCGGCCGGCCGTGCCGCCCATCTCCTGCTGGTCGGACCTTACGACGGCCTTCCGGCCGCGTGGGGGAGGCTGTTCGGCTGGTGCGCCGAGCAGCGGCTCGCGCTCGCCGGCATCAACTGGCAGGTCTATGCGGAGGACGATCCGGCGCAGCCCGAGACCTCGCTCTACGCCTTGCTGGCGTGAGGTGGCATGTAGGG
>Ga0209466_1000047_pt1 | contig 24806 bp, 19 predicted proteins | sample PanSoiPlo30MoBio_FD_188323 | JGI IMG/M metagenome (GOLD analysis project Ga0209466, IMG submission 188323) | Tropical forest soil microbial communities from Panama analyzed to predict greenhouse gas emissions - Panama Soil Plot 30 MoBio (SPAdes)... | ecosystem: Environmental > Terrestrial > Soil...
ACAGCAAGGCGGCAGCGTCCGCCGCGCGCAGCGGCAAAGCCACAGCATCCGCCGCGCGCAGCAGCAAAGCGGCAACATCCGCTGCGCGCAGCGGCAAAGGGACAGCATCCGCAGAGCGCAACGGCAAAGCGGCAGCATCTGCGGAAGGCGGCGGGACTCCGCGCAAGGCCAAAAAAGCCGCCAAGGCTCCCAAGGCGGCGGAATAGCGGAGCCACGATTTCGTTCGTCGTGCGCGGGCTTGACCCGCGCATCCATGAAAAAGATGAGTCCGCTTACACGATGGCTTGCCGGGTCAAACCCGGCAATGACGACCAGAGGCTACGCCAACTCCGGTTCGCGCAAGCCGGGCTTGGCGCCCGTGTCGGCCGGATCGCGCAGGCCGAGGATGCGCCGCGCGTTGTCGTAGAAAAGCTTCTGCTTGTCCGCGGCGGACAGGTCGATCTCCGCGAGCAGTTTCAGCGCGGTCGCCGGATCCCAGCAGGGATAGTCGGTCCCGTACATCACGTGGTCGATGCCGTAGTAGTCGATGGCGAATTTCAGGCCGGCCGCGTGCGGCGACACCGTATCGGTGTACATGCGCTTCATGTAGGTGGTGGCGGGCTGCGGCAGCCTGGCGGCCTTTGTGTTCTTGTCCATGCGGCCGGCCTGGTACGGCAGCGCGCCGCCGGTATGCGACAGGACGATCTTCAAGCCCGGATGGCGTTCCATCAGGCCGGACAGGATCAGCCTTGTGGCCGCGACGCTCACCTCGATAACGCGGCCGAGGCTGAGATGCAGCGCGCCGTTGTAGCCGTCGAGCATGTCCTGGAAGATGACGTCGGTGGGGTGCAGGAACACGGGCAGCCCGAGCGCTTCGACCCGTGCGTAGAAAGGCTCGAGACGCTCGGCATCGATGCACGGATCGCTGCCGATGCTTCCCGGGAGATTGACGCCCATCAGGCCGAGCCTGGCGATGGCGTCGTCGAGCACCTCGATGGCGACCTTGGTATCGGTCAGAGGCACCGCGGCGCTGGCCCATACGCGTCCGGGATGCTTGCGCTGCGCGCCGGCCATTTCCTCGTTCCACATGATGGCGAAGTCGCGCCCCTCCTCGGTTGGCATGTCGGAGAAGGCCACCGAGAACGGCCCGATGGAGCAGACGACGTCCACCCGATGGCCGAGCCCATCCATGTGCGCGAGCTGTTCGTCGAGATCGAACCACTCGGCCCAGCTGTTGAGATGGGCCGCGCTCTCCTGGCGGCGCCAGTAGTCGTAGCCGCCCCGGGCATTGGGATTGGCGCGCGGAAACGTCTTGCGCCGGCACAGCGCTTCGAAGATCGACCGCGGCCACCAGTGGAAATGTGAGTCGATGATGTGCACGACCTAACCTCCTGCCAGCCGGCCGAGCCGGGGCTCGAGCGCTGAAATTGCCGCGAATCTAGGCAGGGAACCGGTCGCGGTCAACGCAGCGCCCGTAGCCATGGCGCGCGGATGCACGCCCGCCGGCCAGGCGCCATGGCTCGGCGCCACGCCATCCTGCGTCGGGCCGACTGGCGCGGCCGCGCCGACTGCGCTTCAATCAGCCCGATCGAGCACCGCCCTGCCTGTCATGTCCGGAGCCGCCATGACCTCGAGCTTTCGCCAGATCATCAACCGCGCGGTGCGCGACCGGCGCATCCTGGTCGTTCCCGGTGCCCATGACGCGCTGAGCGCGCGCCTGATCCAGCACACCGGCTTCGAGACCTACTTCATCGGCGGCTTTCCGGTAGCGGGCGCGCGCTATGGCCTGCCCGACCTGGGCCTCAAGGGTTTTGGCGAAATGTCCGCCGCGGTGCGCGACATCATGGGGGCGTGCGACCTGCCGGTGTTCGTCGACGCCGACGACGGCTATGGCGACGTCAAGAATGTCGTGCACACGGTGCAGACCTATGAGCGCATGGGCGTGAGCGCCCTCCTCATCGAGGACCAACAATGGCCCAAGCGGTGCGGCCACATGAGCGGCAAGAAGGTCATCCCGGTCGAGCAGGCGGAGGCCAAGATCCGGGCGGCGACGTCGGAGCGGCTCGACCCCGAGACCTGGATCCTGGCGCGCACGGACGCCCGCCAGGTGCACGACCTCGACGAGGCGATGCGGCGCGCCGAGCGCTATATCCGGGCCGGCGCCGACGGCATCTTCATCGAGGCGCCGCGCACCGTGCAGGAGCTGGAGCGGATCGGCCGCGCCTTCGATGTGCCGCAGATCTGCAATCCGCTGGTGGGCGGCCACACGCCGATCCTCACCATGCAGGAACTGGGTGAGCTCGGGTTCGCTTGCGCGGTGCTCGGGCTAGATACGCTCATGCATGCCGCCAAGGCGATCGAGACCGTCCTCAGCGACATGAAGTCGGGCCGGTTCACCCGCCGTAACGACGGCATGGATTTCGAGACGTACAAGACGCTGGTCGGGTACGACAAATGGCAGGGCGTCGAGGACCGGTTCGCCTGAATCTTCGCGCACGCGATACTCGACATCGTCGCGGCCCGGCCCGATACTCGATCCCTGCCATTTTGGCTCAACCCGGGAGGCCGAAATGTCCTACAACCTCGACCAGTTTATCGCCGACTGCCGCGCCGCCCTCGCGCAGGATCCTGGACCGGCCGGACGCGAAAAAATCCGCCGCGACCTGGAACGCCTGCTCCGGGATCCGGACTTCATCGCCAGGCACTGCTCGGACGCGACACCGGCGGGCCTGCACGTGCTACATGACGATTCGGCGCTGGGCTTTCAGGTTCTGGCGCATATCAACGAGAAGGCGCGAGTGTCGCCGCCGCACGATCATGGCCACTCGTGGGCCATCTACGGCCAGGCCGCGCGCTTTACCGACATGACGGAGTTCGAGCGCGTGGACGGCGGCGGCGAAAAAGCAGAGCTCCGGGTGACCAAGCGCTATCGCCTCAATCCCGGTGAGGCCGGCATCTACCAGGACGGCGCGATCCACGCGATCGACTATCCCGACAAGTCGCGCTTCGTGCGCGTCACCGGAACCAACCTCGACAAGATCACGCGCTCCATGTTCGACCTCAACACCGGCAAAGTGGCGCAGATGACGCCGCAGCGGGCGACTTGACCGACGGCGCGCCGAACGCACGATCGAGACCGCACATGGTCGGGGCCAAGCCGATCGCGGCCGCCCAGTTGCGCGCTATGCTCGATGACGGCGGCGAGCTGGCGATCCTCGATGTCCGCGAGGAGCTGATCTATTCCGGCTCGCATCTCCTGCATGCGCGATCGGCGCCATTGAGCCGGCTCGAGCTGCGCGTCCCGTCCCTGGTGCCGCGCCGCGGCACGCGCACCGTGCTGGTGGACGACGGCGACGGCCTGGCGCAGCGCGCCGCCACCATCCTGGCCGGCCATGGCTACGGCGACCTGTCCATCCTGGCGGACGGGATCGCCGGCTGGAGCCGCGCCGGATACGTGCTGTTTTCCGGCGTCAACGTGCCAAGCAAGGCGTTCGGCGAGGTGGTCGAGCACTCAAGCCACACGCCCAGCATCGATGCCGGCGAGCTCAAGCGCATGATCGATGGCGGCGACGACATCGTGGTCGTCGACAGCCGCCCATTCGACGAATTTGTCCGCGTGTCGATCCCGACCGCCACCAATGTTCCGGGCGCCGAGCTGGTTCTGCGGCTCCCCGACCTCGTGCGTTCGCCGGACACCACAATCGTGGTCAACTGCGCCGGCCGCACGCGCAGCATCATCGGCGCCCAGTCACTGATCAATGCCGGCCTGCCAAATCGCGTCGTCGCGCTGCGCAACGGAACCATGGGCTGGACGCTGGCGGGCCTTGTCCCGGATCGCGGCGCCGATCACCGGCTGTCGCCGCAGGCGCCGTCACGCCGCGCGCTCGACTGGGCCCTCTCCGCGGCCGCGCGGGTGGCACGGCAATGCGGCGTGCAGACCGTCGAGCTGGAGCAGGTGCGCCGCTGGCAGGCGGACGGCGAGCGCACGCTCTACCTGTTGGACGTTCGCGACCCGCGCGAATACGCCGCCGGCCACGTGGCCGGCGCGCTGTCGGCGCCGGGCGGCCAGCTGGTCCAGGCGACGGACCAGTACGTCGGAACGCTCAATGCCCGCGTCGTGCTGGCGGACAATCTTTTCGTACGCGCCGCCATGACGGCCTCCTGGCTCCGGCAGATGGGATGGACCGACGTGTTCGTGCTGGCGGCCGCCGGCAGCGACAGCGGCTGGCCCAAAACGCCCGTGCTCGGTGACGTCGAGCGGCCCGAGCGGCGCGTCGATGCCGTTGAACTGGCGCGCCTCATGGAGCAGGACGGCGCGACGGTCGTGGATCTCTCGCTCAGCCGCGACTATCGCAAGGGCCATATCCCGGGCGCGTGGTTCGCCATCCGGTCGCGTCTTGACCGCGCCCTGCCGGTGATCGCGCCGCAAGGAACCATGGTGTTGACCTCGGAGGATGGCATCGTCGCGGCCTTGGCACTGGATGAAATGACGCACCTCACTCCCCTGCCCGTGCGCCATCTCGGCGGTGGCAACGCGGCCTGGGCGGCATCCGGCCGGCCGCTGACCGCAGCGGAGCCGCGCCCGGCCGACGAGCCGGTCGACGCCTGGCTTAAGCCCTACGAGCGGGACGCCGGAGTGACCGACGCGATGAAGGATTATTTGTCCTGGGAGGTCGATCTGGCGGAGTTGATCCAGCGCGATGGAACGACGAAATTTCGGCCGCTGGTGCCGGCTCCGTAGGGTGGGTTAGCGCGGCCGCCGCGCTCGATCCGAGGCACGGCCTTCGTTCCGCGCGTAACCCACCTCTTTCCTGCCCGCGAATGGTGGGTTACGCGCGGACCAGAGGCCGTCTTCTAAAATCAAGCCTCCGGGCCGCGCTAACCCACCCTACGAAACTGCACCGGGCACATCGTAGCTTGCCATCAGGGCGTCGACCGATCCCGTCCACTCCTTCCACGGCGCCGTGACATAGCTGTACGTGTTCATCACGAAGCTCGGCCCGGCATAGAATTTTTCGTACTGGTTGTGGCGCCCGGCAAAGTCGGAGCCGAGCAGGTCCCAGGCAAGCTTGGTCAGCTTCATGCGCGCTGCGGCTGGCCAGCCAGGCGTCGACCAATAGGTCTCGAATGCCTCCCGCGTCTCCGCATTGGCGAGTACCGAGGCGTCGGCCGGCATCTGGAACACGCCCGCCCCCATCAGCTCGCGCACCATGTCGCAGATCTCCGCGTGGTGATTGGTGCACCAGTGCAGCGCCGCGTAGACGTAGCGGCGGTTCACCGTGTGATAGCCGGGCACCTGCGCCTCGCCGCAGTTGATCTGCCCCATGATCAGGCCTTCCAGCGTCGCCTCGAGCGCCGCCAGCTTGCCGAGCGCGAACTGCACCGCCGGCACGTGGCCGACATTGTTCATCTCGGCGAGCCTGGCGGCGATGCCGACGATCAGCTTGAGCTTTTCGAGAAACCGCACATTGGCCTGGTGATTGGCCATGGCGTGGCCGGGCGTCCGCATGTAGATCGCCCGCGTCATCTCGACATTGTCGTGGCAGAACACGCGCTCCCATGGCACCTTGACGTTCTCGAACAGCACCGCGCTGTCGCTCTCGTCGAAGCGGGCGGCGAGCGGGTTGTCGAATTCGCTCACGGCATAGCGCTCGAACGGCTTGCGCGACCAGATGCTCACGCCCGGCGCGTTGAGCGGCACCGCACAGGTGATCGATTCCTTCTCCTGGCCGGGCACCAGCGGCTGCAGGTTGCCGCACCACGTCTCGTGACAGAACACCGAAGCGGTGCCGAGCATTTTCAGCCCGTTGATGGTGACGCCGGCGTCGTCCTCGGCCACGACGCGCAGCGTCGGAGACTGGCGGGGCGGCTCGGCGGGATTGACCGGACGCCACCCCTGCGGGTTGGTCACCGTGTGCGACACGAAGATGTCGTTGCGGCGCATGTGCCGATGGTAGCTGCGGATGTTGTCGCCGAAACCCTGGCGAATGGAATCGAACAGCGCCGGATCCGTCGCCAGGCCGCTCACGTAGCTGGGAAAATTGTCGGGCGACCGGCCGATCAGGCCGTAGGTCCACGCCGCGATCCTCCGATGCGTCTCGAACCGGCGGGCAAGGTCCTCGCGTGTGTGCGGCAGCAGGAAATAGGTCGAGAAGGTGTCACCCTCGTCTTCGCACACCATCACGTCGCGATTCTCCGCCGCGCGCTTGCGGTCGTAGATCATGGCGAACGAGTGCGCGGCGTTGCGGAAGGCCGGGTGCGTGGTCACGTCCTCGACCCGCTCGCCGCCGATATAGACGCAGCGGCCGTCGCGAATGCTGTCGAGATAATCCTGGCCCGTCATCAACATGTCAGCCCCCGGCACTATGGCGTGGAACAAGCCATGATATGCCAGGATCTCGGCTGGCGCCTGGCCAGCCGGCCGGTCCGCAATGGGCCCGACAATGACTAGTGAATCCGTTCGGGAGGCTCTTGCACCCAGGACGTGGGATCTTGCGCGGCTGGTGCAGGCTCTGGCGCCCCTGGCCCGGGGGCTTGGGCGGGTGGTGCAGGGTCTGGCGCCCCTGGCCCGGGGGCTTGGGCGCGCGGCGCGGGCGCTTCCGCGCGTGGCGCGGGCGCGTGCTTCCGTGCCGACGCGTCATCAATCTTTGGCGCGGACGCGTCCACCCTGGGCAAGGGCTGAAACTGCTCCTGGGCGCAGCCGTCGATCACCACGGCTTGGCGCCGGTCGATCACCCGGCCGTCACGCATGAATACGGCAATGTGGGCCGGCCGGTCTTGAACGTTCGTTCGTACGCAGGCAAACCAGTCCCCGGGCTGGGTCAGCTGAGTCCGGCGCAGCGGCGAAATCTCGAATGATCCCGCCGATTCGCTTTTTTTAAGCTGGCGCAGATCGTTGGCCACCAGGACCTGGTAGTCGACCGGACCCTGACCGTGATCCAGCGACCCCGTGTTGTCGGGAAGAAAAAAGAACGTGCTCGAGCACCCGCCCAGCAGCGTTCCTAGGACGATTCCGATATACGGCCGCAACATGCTCGATGCCGTCCACAACTGCGGATTACACCACACAGGCAAAGATAGAACCAGCACCCCCTGCCGGACCGTTGAATGCATGAATATCTGATCGAAATTGCAACCGTTTAGCGGCGACATCCGGGAAGCCGTGACAGCGCTAATTTAGGGTTAATGCCGATCCACGCCAGTTCAGGATACCACCTTGCCGAAGCAGCAGCGCAAACCACCGCCCCTCCCGTCCAAGGAAGATCTCCTCGCCTTCATCGGCCAGCACGCCGGCAAGGCGGGCAAGCGCGAGATCGCGCGCGCCTTCGGGATCAAGAGCGGCGACCGCATCACGCTCAAGCGCATGCTGCGCGAGCTGGCGGACGAGGGCCGGCTCGAGCGCCGCCGCGGCAAGCTGCATCATGCCGGCCACCTGCCGTCGGTCGTGCTCGCCGACATTACCGGCCGCGACGCCGACGGCGAACTCATCGCGGTGCCGACCGAATGGGACGAGGACGCGCACGGGCCGGCGCCGAAGATCCGGGTGAGCGCGCCGCGGCGCGGCCGGCCGAGCGAAGTCGCCGGCGTGAACGATCGTGCGCTGCTGCGCATCCAGGAGATCGGCGACGACGATGAGGAGATCCGCCACAGCGGGCGGGTCATCAAGATCATCGATCGTGCCAAGCAGCGCGTGCTCGGTATCTTCCGCCCGCTGCCGGGCGGCGGCGGGCGGCTTGCGCCCATCGACAAGAAGCAGCGCGAGCTCGCAATCCCGCCCGGGGCGACCGCCGACGCGCAGGACGGCGATCTCATCGCCGCCGAGGTGACGCGGCAAGGCCGCGTCGGGCTCGCCACCGGCCGTGTCAAGGAGCGGCTGGGCTCGCTGAAATCCGAACGCGCCGTGAGCATGATCGCGATCCATGCGCACGGCATTCCGCACGTGTTCAGGCGCGAGGCCCTGGCCGAGGCCGAAGCCGCTCGCCCGGCCGCCCTCGACGCCCGCGAGGATTGGCGCCAACTGCCGCTCGTCACCATCGACCCGGTCGACGCCAAGGACCACGACGACGCGGTCCATGCCGCCCCCGACCCCAATCCGGGCAATCCGGGCGGCCACATCATCCATGTGGCGATCGCCGACGTGGCGCACTACGTGCGGCCCGGCTCCGCCCTCGACCGCGAGGCGCTAGAGCGCGGCAACTCGGTGTATTTTCCCGACCGCGTCGTGCCCATGCTGCCCGAGCGCATCTCCAACGACCTGTGCTCGCTGCGCGAGCGCGAGGAGCGGCCTGCCCTCGCGGTGCGCATGGTGGTGGGCGCCGACGGACGCAAGCGCAGCCACACGTTTCATCGCGTCCTGATGCGCTCGCCCGCGCGCCTGCACTATGCGCAGGTGCAGGATGCGGTCGACGGCCGTGGCGGCGACGCGGCCAAAGCTCTCATGCCGGCTGTCACGCCGCTTTACGCGGCCTACCGGGCGCTGGCGGCAGCGCGCGAGGCGCGCGGCCCGCTCGACCTCGATCTTCCCGAACGCAAAATTCTGCTCAAGCCCGACGGCACCGTCGACCGCGTGGTCACGCCGCCCCGGCTCGACGCCCACCGCCTGATCGAGGAGTTCATGATCCTGGCCAACGTGGCGGCGGCCGAGACCCTCGAACGCGCCAAGATTCCCTTCATCTATCGCGTCCACGACGAGCCGAGCCCGGAAAAGCTCCAGGCCTTGCGCGAGTTTCTCGCCTCGATCGATATCTCGTTGCCCAAGGCCGGCGCGCTTCGGCCGGCGCAGTTCAACCGCATCCTCGAGCGCGTCAAGGGCACGGAGCATGAGAGGCTGGTGAACGAGATCGTGCTGCGCACCCAGGCACAGGCCGAATATGCGGCCGAAAACTACGGCCATTTCGGCCTGGCGCTGCGGCGCTACGCCCATTTCACCTCGCCGATCCGCCGCTATGCCGATCTGGTCGTGCATCGCGCCATCATTCGTGCGCTCAAGCTCGGCCCGGGCGGCCTGCCGGACGGCGAAGACTTGAATTCGCTGCGCGAGATCGCGGCGCGGATTTCGGCCGCCGAGCGGCGGGCCATGACGGCCGAGCGCGAGACCGCCGATCGCCTGATCGCCCAGTTCCTTGTCGACCGCATCGGCGCCATCTTCTCCGGGCACATCTCAGGCGTCACCCGCGCCGGCCTGTTCGTGAAGCTCGACGAGACCGGCGCCGATGGCCTCGTTCCGCTGCGCACCATCGGCGCCGAGTATTTTCGCTACCATGAGGACCGGCATGCCCTGGTGGGCGCTGACACCGGGTTGACCTATCGCCTTGGCGATGCCGTGACGGTGCGGCTTGTCGAAGCGGCGCCGGTGGCCGGCGCGCTGCGCTTCGAGCTCGTCTCCGAAGGCCGTCACGAACCGCGGCGCCGCGCGCAAGCGCCGCGCCGGCAAAAAAAGCTGCCCCGGCGGCGCAGGGGCTGACGATGGCCAACGACCTCGATCCCAAGCAGCACGAGCTCGCCCAGTGGCTGACGCGCGTCGAGCGCAACCAGACTCACCCCAACCAGCGCTGGCGCGACGCCGCGACCCTGATCCTGATCGATCGTTCCGAGCCGGTGCCAAAGGTGCTGCTGGGCCGCCGCCATGCCGGCCACAAATTCCTGCCCGGCCGCTTCGTGTTCCCGGGCGGGCGTGTCGAGCGCGGCGACGCCCGCATGCCGGTGGCCACGCCGCTGGACGCGGCCGTGGAGGCGCGCCTGCTCAAGCGCGTGCGTCATCCGAGCCCGGCCAAGGCGCGTGCGTTCGCGCTGGCCGCGATCCGCGAAACGTTCGAGGAGACGGGCCTGCTGATCGGCCGCCGGCAGGACGGCGAGCGTAGGGCGCCGGGCCAGCGCGCCACGCTGTTTGAGCGGGCCGGTGTCTACCCGGATCTGGCGTCGATCCATTTTGTCGCGCGCGCGCTGACGCCGCCCGGCCGCCCGCGCCGCTTCGACACCCGCTTCTTCGCCGCCGACGCCACGGCCATCGCGCACCGCGTGGAGGGCGTGGTCGGCCCCGATGCCGAGCTGGTGGAGCTGGTGTGGCTGCCGATCACCGAAGTCGAGCGACTGGAAATGCCGACCATCACCAAGGTCGCGCTCCAGGAGCTGGAAGCGCGCAGCGCCGCCGGGCTCGACCACGACTTGCCGGTGCCATTCTATCGCATGCTCAACCGCCGCTTTGTGCGCGAAGTGCTGTGACGGCGCCCGCCGCCTGCGGCCGGATTGGCCGGCCGCGGGCATGCCCGCAAGCCGCGACGAGAAGTCAAAGGGCGGAGTGAAGCACTTCACACGCCGCGAGAGAGAATTGCGGGACTATTCGCCCCGTCAGGTTGGTGGGACGGTTCAAGCCGCGCGTATCCCATTGAGTGGACTTGCATCGCGCCGCGCCGCATGAGGTCCCCTCGCGTGCACGGCGCCCGGACGGTCCATCCTGGCGAATGGAAACCTGTGCGGAGGACCGTGATGAACGTGGCTCCAGCCGGTGAACAGACGCCCCCGTGGGCGGAACCCAACCCCTTCGCCGACCAGATCGACAGCGTCTATGACTTCATTGTCGTCGGCTCGGGCGGCGGCGGCGGTCCGGTGGCGGCAAATCTGGCCAAGGCCGGCTTCCGCGTGCTCGTCCTCGAAGCGGGCGGCGCCGCGGAGCCGCTCACCTATCAGGTTCCGGCGTTCCATCCGCTGGCCAGCGAGGACAACGATCTGTCGTGGAAATTCTACGTCGAGCATTATTCTCGCCGGGTGCGGCGGCGCGGCCATCGGACGAGCTTCGTGCCCGATGAATTCACCGGAGAGCTGCGTCACCCGATTTTTCTCGAGGGCGTGGAAGTCGACAAGGCCAAGCGAACGGGCATTTTCTATCCGCGCGCCGGAACGCTGGGCGGATGCACCGCCCACAATGCCATGGTGTTCATCTATCCGCACAACAGCGATTGGGAGCACATTCGCAGGATCACCGGCGATCGGTCATGGGGTCCACGGCGCATGCGCCGTTATTTCCAGCGCCTGGAGCGCTGCGAGTACGCCAAACCTCCGTGGAGCCGCTGGCTCAATTGGGCGCGGCACGGATTCGATGGCTGGCTGACCACATCGCGCGCCGATCCGACATTGCTCCTGCGCGATTCCGTGCTGGTGAGACTGGTGCTTGCCGCAGCGCAGACGTCATATGCGGCCTACGCAAGAACCGTCCAGGCACTGTGGGATCAATTCTGGAGCTGGGTTGGCAACTTCTTCGATCCCAATGCATGGGATTGGGTGAAGAACGGCCGCGAGGGTCTGATCCTGTCACCGATGACGACCCGCAATGGGCGCCGGACCGGTACCCGCGAGCTTCTTCGCGAGACGATGCGCGCCAGGCCGCAAAACCTTACGGTCAAGCTGCATGCGCTGGTGACCAGGGTGCACATCGAAGACAAGCGCGCAGTCGGAGTCGAATTCATCGACGGGGCCCGTCTCTATCGCGCCGATCCCATTCACGCCGACCGGACTGCCGGGGCGCGGCGCCGGACCGTCCGCGCAAGGTACGAGGTCATCCTGGCCGGCGGGACCTTCAACACGCCGCAGCTCCTGATGCTGTCGGGCATCGGCCCGAAACGTCACCTCGAGCGGCACCAGATCAAGGTCGAAGCCGATCTGCCCGGCGTGGGCAGGAACCTGCAGGATCGTTATGAGATCGGCGTCGTTCACAAGATGAAAGCCGATTTCGAGTGCCTGAAGCATGCGACGTTCAGCGAAATGGATCGCGAGTTCGCCGAATGGCGCAACGGCCACGGTCTCTATGCCAGCAATGGCGCGCTGATTGCCATGATCAAGCGGTCGAGCCATTGCCAGGCCGAGCCCGATCTGTACCTGTTCGCCATCCCGGGCTACTTCGCCGGCTATCGGCCGCGCTACAGCGAGCGCTGCCGGGGCAAGAACTACTTCACGTGGGCCATTCTGAAGGGACATACCAAAAACACGGCCGGCTGGATCCGCCTCAGGTCATCCGATCCGTGCCAACCGCCGAACATCAATTTCATGTATTTCGACGAGGGCAACGACACGCGCGGCGACGACCTCGACGCGATCGCGGCCGGGGTGGAGTTCGTGCGAAGGATCGCGCAGCGCACCGCCAGTCTTTTCGACGAGGAAATCCCGGGCCCGCAATGCCGGTCGCGGGCGGAAATGAGGCAGTTCATCAAGGACAGCGCCTGGGGTCATCACGCCTGCGGCACGTGCAAGATCGGCGCCGACGACGATCCGTCCGCCGTACTCGACAGCCGGTTCAGGGTGCGCGGCGTCACCGGTTTGCGCGTTGTCGATGCCTCGGTGTTTCCCAAAATCCCCGGGCTGTTCATCCTGAGCGCCGTGTACATGATCGCCGAGAAAGCCAGCGACGTGATCATCGCCGACGCAAAAGCGGAGCAGCGGCGAAAGGCGCGCCACGCATGAGTGCGTGGCGCCGGCGCGGCACCGCGCATTCTATTTGTAATTGCAGGAAAATGTCGCAGCGTCCATAACTTGATCAGCATCGGTCCTGCCCTATAATCGAAAAAAGCAATCGATCCCGGGCAGGCGCCAGAACAGCCACGTCTTTCCCGCTTGCCGGCGTGCCGATCGCCAATCACTCAGGGGGTGGCGGCATACCGCTATGGCGCAGTGACAGATCTGCAGCAGTGGCTCGAAAATGTCGGCCTCGGTCAGTACGCCGATCTGTTCGTCAGAAACGGCGTCGACCGCGAGATTCTGCCGAGTCTCGACGAAGAGGACCTCGAGCGGATGGGCATCGCTCTCGGACATCGCAAGAGGCTGGTCAAGGCGATCGCCGAGCATCGCGCGGCATTGGCGCAGGCACCACGGCTCGGCGGCGGAACACAGATGTCGACCGCCGCGCAGGTGCGGGCCGAGCGGCGGCATCTGACTGTGCTGTTCTGCGACGTGGTGGGCTCTACGGCTCTGGCCACCCGCCTCGACCCGGAAGACCTGCGCGACATTCTCCATCAGTTCCAGCACTGCTGCGATGAATCCATCCAGCGCTATGGCGGCCGCATCGCGCGCCTGATGGGCGACGGCGTGCTCGCCTATTTCGGCTTCCCGATCGCGCACGAAGACGATGCCGAGCGCGCCGTCAATGCTGCGCTCCAGATTATCCAGTCGCTCGCCGCATCGAATGTCCAAGCATCGCATCGCATCGATGTCCGCATCGGGATCGCATCCGGCCGCGTCGTGGTCGGCGATCTCATCGAGGACGGCCAGACACGCGACTTCGCGTTGGTGGGCGAAGCGCCGAACCTGGCGTCGCGCCTGCAGCAGCTGGCAAGACCGAACCAGATCCTGGTGGCGCCGGCCACGCGCGAGCTGCTCGGCGGGCTATTCGAGTTCGAGGACCACGGAGATCACACCATTGCCGGTCTCGAGCACCCGGTGCGCGTCTGGCGCGTGCTGCGGCCGGGCTCGGTGTTCAACCGTTTCGAGGCGCGCCGCTCTTCGCATCTGACGCCGCTGGTCGACCGCACGGCAGAGCTTGCCCTGCTGCGCAAGCAGTTCGACCAGGTCAAGCAAGGCAACGGACAGGCCATGGTGATTTCCGGCGAGGCCGGGATCGGCAAGTCCCGGCTGATGGTCTCGCTGCGCGATGCCTTGGGCGCCGACGAGCATTGCTCGCTGTGCGCTCAATGCTCGTCGCTGCACACGACAAGCGCCTGGTACCCGATCATCCGGCATTTGGAGGATCTGGCCGGCCTGACGCGCGAGATGCCCGCCGCTGAACGGCTGCATCGGTTGGAGGAGCTGGTGGGCCGGCTATTGCCGGATCAGGCCAGGTCGATCGTCCCGCTGCTCGCCGCCTTGCTGTCGATTCCGCTGGATGATCGCTATCCGCCGCTGGAGCTCACACCGCAGCAGCAGAAGAACCGAACGTTCAACGCTCTGCTCAGCCTGCTCAAGGCCCGCAGCGATGAGAAACCGGTCCTGTTCGTCTTCGAGGACGTGCATTGGATCGATCCGACGTCGCTCGAGCTGGTCGAGCGGATTCTGGATCGCGTTCCGGCCTGGCGCATGCTTGTGATCCTCCTGTCTCGTCCCGAATTCACTCCGCCATGGCCGGCTCAACGCCACATCGGCTCGCTGACCATCAACCGCCTGGATCCGAGCGACGTCGCCGCCATGGTCGAATCGCTGGCCGACGACGAGAGCCTCGTCCCGACATTGAAGGAGCAGATCGTCGCCAAGACCGACGGCGTGCCCCTGTTCATCGAAGAAATGACCAAGGCCATGCTCGAGGCCGGCAGGTCGAACGACGAAGTCCTTGATCTGCCGGCCACGGTCACGGTGCCCGATACCCTGCATGATTCGCTGATGGCGCGCCTGGATCAGACGATGCCGATGAAGACGGCCGCACAGGCCGCGGCGGTGATCGGACGGGAATTTTCTCTCGAGCTGCTGGAAGCCGTCGTTCCTCTGTCCCGGCAGGACGTGCGCAGGGCGATCGACCGGCTGCTCGAATTCGGTCTTCTGTTCCGCAGCGGGCATGCCGACGTCGAGGCTTACACGTTCAAGCATGCGCTCGTTCAGGACGAAGCCTACGCCAGCATGCTGCGCGATGAACGGCGCGAGCTGCACCTGCGGATCGCCGAGGCGCTGCGCGGCCAATCCGGCGAAATCATCGAGGCGCCGCCCGAAGTCGTCGCCCACCACTATACCCAGGCCGGCAAGAACGAGCTGGCGATCCATCACTGGCTGGAGGCGGGTCGGCAGGCCAGCATGCGCTCGGCCTTCGTCGAGGCGACGACGCATTTTCAGATCGCCCTGAAACTGCTCTCCGACCTGCCGCCGGGCCTGCACCGCGACGGGCTGGAGTTGCAGATTCAGCACGCGCTGGGCAGCGCCTACATCGCGGCCAGGGGCTTTGGCGCCGCGGAAACCAGCCGTGCGTTCAAGCGCGCGCTGGAGCTGTGTCAGAAGTTCGCCGGGTCGCCGCAGACTTTTGGCGTGCTCAGCGGGGTGATCGGCGTCCACCTCATGCGCGCCGAGTTCGAGCAATGCCGCGATCTGGCCGAGGACCTGTTGGCGCAGGCGCTGCGCCAGGACGACCCTACTCCCAAGTTGATGGGGCACCGTGCTCTCGGCATGTCGCTGTTCGTGCTTGGAGAGCTCCCCGGCGCGCGCGATCATCTGCGGGACGCGCTGGCCTTGTACGACATGGACCGTCACGCTCCGCTGGCGCGGGTGTTTTCGCAGGATTTCAAGGCGACGGCGCAGATCTACCTTGCGCTCACGTCGGTCCTGCTCGGCGACATGAGCGGCGGATTGGCGCATGGGCGCGCCGCCCTGGCGCATGCCGAACGCCTGCGCCATCCGCACAGCATCTGCTACGTGCTGCCGTTTCTCGCCGGGGCATACCTGATCTGCCGCCAGCCGGACGCCGCCTACCCGATTGCCGAGCGCACCATCACGTTGTCCGCCGAGTATGGATTTCCCCTGTGGTCCGCCGGGGGGCTGATGCTGCGCGGCTGGGCCCAACTCGACCGCGGCGAGATCGAGCAGGCGCTTCCGGAACTTCGGCGCAGCGTCGCCGCCCTGGAGGCGACCGATACGCTGATCTGGGTGCAATTCGCGCACTATCTGCTGGCTTGCGCGCTGGCCAAGGCGGGACACATGGGCGAAGCGCGGGAACAGGTCGATGAGGTCCTCGCCAAGATCGGCAGCACCAGCGGGCGCTGGTACGAGGCCGAGCTGCACCGTTTCAAGGGGGATCTGCTGCGCGAACGCGGCGATTCTCGCGCGGCCGAGCTCTGTTACGAACAGGCGATCGCCGTGGCCACGCGGCAAGGCGCCCGGCTCTGGCAGCTGCGCGCGACCAATGCCCTGACCGCCCTGTGGCGTAGCGAAGGCAGGTTCGCCGAAGCGAGCGCGCGGCTGGGCGCGCTGGTTGCCGGCCTCGGCGACGGAATGGCCGGTGCCGATCTCCAAGAGGCCATGGATCTGCTGACCGAACATGCCTAGAGCGAGATGACGTTTCTTCGAAACGTCATCTCGCTTCAAGCTTTGCTTGAAGCATGATCTTTTCCGAAAATCGGTATCCCAGCCCGGATCAAGTCCGTGCCACGCTTTTTTGGGATCATGTCCTGGCACGCCGGTGTGAACTGGTTCACACGGTATTCGGCGGACGGGGCGGCATGCTGGCGCCGGCCTGTCCGCCCGCGCCGCGAAGGGGGCGGCACGCGCGGACGCGGCGCGGCGCGACGACAAAGGGGCAAGCGATGAGCACGACGGGCGCCACCACGGTCGACGCCGATCTCGACCTCGACCTGAAGCTGGGAGAGCAATACTACAAGGGTGACAAGGAGCTCGAACACAAGGCCATCGAGGACCTCGTCGGTTTCATTCACAAATCCATCGAGCGGCGATTTCGCGAAGGACGCGGCCTGGCGCGTCGGGACGCCCACGCGGGCGACACTGGCTGCGTGCGGGCGATCTTCCGCGTCGACCCCGACCTGGACAAGAGCCTGCGGCACGGCGCGTTCGTTCCCGGGCGCGAGTACGAGGCCTGGATTCGCTTCTCCAACGGCAGTTCGGACCCCCAGGGCTCGCGCTGGCCGGACGCGCGCGGCATGGCCATCAAGCTCATGGGCGTCAAGGGCGATAAGCTGATGCCCGACGAAAAGGAAACGCAGGACTTCATCCTGATCAGCAGCCCGGCGTTTTTCGTCGATGATCTGGAGCGATATCAGCGCACACTGGCGGACTTCCTCAGCGACTCCAAGTTGGTGCAGTACCTGTCCGTGTTCCACCTCCGGGGACGGGAATTCTGGCTGGCGATCAAGGCCAATGCCAAGTTCATAACCAATCCCCTGTTCCAACAATATTGGTCGATGACGCCATATCGGCTTGGCAAGGTCGACGCCGCGAACAAGACGGCGGTGAAATACACGGCGAAGCCGCGCCTCCAGCCCGAACGCAGGCCCTTCGACGGCGTGCGCAGGTTGGGGCGCGCCGTGGTGACCTTCTTCTCGCCGGGCTTTTCGCTGAAGACCGAGATGAACAATACATTGGCGAAGCACGAGATGTGGTTCGACTTCTACCTTCAGACATTCGTCGATCACGACCGCACGCCGATCGAGGATTCCAAGGTCGAGTGGAAGGAGAGCTGGTCGCCGCTCCGGCATGTGGCGAAGATCGTCATTCCGTGCCAGGACATCATGTCCGCGGAGCGTGCCCAGTTCTGCGAGGACCTCTCGTTCAGTCCCTGGCATGGGCTGGCGGCGCACAAGCCGCTCGGGTTGGTCAACCGGGTGCGCCGGCGGGCCTATCTGGCGATCAGCCAGCTGCGCCACGGGCTGAACGGCCGGCCGAGCCAGGAGCCCACGGCCGGCTCGCCGCCGGCGTCTGCTTGACTTTCGTCCCTTCGACGTTACGTTTCCGGCAACTTTTGGATTTTCGCGGGGTTTTTGCCATGGCCAAGGCCGTCAGCATCAAGATCAAGCTCGTGTCGAGCGCCGACACCGGGTACTACTATGTCGCCAAGAAGAACTCGCGCACCATGACCGACAAGCTGGTGAAGCGGAAGTACGATCCGGTCGCCAAGAAGCACGTCGAGTTCCGCGAAGCGAAGATCAAGTGATCGAGGCTCCAGGGCGAGCAGGAAAAAGGGCGCCGCAGCGGCGCCCTTTTTGCTGCCTGAAGCCGCTCAGCTGATCGGCGAGAGGAACCGCGACCAGCGCAGGCCCGACGGCCACGTCCAGACCGGGCGCCGCATGAGCGGGAAATCCCACGATCCGAGCACGATCGACGCCCGCCCGACCAGGTTCTCGACCGGCACGAAGCCCACGCCGCCTTCGGCGGCGGGCACGCGGCTGTCGAGCGAATCGTCGCGGTTGTCGCCGAGCATGAAAACGTGGCCAGGCGGCACCACGAACTCCGGCGTATCATCCAGGCGTGCGTCCCGCTGCTGCTTGAAGATCGGATGCTCGCGCCCGTTCGGCAGGGTTTCGATGAAGCGCGGCGCTGGGGTCAGGCGGCCGTCCTCATCCTCGACGCTTCCGCTTCCGTCGCGGCGCAGCGGCAACTGGCTGCCATTGATCCACAGGCGCCCGCCGCGCATCTCAATGCGGTCGCCGGGCAGGCCAACGGCACGCTTGACGTAGACCACGGCAGGATCGCGCGGCAGATGGAACAGCACCACGTCGCCATAGTCCGGGAGCTTGCCGAACAGCCGGTCCGGCGACGACGGGCCGATCGCGAATGGCAGCGAGTAGCGGCTATAGCCGTAACTGTACTTGGTCGCCAGCAGTTCGTCGCCGATCTGCAGCGTCGGCTCCATCGAGCCCGACGTGACATAGAACGGCTGGGCGAGCACCGTCTTCGACACCACGACCAGGGCGAGGATCGCGGCCAGTTCGGCCAGCCCGCGCAGGACAGTTCCTTGCGGTGCTTTGCGCGCTGTTTGTAACGCCATTGCTGGGATCTCCCGATTGCATCCGCGACCGTGCCGGCTCGGTTGCGCCGGGCGCCTCGTCTACCATGAGCTAAGGGCGCCGGATCAGATCGGAGAGGGCGGCGAAATGGCACAGGCCTGCGCCCACCGCCACGTGCAGACGGGCCAGGTTGGGGAGCGAGAGGAGGTGGCCGGCCGGAAGCGGTGTTTTGAGGAGGCCACTCCCACCGCTCCCGGGCCGGCCGAACCCCACGGACCCAGGAGATGCGGCGGACCTGAGCATTCCGTAGGGTTTTCGCTGGGCGCGGGTGACCGGGACCCGGTGGCCGCACCCGATTGATCGTCCGCTAGGCTAACCGAACGCGCGCGCTCGAATCAACACTTTAACCTATTGATTGATAGCAAGTTTCCCTATCAACCTAAAGCGTTATGGTTGACGCGGTTGCGGCTGCAACCATTGCGCTGCAGCGCCGGCCGATCCTGCGCGCTGAGGTGGTGGCCGGCCGCCCGGCCTCAGGCAGCGTCGGCGACGACTCGGTTGCGGCCGTCGCGCTTCGCCCGGTAGAGCGCCTGGTCGGCGCGCCTGAGAATGGTTTCCGGGCTGTCGTCGGCCTGCGCGATCGCCGCGATGCCGATCGAGATGGTGACCTCGATGGTACCCGAGCCCTTGAGGATGGGGAACGGCTCGCCGGCGATGCGCCGCCGGATGCGCTCGGCCACCACCGCCGCCACCGCCATGTCGGTCTCCGGCATGACCACGACGAACTCCTCGCCGCCGAAGCGGCAGGCGAGATCGATGCCGCGGATCGACTTGCGCACGCGGGTGGCGAACTCGCGCAGCACGTCGTCGCCGACGTCATGGCCGAAATTGTCGTTGATCGCCTTGAAGTAGTCGATGTCACAGACCAGGAGCGACAGCGGCTTGCCGCGCGACGACGCGTCCTGCACCAAGGTCGCGAGGTGGCTCTCCATGTAGCGGCGATTGTGCAGGCCGGTGAGCTGGTCGGTGACCGCCAGCTCCATCGAGAGCTGAAAATTGTCGCGCAGGCGCTCGCTGTAGCGCTTCTTGCGGATCTGCGTGCGCACACGAGCGAACAGCTCGTTCTTGTCGATCGGGCGGACCAGGTAGTCGTTCACGCCAATTTCCAGGCCGCGCAGCAGCTTTGCCGTGTCTTCGGCCTCGGCCACCATGAGGATCGGCAGGTTGCGCGTGCGCTCGAGGGAGCGCACCTGACTGCACAGCCGCAGCCCGTCGAAGTCCTCCAGGTTGAGGGACACGACGAGAAGGTCGTATTCCCCGTCGGCGGCGTGGAACAGGGCCTCGTGCGGGTTGGTTTCGACATCGACGGTGTGCTCGTTGGCGAGCACCGCCGCGATGCGCTCGTACGACGAGACGCGGTCGTCGACGATCAGGATCTTGCCGTTGCGGCCAGCCTCGGCAAGGGCATCCGGCGACGGCTCCTGCAGGCCGATCTCCTTCGAGGTCAGCGCCCGCATGCGCAGCTCGTCGGTCGCCATCTTCAGCCGCACCAGCGAGCGCACGCGCGCGAGCAGCGCGAGATCGGACACCGGCTTGGTGAGAAAATCGTCGGCGCCCGCCTCCAGGCCACGCACGCGGTCGGCCGGCTGGTCGAGGGCCGTGACCATGATCACCGGGATGTGGTGCGTCTTCGGATTGGCCTTGAGGCGGCGGCACACTTCGAAGCCGTCCATCTCCGGCATCATCACGTCGAGCAGCACGATGTCACACTGCGCCCGATCGCAGATGGCGAGCGCCTCGACGCCGCTCATCGCCGTGAGCACGTCGAAATATTCGGCCGTGAGGCGCGCCTCCATCAGCTTGACGTTGGCGACCACATCGTCGACGACGAGAATACGGGCGGACATCGGCGCGACTCAGGCGTGACCGAGGAAATGGCGAACCGTCTCGAGGAATTTTCCCACCGAAATCGGTTTGGACAGATAGGCCTCGCAGCCGCCGCTCCGGATGCGTTCCTCATCGCCCTTCATGGCGAAGGCCGTGACGGCGATGACCGGGATCGGCTTGAGCTCGGGATCATCCTTCAGCCACTTGGTGACCTCGAGGCCGGACACCTCGGGAAGCTGGATATCCATGATGATCAGGTCGGGCCGGTGCCGGCGGGCGAGCTCGAGCGCCTCGATGCCGTTGCGGGTCCCCAGGGTCGAGTAGCCGTGCGCCTCCAATAGGTCGTGGAATAGCTTCATATTGAGCTCGTTGTCCTCCACGATCAGGACCGTCTTGGCCATCCCGGGCTCCCTGTCCGGTCCCCTGCCCCTGTTGGCCCGGCGCGTCGCGCGGCCGACTGTGTTCGTTCCCGCAAGGACGGCGCGGCCGGCAGTGTCCCAAAGTCAATTTAGCGGTGATTCCTTACGGAATGGGAAATATAGGGCCATGGCCAAGGTTAATCGAATCGACCGACGGGCGGCAGAACAATTGGCAATTCAAGCACTTGCCTACCTGGCGGGCGAACCCGAGCGGCTCGGGCGCTTCCTGGCATTGTCCGGCCTCGGCCCGGAAACGATTCGCGCCGCTGCCCACAATTCGCATTTCCTGGCGGGGGTTCTCGATCACATAGCCGGCGATGATGGCCTTCTGACGGCCTTCGCCGAGCACGTCGAGGTTGCGCCCGACCGGGTGATGCAGGCCCGCGCCGTCCTGGCCGGCCAGGCGTGGGAGCGCGAGACGCCGTAAGGCCGAACGTGCGATAGCTTCCGTCTATCGCCTAGCTTCGGCCAGGGCGTTTTGTAGGTCCAGTATCGCTGTCGATGTCGACATGGTTTGCCCTCACGGCACGCCACGTACCGGATCCGGATGGTTGTCGATACGCATCTGGAACAGAAAATAGGTGGGCGAGCAGAAGCCGAAATCCTTCACGACATCGCCTGAACCGACAACATCGTCGGGCAAGGCCTGGCACATGAAATCCTCGCGGCAGAAATGGTCGCGCCCGCAGGTCGGGCGGTTGCCGCGCACCACGCTGGCGCTGTAGCAGGCGGCGAAATTGTTGGTGGCGACGCAAGTGTCAAAGGCCTTGCCGCCGGCCAGCCCGCAGATCTCGCTGGGAATGCCGCGGCCGGAGCGGAACGCTGCAAAGCTCTTGTCGGCTTCCGTGCATTTGCGATAGCTAAGCCCCGCCGGCACGCCGATCTTGGGTGGACGGCAATTGTAGCCCTGGTAGTCCGGCGTCTTGCGGAAGCTGTGCAGCTGCGCCGTGATCCGGTACGTGTCGCGGTAGGGTTTTGCAGCGGAAGAAATCTCGCCGGCCAGGCACGGCAGCCCGGAGAACACGCGCGCCTCCTCGCGCGGCAGGCACTGGCCCATCTCGATGCCGAGCGCTTTGTTGGTGGCGATCACCTGGCAGGCGCTCGCTACGCACGACCATGTGCCGGAGAAATTGGATTTTGCGCCGTCGGGAATGCACGGCATGCCGAGCGCCGCGGCGGCGTGCGCGGGCGCGTCGCGCCCGCGCCATGTGGCCGGCGGCGCCGCCGGCAGCGGACGAAAGCCGTTCGGCACGGACCCGGCGACAACGGCGTCCAGGTACGCCCGGCGGCGAAAAATTTCGGCGTGGTAGTGCGGCGACACGGCCATTTTCACGCGGTTGAATGACGAGGCAGCGGGACCGTCGAAGCCGAGGAAATGGAATCCTGCGGTGGCGTTGGCTTGGTGGCATCCCATGCAGGTGGACGAGTCCAGGCGCTCGATCAGCCCCTTGGGCGAACGCACCAGCGCGAATGTGTCATACGGCAAACCAGCCAGATCCCGGTCGCCGAGAATTTGCGTGAACGGATGATTGGCCAGCCGCGCACTGCCGAAGGTCGAGAATGACAGCGCGCTGGTAGCGAGAAATTCATCCGGCAGCCGGAACACGCCTTGATCGATGGCGGTCGCGTTGTTCTTGATGAAGGCGACGAGCCGGTCGCGCAGCGCCGCATCCTGTTTCAGGCGCGCCACATCGGGCGTGTTTTCCAAGATTTTTGGCCGCAGGACGAGGCCGGACGCGGACGGCTCGGCAGCAAAGATGCGCAGCAGATAGACCGCCTGCCCGCCCAATTCCGTCTCCATGCCGGACGGAAACCGCACCACCTGCGCATTGATCTCGATCTGCTTCAACGCCAGGCGGCCGCGCGCCAGTGGTCCGGCCACGAGCCAATCGACCTGGCGGTCGGGCGCAATGTCCGCGTCAGGCACCCAGGCGCCGGCGAAGTCGCCGCACGCGGCCTCGCCGTCCTGCTGCGCCGTGAACACGACATTGAGGTTGAACGGCATGCGCGACGCGTAGGTCTTTGCGCCCTTCTTGATGCTATAGGCCAGGCGATAGATGAAGCGCACCTCGCCGCAGCTCGCCTCGCCGGCGAGATCGGCAAAATCCTTGCGGTCGAGCCGATTGATCACGCCCACCAGGCGGAACGACGACAGTGGCGATTGCAGCCAGCGCAGGTCGATGACGCGGCCTGCATTCTGGTCCGTGACCACGTAGAGCATGCGGCCATTGGCCTGCATGTCCTGGCGCAGCGCCAGCACGTCCTGGCCGACCTGATCGGCCAGTGACCTGTAGGCGAGGCTGTCGCGATAAAGCTCACGCAGAGTCCCGGCGCCATCGGCGCTCAGGATTGCGGGCAGACCAAAGCCCTTTTGCTCGAGCCGAGACAACACAGCCGGTGACTGGACGTCGAGAACGGGTGTGCCCTTGGCGAGAACAGCCTGCGCGTGCGCGCTTGCGCCTCCGAGGAGCATGAAGCAGACCGCCAGCCCGGCCCGAGCCACCCGCATGAACGCCATGTGCTCCCCAATCAGCCCGCCTGGCCGAGTCGCCTGTCATATCCTTGGTCGCGTCCACAGTCATGCGCGTTCGATGCCGGACCGCCGCAAAGGCGCTATGCTGCCGCGATCCTGGGAGGCGGGCGAATCATGCCCGGCGTATGCCGTGACTGCGTGACCACTGTGGCGGACGGGGCCAGGCGCTGTCCCGGCTGCGGCTCGCCGCGCCTGGTGGCGCATCCGGCCCTGTCCGGGCTCGTGATCGCGCATATCGACTGCGACGCCTTCTATGCGGCCATCGAGAAGCGCGACGATCCGTCCCTTGCCGACCAGCCGGTGATCGTCGGCGGGGGAAAACGCGGCGTCGTGGCCACCGCCTGCTACGTCGCCCGCACGTTCGGCGTGAAATCCGCCATGCCGATGTTTCAGGCGCTGAAACTGTGCCCCAAGGCCATCGTGATCCGTCCCGACATGGAGAAATATGCCCGCGTCGGCCGCCAGGTGCGGGCCCTGATGTTCGAATTGACGCCGCTGGTCGAACCCCTGTCGATCGACGAGGCCTTCCTCGATTTGTCCGGCACGGAACGGCTGCATCGACTCATGCCGGCGCAGACGCTGGCGCGCTTTGCCCGCCGGGTGGAGGACGAGATCGGCATCACGGTCTCGATCGGGCTCGCGACCAACAAGTTTCTGGCAAAAATCGCCTCTGACCTCGACAAGCCGCGCGGCTTTGCCGTGCTCGGCAATGCCGAGGCTGCGGCCTTCCTGGCGCCGAAGCCGGTCACATTCATCTTCGGCGTCGGCAAGGCCACGCAGGCGCGCTTGGCGCGCGACGGCTACCGCGTGCTGGCCGACCTGCAGCGGGCCGAGCAGGCGGACCTCATGCGCCGCTACGGCGCCGAAGGCGCGCGGCTGTGGCGGCTGGCGCGCGGCATCGACACGCGCGCCGTTCACGCCGACCGCGAAGCCAAGAGCGTGTCGGCGGAGACCACGTTCGAGGAGGACATTTTTAATTTTCGGGCGCTCGAGCGGCAGCTGTGGAGCCTCACGGAGCGCGTCTCGGCGCGGCTCAAGGCCAAGGATCTGTGCGGCGGCACCGTCACGCTGAAGCTGAAGACCGCCGACTTCCGCATCCGCACGCGCGCCCGCGCTCTCGGCGCGCCGACCGCGTTGGCGGCCAAGATCTTTGCCGCCGCGCGCGACCTGCTCAAGCGCGAAGCCGACGGCACGAAATTCCGGCTGATCGGCGTCGGCCTCTCGGATCTGGCGGCCGCCGAGCATGCCGACCCGGACGATCTGGTCGACGTGACCGGCCGGCGGGATGCGGCGGCCGAGCACGCGGTCGACCGCGTGCGCGCCAAGTTCGGCCGCGCCGCAATCGTCAAAGGCCTGGTGTTCGAAGACTAGGAGTCGCGTTGGCTCGTCATGCGGGGGCTCGACCCGCGCATCCATCAAAAATGTGGAGTCGACACAATGCAATGGATTGCCGGGAGAGGCCCCGGCAATGACGACGCTCAGAGCGTACTCACCGGCAGGGCTTCGTGTCGCGCATCTCCAGCGTGCTCATGGTGCCGCTGATGGCGAAGTCGCCATAGTCCAGCACCAGGG
>Ga0209466_1000048_pt1 | contig 24688 bp, 21 predicted proteins | sample PanSoiPlo30MoBio_FD_188323 | JGI IMG/M metagenome (GOLD analysis project Ga0209466, IMG submission 188323) | Tropical forest soil microbial communities from Panama analyzed to predict greenhouse gas emissions - Panama Soil Plot 30 MoBio (SPAdes)... | ecosystem: Environmental > Terrestrial > Soil...
TCTCCCGGACGGGCTTGGGCTTCGATACGGCCGCCATGACAGACCTCTATAGAACGGTTACATGTAACCTATCATGCATCGACCCTGAAGGCCAGAGTTTTGTGCGTACCGGGTCCGGATGGCGCGCTGATTGAGCGGGAGGGGCATGGCGGACGATAGCGAGGGGCGGCGCATGACCGGCGGATTGCACCTCGCACCAAGTCATTGGATTAAAATCGCAATCCGGTTTGTCGCACGGTGCGCCAGATTCTCACACCTCGCGAAAACGCCTCGTAATCCATTGAAAAACAACCGCTCTCCCGACGCGCACCTCGCGGCCTTTTATCTTGCCATCAGGCAAGAGTGCCGCTTCGGGGGCAACAAAAACAGGCAGTTCCGCCCCGTCACGGCACTACGGCCGCAAAATCACGGTGCCATTCGGCGACCATCCAACCAGTGTGCAGACAACAACAATTTGAGAAACCGGCGCGCCACAGTGCCGGTTTCCTTTATCTTGCCCTCCAAAATTCCCGCCTTGCCCACTCTTCCCGCTCCTAGAAGATGGGAGCGCGAACGCGGCCCCAATCGTCCCTTGTCTGCTTGGAAAGCCCGGACCGGGACGGCGGCGGGCGGTCAAGGCTGGCGCGTCAGCGCCACCGCGCAGCGGCTCGGCCTTGAGGGCCTGACGATGTTCTGGTCGCATCGTCACAAGCAAACAACAGACTTCCGAGCGGCAAGCTGCTGCCTTCTCCGAGCACCGGGATCTTGCTCGGCAAGGCGCAGCCAGCGCAACCGATACGGCAGCGGCAATGCGCGATCATTGCAGAATGACAGCAAAAGTTCGGCAGAAGGGCTGCACGTTTTGGTACAGGCTGGTGGCGGCGAAAGTGCGCCGATCAATGCTGGAAAGGGTGAGCAAAGTAGCGCGCAACGATCCGGAGTCCGGGTCGCAAAGCGTCGTAAAACTCAGTTGCGAAACTCGGACTTTTGCGAACAAGTTTTGCGACAGATTGACCGCTCTGCGCGCCTACGACCGCTCTTGATTGAAATTGCCGCTGCGCGTTGTCAGCGAAGTGCGGGGAAGGCTCTGCGCAGGATTTCGGTATCGCCCTGGAGGTGTCCTGCGGAGATCGCCTGGTCGATCGTGAGCGCGCCGGCCGCAAGCCCGAGGACGATCTCCGGCGCGGCCGTAAGAACTGTGTCTGGCAGGCGGTTAGACTGGGCGTCCACGCGCGGACCACTCCGGTCGATATGCAGGACGACAAGGACGCCTTCGACCTGGAGGCCGAGTTCCAGTGCGGGCGCCGCGGCGGCGCCTCGAAGCAGCGCTGGCAGCGCGACCGCCAGCCAGCGCGGCTGGAACGAATCGCCGCCGCGTCCCGTCTTCATCAGCGGCGCGCCCCACCTGGCAAGCGCCGCTATCGGCTCCCGGAGTTCCGCACCCCACGGTGTCAGGGCATAGAGGACTCCTGTATCTCCGAGCCGCCGCTCGATGATCAGGTGTTCCTCCAGGCTCCGTAGTCGCTCTGCCAGAAGGTTAGTCGCGATCCCCGCAAGCGACGCCTTCAGGTCGTTGTAGCGTAACGGGCCGGGAAGCAATTCGCGCACGATCAGGAGATTCCAGCGATCACCCACAACGTCCAGAGCGCGGGTGAAGCTACAGAACTGCCTGTAGGAGCGGGTAGATGATCGATTGATTTTTTCCATTTCAGTTGATATTATCAATCTTGCTTGTACTTATCAAGCCACTCGGTGCCATCATCTGCGGGAGCCGGATCAATCGGTGGTAAGACAATCAGGAGTTACACAATGCAGATCAACTGGCTCGGTGTCGTCTTCGCGTTCGCGGCGGGCATGATCGTCGCGTTTGCCTGGTATCAGGACGGCTTTCTCGGAACACACTGGAAGAGGTTGACGAACAATCCTCCAGAGCGATCCAAGGCAGCCCAGATCAGGAACATGATCCAGCTCCTTATCGCGAACAGCGTGACCGCCATCGGGCTGGCGTTCGGAATAAAGATTGCAGCGGCGGCAACCGGCGACGCTTCCGTGTGGATGGCACTTTTGGTCGGTTTCGCAGCGTGGCTGACCTTCTCGGCAACGACGCTCCTCCAGCACAATGCCTTTGAGCTAAAGCCAGCGAAGCTGACCGCCATCAACACCGGCTATCAACTCGCACTGTTTCTTGCGATGTCGCTGGTGATCGGGCTGCTGTAGCGCCTGCCCCGATCGAAGGTGGGCAACAGCCGCCAGCAAGAATGGCGCTTCCGACGAATTGCGTGAACGCGTCGCACAACTTTGGGGGCGGTGATGTCGAAGGCGGATATTCTTTGGCCGATGGGAGCACTGGCGCTGCTCACATTCTGCGTGCTCGGCGTGATCCCCTTTCGGCGGATCGGCGCGGCGTTGAGGAAGGAGATTACGTCCGACGACTTTCGCTACGGCGAGTCCGTACGTGTGAGCGGGTATGTATCCATCCCCAACAGAGCGATGATGAACCTGCTCGAACTGCCCGTGCTTTTCTATGTTATCGGCATGATGTCATACGTGACCGACAGCGTCGGGAGCGCAATCCTGTATTCGGCCTGGCTCTATGTGGGCCTGCGCATCGTGCACACGGCCATCCACCTGAGCTACAACAATGTGCTCCACCGGCTCATTGCCTTCGCTGCAAGCAATGTAGTTTTGATAGCAATGTGGGTGATCTTCTTTGTGGGTCTTGTTGTTCCCTAAGCGGCATGGGGGATGGCGCGATCTTGAGCGCGCGGGGAACCTGCGCCATGCAAGGCAATAGCCATCATTGTCGCGGAAATCCCCGAGTTTTGAATCAGTTTTGAGCCTGACTTTTGCTGCGTCGCAGAAGAGGGACTTTCGCTCTGGAATCCAGGGATTGCCGCCGTTCACCAGTTGACGGGAGGGCTATGGCGTAAACGTATTGCCCGCTATCATCGTTCGCGGCCCGCCAGCTCCGCCTGATGTCTCCCGACGAGGGACGCGGGTCTGTTTTGCACGATGATTTGTCGCCTCTGCGGCAAGCTCTACGTCGCCGACGCAGCCGTGCGGCAGCGCCGGCGACCGGCGCCGACCGCGTCACGAGCGGGAGCTGTCCGCGGTACGACGGCCGGCAAAATCAACTCTTTGGCAAATATGAGCAAGACCGTCCGCGTCGCTGGCGATTACCGGACGGCGCAATGGCCGCCATTCTTGGGCGGCCGACGGACTTTGCATGCCGAAAGAAGAAAAGACCGCCGCCGAATTGGAGGCGATCATACTGCGTGAGACCGGTATTTCTGCTATCGCGCGGAAACATCCTGACCTGGGTTGGACGGCCACCGCCATAGCCGCCGCTCGTGGATTCAAAGAGATAAAGAAGCGCCTTGACGACGCGCTGCCCGACCTGCGCGCCAGATACACGCTGTGTTGATGAGGTGTGCCTTTCATCGGCGCCGCTCCAGACCCGAACTGTGACCTGGGTAACATCCGCGCCCGCCGGCGCGAACCGCGCGCCCGGCTGGCGCGACGACATTGCCGGCGGAAACCGCGCGTCCGGCCGCCGCAGGGGATATCTGGTGAGAGGGCCATGGGCCAGTACACCTTGCGTTCGATTCAGCTCTCGGATTTCGGTCGCCACCAGATGCTCACCATCATGGCGGGTTTCGTTGACAACGCGCAGCCGCCAGCGCGGCAGCGGGCGATCGACAATCTGATCAAGCTCCACGGCATCGATCTCACGACGACCAGCAGCCTGCGTTACGATCCCACGCTGACCACGCGCGACGGCAAGAACGTCAACGGCGACATCCGCATCGGGCCGGGCGCGTTCAGCCAGGACAGTCACTGGCTGGCCAACGTGGTCTTCCACGAAGTCGTCCACAGCGACCAGTTCGCGTACTACGCCGACCACGGCGTACAGTTCGGCAACCGCGCCACCAAATCGGAAGCCGAGCGCATCATGGTCGCGCTCGACGAATGCGAAGGCTTTTATTGGCCCTGGCGCAACAGCGGCGCCTTGGGCCTCAGCGCCGACCAGCAGGCCTCGCTGCGCCGCGAGGTCCAGCTGTGGCTCATCGAGATCGACGATGCACCGACGGTCGCGCTGGCGCGCAAGGGCGACTTCGAGCAGGCGCGCCTGGCCCTGATCAAGCGCTGGACCGCGGAAAACAAAAGCAATCCGTAGCCGGCGCGGCAGCGCTCACGGAGGCAGGCAGGGCGCGCGCACTGAAGGAATTCGGGGCCGGGACTACGGCGGGCAGCGCTTTTTCAGCGCCTCCGCGATCCGGCTCAGGGTGAGTTTCCAGCAGATCTTCTTGATCTGCGAGCGCGCGCCGCCATCCCCTGCTCGAGCGCTCGACCTTTCGGCTGGCCGTCGAGGGGGTCGTCACGGAGGTGAGAGCACTCTGTCCCTCAACATCTTGCAATTTGCCGACGATGGCAGACCACAATTGCAATGCCAGCTTCCTGCTGCCGGGGGCGCCTCTAAAATTCGATCGTCTCGAGCCCTATGTAATGCCGGGACCGCGCTGACCGGTCGACACACCGACGTCCACCGTCCGCACAGTCAGGACGCTCCCACACCGCCGCTCAAGCAGAACACCATGACACAGACATTCGAATTCGGACTGGACACTTTTGGCGACGTCACAGTCGGCCCGGACGGAAGACTCCTGACCCATGCGCAGGTCATCCGCAACGTCATCGCGGAAGGCGTGCTGGCGGACCAGGTCGGCGTCGATGCCTTCGGGATCGGCGAGCATCATCGGCCGGATTTCTCGGTGTCGGCGCCCGACGTGGTGCTCGCCGCGATCGCGGCGCGCAGCGAGCGCATCCGGCTCGGCTCGGCCGTGACCGTGCTGTCGTCAGACGATCCCGTGCGGGTGTTCGAGCGCTTCTCCACGCTCGACGCCGCCTCCAACGGTCGCGCTGAGGTGACGCTCGGGCGCGGCTCCTTCACCGAATCCTTTCCATTGTTCGGCTACGACCTCGCCGACTACGACCTGCTGTTCGAGGAGAAGCTCGAGCTGTTTGCCGCGCTGGTCCGCGGCGACGCCGTGACCTGGCAGGGCCAGACGCGGGCGCCGCTGAAGGACCAGCGCGTATTCCCGCCGGTCGACGGCGGTCCGCTGCGCGTCCGGGTCGGCGTCGGCGGCAGCCCGGAATCGGTGGTGCGCGCTGCGCGCTACGACTTCCCGCTGGCGCTCGCCATCATCGGCGGCGACCCCGCGCGCTTCCGGCCCTATGTCGATCTCTACCACCGCGCCTTTGCTCAGTTCGGTCGGCCGGCGCAGCCGGTCGCGGTGCATTCGCCCGGCCATGTCGCCCCCAGCGACGCGCAGGCGCGCGACGAATACTGGCAGGGCTACAAGGTGATGCACGACCGCATCGGCGCCGAGCGCGGGTGGCCGCCGATGGCGCGCGCCGCCTTCGAGCGCGAAGTCGAGCACGGCGCCCTGCATGTCGGTGCGCCGGAGACCGTGGCGCGCAAGATCGCCAGGACTGCCCGGGCGCTCGGCCTCGCGCGCTTCGATCTCAAATACTCGGCCGGCACGCTCGCCCACGACAAGCTGATGCGCTGCATCGAGCTCTACGGCACGCAAGTCATTCCGACGGTGAGGGAGCTGCTGGCGCGGGAATTGTCGGAGGCTTGAGCCAAGACTGCGCCGCACGAAGGCCAAAAGCGCAATTGATCAACCCAGCCGGATGACGATCAGCGGCATGGGCCTGCATTTGCGGAAGAACTCTCGACCAGCTGGCCAATACTCCAGCATTGCCGTATGGCTCGCCATTTCGCGGAGGCAGACTCGCGCATGGTCGTGACCCGTTCTGGCTCGGCGGCAGACTGCCCTATGATCCGTTCTGGCCCGGCGGCAGACTCCTCCATGGTCGTGACCCGTTCCGACCTGGCGGTGGACTGCCCTATGGTCGTGAGCTGTTGCGGATCGGCGGTAGACGCCCGCGCGGCCGTGGCCTGTTGTGGCTCGGCGGTAGACTCCCGCGTGGCCGTGGCCTGTTGTGGCTCGGCGGTAGACTCGCGCGCGGCCGTGGCCTGTTGTGGCTCGGCGGTAGACGCCCGCGCGGCCGTGGCCTGTTGTGGCTCGGCGGTAGACTCCCGCATGGTCGTGACCTGTTCTGGCTCGGCGGGAGTTGAGGATTGGCCCAGACCTGACGGATTCGGGGTGATCCATTCAACATGAAACACCTGCCGCTGAACAATGGTCGCGTCGGGGAGGCGCAGCTCCGCAGTCAGCTCGACCGCGCCGACAAAATTCACCGGAGGGCCAATCCAGGTGTCGTCGAGATCCGTCGCCGGCACCTGCCATTCATCGACGCCAGACGCACTCCCGCTTGACAAAGTCATACCAGGAACCAACCCGGCGATAACCACGACGCCGCCGTCGGCCGGACCCTGCAACGCGAGCCCCAGCGGTACGGGCTGCCCGGCATTTCCTTGCGAGTCGTGAGCAACGAGCCGGGGCTGTGGTTCGGATCGGCGTTCCGTCGGGAGGGCCGCCGATGAAGCCAACTCAAACGACTGCTCGCCCGCTTCCTGTTCCCAAAACGTGAACACCGAAGCGTACGACACTGCGAAACCGATAATGGCCGCCAGCAGCAACCATTTGCGTAGGCGCAATGCGGGCGGGCGACGTGCGCTGAACGTCGTCCCGGCGACCGGGCTCTCGGGAGCATGCGCATGCTGCGCCAGCAGCGCGGCTGCGGCGCTCGAGACTTGTCCGAGCCGGATGGGAGGCGACTTGTCAGATAACTTCGGGCCCTCGACCGCCCGCTTCAGATGCTGTTCAATTCCATCCGTTGTGGCGCCTGCCCCAACGTCGGGCATGCCGTAAGCAATGGCCTTTTCTCTTGCGTCAGACACGGATGACTTGCAGCAGCTCCGTCGTAGAGCGCCGGAAGTCGAAGCACGCAAGCGGAGCGGTAGCCGTACCGGTTTCGGCTTTCCAGCCGACGTTGATGAGGCCATTAAGCTGTACTCGCGACTACAACAATCAGCCCAGCCCTGAGCCCGCACTATAGACGAGCGAACCCGATGCGACAACCGCAGGTACCGCTGCCCATCCGCCACAAAATCTACAGGTCCGACGCGTGAAGCGTTCTTAATCGCAAAGGTTGCGATATGCGGTCGCTGCCGTCGTGCTGCTGCCATCGACTATGTACGCTTCGTCATTTGCGACGATGAATACAAACGGGAGTTCGCCCGGATCGCCGCCAGCGGTGTATTTCCCTCTGACACGTCCGCAGATGGCCTCGACGGGGTCGCCGAGGAGATTCCTCACAACGCGCTTCATTTCACCGAACGTGGATGATGCCGGGTCCTGCATCATCGCTGCCACGGTTGCCTTCGCTTTTTCCATGGCAGGATCGACGTTGTCCTTGTGTGGAGCAGATGGCAAAGGCATCGTCTTTCCCGCCGTGCTGTACTTTGCTTTCGTGGCGACGGGGTCGGTCTTCTTGTCGATCGAAGCAAATGAAGGCTTCGGCCCATTCTTGACAGGGGCGGACTTCTCGGTTTCGGGTCGGGATGCAAAAGGTGCTTCAGCAATTTCATCAGCGACCGGGATGGGATGAGGAACGCAGGTACAGCCAGCCAATGTCGCGATCAAAGCACCGAGTGGAAGCGCCCTCACAAGAATTTCCCCCGATAATGTGGCGTTGTTTTTTGCAGAAGATGCTTAACCGTCGTTAAGTCGGCTCGCCGTTTCGTAAAGACTTGATCTAAGGGTTAATAAAATCTTGTGGGCACACGGTGGGTCGCACTGGTCCGTTGCCGGCGCCGGCTTTCAGTCGGCGATGGCGAGCCACACCCACCACGGCAATCGCCGGAAGGGCGGCCCGCGGCGACGATCTCCAGGCGCACGTGTGAGGCGATCTGCCCTGTCGGACCTCGGGTCGGTTTCGTCCATTGCATCGCTTTATCCCGATCGGCAATGTTGAGAAGGCGCGCAGGGCTTTCGCCCGCCGCCGCCGTGGCGCAGGATGGCCATCGAAGTTTCGCGAAGAGCCGGGATGTCGTTGCCGCAGCACATCGTCGTCAGCGAGGTCGGGCCGCGCGACGGCCTGCAGATCGAGCGGGTGTTCCTGCCGACCGAGCAGAAGATCGCCCTGATCGATGCGCTGTCGGCCACCGGCCTGACCAAGATCGAGATCACCGGCTTCGTGCATTCGAAGGTCGTGCCCCAGCTTGCCGACGCCGAGGCGGTCGCGGCCGGCATCGCGCGCCGGCCGGGCGTGCGCTACGCCGCCTTCGTGCCAAACGCCAAAGGGGCCGAGCGGGCCGTGGCAGCGGGCGTCGACGACCTCAAGGTCGGCATGGCGGCGAGCGACACGTTCAACGAGCTCAACGTCCGCATGACGACGGCGCAGGGCATGCAGGCGGTCGACGACATCTCCGGCATTGCCAAAGGCAGCAGGAGCCGCCTGGTCGGCGCCATCGCGACCGCCTTTGGATGCCCTTACGAAGGGCCGATCAAGCCCGGCCGGCTGGAAAAAATGTTCGAGCAGCTCGTCGGGCTCGGCGCGCCCATCATCTATCTCGCCGATACGACCGGCGTGGCCAACCCGGATCTGGTGCGCCGGACCATCGAGGATCTGCGCACGCGCTGGCCGCAGGCGCGCATCGGCCTGCACCTGCACAACACGCGCGGCATCGGCATCGCCAATGCGCTGGCCGGGCTCTATTGCGGCATCGCGGATTTCGAAAGCTCGGTGGGCGGCCTGGGCGGCTGCCCGTTTGCCCCGCGCGCCGTCGGCAACATCTGCACCGAGGATTTCGTCCACATGGCGGCCGAGATGGGGATTGCCACCGGCATCGATCTCGACGCGCTGATCGACGCGTCCCGCCTGGCGCAGCAGATGCTGGGCCGCACACTGCCCGGCATGGTGATGAAGGCCGGCAAAGCGAGCGAGCTGCACCGCCGCGACACCGCCCGCGTCAAGGTGGATTGAGGGACGCGCGCCGCGCGCCGTAGGATGGGTTGAGCGAAGCGAAGCCCACGCGGTCTTTTGGGCGGCTCACGACGCGTGGGCGTCGCGCGCCAAGCGGAAAAACAACGATCGAGTGGTGCTGGCGCTCAGCCCACCCTCCGAAGCGTATCTCCTTATCCGCGATACCCCAGCCTCGCCGACATTTCCGCGGCGGTGTCGGCGACCAGCGGCCGCAGCGCCTGCTCGCCGCCAAAACGGTCGCTCGCCTTCTCCGGCACGACGACGGTGACGGCCGCGATCGTCGCCGAGGCGTGGTCGCGGATCGCGCAGGCGAGGCTGACCAGGCCGGGATCGATGATCGAGCGGTGGAACACGTAGCCGCGCTGGCGATCGGCCCGCGCCATGGCGCAAAAATTCTGCCAGGCCGGGCATTCGAGATCGCGGCCTTCGCGCTTGAGCCGGTGAAAAGTGTCGGCGAGCTGGACGTCGTCCTGAAACGCGAGCATGACGCGGCCGCTCGACGTCATGTGCGCCGGCAGGCGCGCGCCGATCTGCAGGTTGCTGACCAGCCCGACCGCCGGCACCGCGCGCGCCAGGTATACGGCATGCCAGCCGTCGAGGATCGCCAGATAGGCGGCGGCCGCCGTGCGGCCGCTGAGATTGCGCAAATAGGGCTGGGCGACCTCGGTGATCGCCTGCGAATGCAGATACTCGAAGCCGAGGCTGAGCGTCTTCGACGTCAGCCGGTACTTGCGCGTCTCCTCGTCGCGCACCACAAACCCGTCCTTGTCCAGCGTGTAGATCAGCCGGTAGGCGGCCGATCGCGACAGTTTTGTGCCGCGCGCGATGTCGACCAGGGACAGGGCGGGGGTGGTGCGAGTGAACAGCGCCAGGACGTTCAGGCCGCGCGAGAGCCCCGGCACCATGTAGCGGGGATCGATCATGTCGCCCTTGGGCCCGGGCTTGCGGGCCTGACCCCGGTTGCCGTTCATCGCAGGCCTTGTTTGATATATCAGACATGATGTTGAAACATAAAACCGGTTTGCGCAAGCTGGACCCGTCGCTACGGGCGTCAGGATCCATGGGTCTCACCGGAGAGATCGGCGAGTTCGTCGCCGGGTTGCGGTTCGAGCGGCTGCCGCCCGACGGCGTCGCCACCGTGTGCCTGGGCTTCACCGATTGCGTCGCCGTGATGGTGGCGGGCTGGGACGAGCCGGTAAGGCGCGTCGCGGCGCAAACCTTCGGCCGCCGGGTGAGCGAGCGGTCGAACCGGCCGCTGCACGGCGTCGACGCGGCGACCCCCGATCTGGCGCTGCTCTATGCCGTCGCGGCGCATGCGCTCGATTATGACGACACCGCGCTGCTCGGCCATCCCAGCGCCATCCTGGTGCCGGCCATCCTGGCCGAAGCCAACGACATCGGCGCCGACGGCCAAAAGATGATTGTCGCCTATGCGGCCGGCTACGAGGTGTGGGCCGAGCTCATCCGGCGCGAGCGCAACCAGCACCATGAAAAAGGGTGGCACCCGACCGCGATGTTCGGCGCGCTGGCGTCCGCCGCGGCCTGTGCCTCGCTGCGCGGGCTCGATGCCGCGCAGGCCAGCCAGGCGGTGGCCATGGCGGCGTCGCTCGCCGGCGGCCTGGTGGCCAATTTCGGCTCGATGACCAAGCCGCTCCAGGTCGGGCGAGCGGCGCAAGCCGGCGTGCTGGCGGCGCGCCTGGTCGAGAAAGGCATGACCGCCTCGATGGACGCCATTGAGGACGACCTCGGCTTCCTGCGCGCCATTTCCCCGCGCGGCGCGGTGGACACCGAGAGCCGCGCCCGCCTGGGCGAGAGCTGGGCCATCCAGCGCCACGGGCTCAACGTCAAGCTCTATCCGGTGTGCTACGCGGCGCATCGCGCGCTCGACGCCGTGCTGGACGTGCGGGCGGAGCATCGCATCGCGGCCGACGACGTCGCGGCGGTCACACTCGAACTCGGCGAGACGCAGACGAAGATTTTGCGCATTCACCGGCCGAAAAATGCGCTCGACGCGAAAATGTGCGGCGAATTCGCCGCCACGGCGGCGCTCATCGCCGGGCAATGCAGCCTCGCGGAGCTCAGCGATTCGTTCGTGCAGCGCGCCGACGTGCAGGATTTCCTCCCCAAGGTGCGGATCGATCCGATTGCCGAAAAGGATGCGGACGAGCCGGCGCATTCGCCCTTCGACCGCGTGCGGCTGGCGTTGCGCGACGGCCGCGAGATCGTGTCCGCTCCCGTGCACAAGGCGCGCGGCCACTTTGCGCGGCCGGTGGACGGCCAGCGGATGTGGAAGAAATTCTCCGACTGTGCCGGCGAGGGCCTGGGGGCGCTGGAGACGAAAATTCTGTTCGACGCGTTGCAGCACCTGCCCCAACTGGCCTGCGTGAGCCATCTCGAGCTGCTGCCCACGCCGCGCTCAGCGGTGCATTGATCATGTCATCGCGCTGCTCCGGATTGCGCCACCTCGAAGTCGAGGAGCCGGATCCCGGGTTGCTGGTCGTGCGCTTCAACCGGCCGGAGGTGTACAACGCGCTCAACACCGCGACGTCGGAGGATCTGCGCACCGTGTTCGGGCCGCTCGCCTTCACGCCCGGCGATGTGCGCTGCGTGATCCTCACTGGCGCTGGCGACAAGGCGTTCAGCGCCGGCGGCGATCTCAAGGAGCGCCACGGCATGTCGGACGAGACGTGGCGCCGGCAGCACGCCGTCATCGAGGAAGGCGCCTACGCCATCATCAATGCCTCGATCCCGGTGATCGCCGCCGTCAACGGCATCGCCTATGGCGGCGGCTGCGAGCTCGCGCTGTGCTGCGACTTCATCTACGCGGCGCGCACCGCCAAGTTCGCGCTGCCGGAAGTGACGCGCGGCATCATGCCGGGCGCCGGCGGCACGCAGAACCTGCCGCGCGCCGTGGGCGAGCGCCGCGCCAAGGAAATCATTTTTTCCGGCCAGCCGTTCAGCGCAGAAGACGCGTACCATTGGGGGATGGTCAACGCGTTGTGCGAGCCGGCGGACCTCATGACGCGTGCGCTCGCGGCGGCGCGCACGATCTGCGACAATGCCCCGATCGCGGTGCGCCAGGCCAAGAAGGCCATTCGCAACGGCATGCAGGTCGACCTCACCACCGGCCTCGCCTTCGAGGTCCAGGCCTATGACCGCATCATCTCCACCGATGATCGGTTGGAAGGCGTGCGCGCGTTCAACGAAAAGCGCAAGCCCAAGTTCTTGGGGCGCTGACATGTCTGTTTCGGACGCGCTCAGCACGCCGCCTCGCGCCGATGAGGGCATCGACGTTCCGCTCGGCAACGACTTTCCCGAGATCCGTGCCGCCATCCGCGCCATCTGCCGGAAATTTCCCGATGCCTATTGGCGCGATCTCGAGGACCGCGATGAGTACGCGGAAGAGTTCGTCGCCGAACTCGGCAAAGCCGGCTATCTCGGCGCCGCCATCCCGGAACAATACGGCGGCGCCGGTCTGCCGATCCGCGCCGGCTGCGCCATCCTCGAGGAAATCCACGCCTCCGGCTGCAACGCCTATGCCTGCCACGCGCAGATGTACATGATGGGCACGCTGCTGCGGCACGGCAGCGAGGAGCAGAAACGCCGCTACCTGCCGGGGATTGCCGACGGCTCGATCCGCTTCCAGGCGTTCGGCGTCACCGAGCCGACCACCGGCTCCGACACGACGCAGATCAAGACTTTCGCGCGGCGCGACGGCGACCATTACGTGGTCAACGGCCAGAAGGTGTGGACATCGCGCGCGCACAAGTCCGACCTCATGCTGCTGCTGGTGCGCACCACGCCGGCCGACCAGGTCGCGAAACGCTCCGACGGTCTGTCGGTGCTGCTGGTGGAGATGCGCGACGCCGTCGGGCACGGCCTGACGCTGCGCCGCCTCGACACCATGGTCAATCATCAGACCAACGAGGTGTTCTTCGACGACCTGAGGGTCCCGGCCGCCAATCTCATCGGCCGGCAGGACCACGGCTTCCGTTACATCCTCGACGGCATGAACGCCGAGCGCATCCTGGTCGCCGCCGAGTCGCTGGGCGACGCGCGCTATTTCGTCGCACGCGCCGCCGACTATGCCAGGGAGCGCGTGGTGTTCGGCCGGCCGATCGGCCAGAACCAGGCGATCCAGTTTCCCATCGCCCGCGCCTATGCGGAATGGAAGGCCGCCGACATGGTGACGCGCGCCGCCGCGGCGCTGTTCGATGCCGAAAAGCCGTGCGGCGAGGAAGCCAACATCGCCAAGCTGCTGGCGTCGGAAGCGGCGTGGCACGCCGCCGAGGCGTGCATGCAGACCTTCGGCGGCTTTGCGGTGGCGCGCGAGTTCGGCATCGAGCGCAAATGGCGCGAATGCCGGCTGACGCAGATCGCGCCGATCTCGACCAATCTCATCCTGGCCTATCTCGGCCAGCATGTGCTCGGCATGCCGCGATCGTATTGAGGCGAAAAGACAACGCAGCCATTTTGACGCTGCGAACAAGACAGGAGGGGAGGGCTACGATGAATTGGTCCCGCGGCCGGCTGCGCATAGCCGCCGTTCTGCTCCTGCTGTCCGGTGCCGGCGCGCAGGCGCAGTCCTATCCGACCCACCCGATCACTCTCGTGGCGCCGTTCCCGCCCGGCGCGTCGACCGACTTCATCGCCCGTCTGATCCGTGAGCCGCTCGCGGATGCGCTCGGTCAGTCCGTCATCATCGAGAATCGTCCGGGCGCTGGCGGCACCACCGGCACGGCCGCGGTCGCCAATGCGGCGCCCGACGGCCACACGCTGCTCGTCACGGTGAACGCGCCCGTCACCATGAACGTGTACCTGCAAAAGAATTTTCCCTTCGACCCGAAGAGCGCATTGGCGCCGATCACGACCGCGGCCGATGTGTTGCTGGTGCTTGCGGTCCATTCGTCGATGCCGGTCAAGACCGTGCCGGAGCTCATCGAATACGCCAGGCAGAACCGCGACAAGAAGCTGAGCTATGGCAGCGCCGGCATCGGCTCGGCGCACCATATCGCCGGCGAGCTGCTCAAGAAGAAGACCGGCATTGACATGCTGCACGTGCCGTATCGCGGCGGCGCTCCGGCGATCCAGGACCTGGTCGCCGGCCATATCCCGATCAGCTTCGGCACCACGCCGGCCGTGCTGCCGCAGGCCGCCGCCGGGAGCATCCGCATCGTGGCGCTCGCCGAGGCGAAGCGCAGCCCCGACATGCCCGACGTTCCGACCATCGCGGAAACCGTGCCCGGTGTCGTCACGGCGACCTGGGTCGGCCTGTTTGCGCCGGCCGGCACGCCCAAGGCCATCATCGATCGCCTGAACCGGATCGTGGTCGAGGCGCTCAAGCGCCCGGACGTCATCGAGAAGCTCAAGCAGCAGGGCGCCATCGCGGTCGCCGGCACGCCTGAAGAACTCGGCGAGCGGGTCAGGACCGAGCTCGCGAGCTGGGGCCGGATCATCCCGTCCATCGGCATCCAACCGGAATAACCATGGTCCTCGACGCCGATACGCCCGTTGTCGTGGTCGGTGGCACCGGCCCCTACGGCGTTGCGCAGATGGCCGGCATGCGGGCGGCGGGCACCAAGATCGTCGCCGGCGTGGCGCCGGGCCGCGGCGGCACCGCGGTCGACGGCATTGCGATGTTCGACACCGTGGCGGAAGCCGTGGCGGCGCGCGGCGCCAGCGCGGCCGCGATCTACACGCCGCCCGCCGGTGTGCGCGATGCCATCGTCGAATGTGCGGAGGCCGGCATCGGCTTCGCCGTGGTGGCGGCAGAGTTCGTGCCTCTGCACGACACGCTGTACGCGCTGGCGCGCGCGCGCGAAAAGAACATGTGGGTGGTCGGGCCCAATACGTTGGGCTTTGCCATCCCGGGAAAGATCTTTGTCGGCTCGATCCCGCCCGAGTTCACGCGCGCCGGTCCGGTCGCGCTGTTCGGGCGCAGCGGCACGCTCACAGCCACCACGGCACGGCTGCTTACGGCGCGCGGCATCGGGCAGAGCCTGGTGGCGCATATTGGCGGCGATACGCTGTGCGGCCGCAATCCGCACGAATACCTCGAAGTCGCCGCCGCCCACGTGGCCACCGAGGTCATCGTGTTCCTCGGCGAGATCGGCGGCACCAAGGAATACGCCATGCTCGGGACGATCCGCGCGCTCGACAAGCCGGTGGTCACCATGGTGGTCGGTCGCCACGCGCCGCGCGGCCGCCGCATGGGCCACGCCGGCGCACTGATCGAAGGCGCGCGTGGCTCCGCGGAGGTCAAGATCGACGCCCTGCGCGACGCCGGCGCGCACATCGCGCCTGACGTCCTGTCGATTCCGCGTTACGTCAAGGAGCTGCTCGATGGACGCGCTCGCCGATACGCCTGAACGCGAGGCGATCCGCGACGCCGTCAAGGCGCTGTGCGGCCGCTTCGGCGACGACTACTGGTCCGAGCGCGATCAGACCGGCACGTTTCCGGTTGACTTCCACCAGGCCGTGGCGGCGGCCGGCTGGCTCGGCATTGCCATGCCGGAAGAATACGGCGGCTCCGGGCTCGGCGTCACCGAAGCCGCGATTCTGATGCAGACCGTCGCCAGTTCCGGCGGCGCCTTCGCGGCCTGCTCGACCATCCACATCAACATCTTCGGTCCGCACGCGATCGTCGTGCACGGTACGCCGGAGCAGAAGGAACGCATGCTGCCGCCGCTCGTCCGCGGCGAGGTGCGCGCCTGCTTCGGCGTCACCGAGCCCGACGCCGGCCTCGACACCACGCACCTGAAGACGCGCGCGGTGCGCGACGGCAATCGCTATGTCGTGCATGGGCGGAAGATCTGGACCAGCACGGCCCAGGTGGCGCAGAAGATCGTGCTGCTGGCGCGCACGACGCCGCTCGAGCAATGCGCGCGGCCGGCTGACGGCCTGACGCTGTTCTACACCGACCTCGACCGCCGCTACTGCGACGTGCACGAAATCCGCAAGATGGGCCGCGCCGCCGTCGATTCCAATTCCGTGTTCATCGATGGCCTGCCGATCCCGGTCGAGGATCGCATCGGCGAGGAGGGACGCGGCTTCCGCTACATCCTCGACAGTCTCAATCCCGAGCGCATTCTGACCGCCGCCGAGGCGGTCGGCATCGGCCGCCGCGCGCTCGTCAAGGCGACATCCTATGCAAGGGAACGCGTCGTGTTCGGCCGGCCCATCGGGCAGAACCAGGCGATCCAGCATCCGCTCGCCGAAAGCTGGGCCGAGCTGCTCGCCGCCGAGCTCGTCGTGCTGCGCGCCGCAAAGCTCTACGATGCCGGAAAACCGTGCGGCGCCGAGGCCAACGCGGCAAAATATCTCGGCCCGGAGGCAGCGTTCCGCGCCTGCGATCGCGCGGTGCGCACCCATGGCGGCATGGGCTACGCCGCCGAGTTCCATGTCGAGCGATATTTCCGTGAGGCGATTGCCACGCGGCTGGCGCCGGTGTCGCGCGAACTGATCCTGTGCTACCTCGCCGAGCGCGTGCTCGGCCTGCCGAAGTCCTACTGAGCCACGAGACGTGAGGCCCGCATGCGCCTGATCGAAGCCGACGGAAAAATGCTGCTGCAGCGCCGCGGCCTGGCGGTGCCGCGCGGCCGGCTGCTGGGCCCGCACGAGCCGGTTGAGGCTTTGGCGGGCGGGACGGCGATCAAGGCCCAGCTTCTCGCCGGCGCCCGCGGCAAGGCCGGATTGGTGCGGCTGGCGGACGCGGCCGATGTGTCCACGACCGCGGCGGCGATCGCCGACCACATGCGCGTGTTAGGGGCCGCGCCGCACATCCTGGTGGAGGAAAGGATCGCCGTCGCGGCCGAGTGCTATATTTCCTGGCGCATCGACGACGTGCGCCAGGCGCCCGTCATGCTGTTCTCGCCGTATGGCGGCCAGGAGGTCGAAGCGCATCCGGGCGCGCTGCACGAGCTGGTGTGGAATCCGCTGCAGGCGCTGCACCCGCACCATGTGCTGCGCTTCCTGCGCGACGCCGGGGCCGGCGGCCGCGCGCTGGGCGCGATCGCGCGCTACGCCGCCGAGCTGTACCGGATCTTTCTCGCTCAGGACGCCGAGCTGGTCGAGATCAATCCGCTTGCCGTCATGGCGAGCGGCCAGGTCATCGCGCTGGACGCGAAAATCGTGGTCGACGACAACGCCAAGTTCCGCCACGCCGAATGGGACGAGTTCCTGTCGGCGCATCTGGAGCGATTGGCGGTGACGCCGCTCGAGCTGCGCGCCGGCGTGCATGGCCTCACGCTGGTGGAGCTCGACGGTTGCGTCGCCCTGTTTGCCGCCGGCGCCGGGTTCGGCATGGCGCTGGTCGACCTGCTGGCCGACGCCGGTCTGCCGGCGGCCAACTTCGCCGATGCGTCCGGCGGCAGCAGTGCCGAGGCGTTTGCCGCCATGGGCGATATCGTCATGGAGCGGGCGGCGCGATCCGACGTGAAGGCGATCGTGTGCTTTCAGACCATGAGCGCAGCCTCGCTCAAGATCGCGGTCGACGGCCTGCTGGCGGCGTGGGAGCGCGCGCCGGTGAAGAAGCCGCTGGTGGTGGGCTTCGCCGTCAGCTCCACCGCCGAGCGCGAGATGACGGCGGCCGAGGCGCGCAACCTGTTCGCCGCCCGTGGCCATCAGGTGGTCAGCGATCTCGACGAGCTGGTGCCGGCGCTGCGGCGGATCGTTCAGGCGTGACGTTGGGCCGCCAGTCCGTAGCTAGTCTGGAGGACTCGCTGCGAAGCGAATGCGACCCAGCTGCAGCACGACAAAGCGATTGCCAAGCTTCTCCGCGTATTTCGTTACCACATCTACCACCAGTGCCGGCAGAGTTGCGCGCGCGGTCGATGGAAAGCGTATCAAAATCTGCGGACATGGCTCGCTCCCGGCGATCGACCCGATTTCCTTTCTTTAAAAGCAGCGGGATCGGCGACGGTGGCCAAGACCTGCCTCCGACTCCTTTGCGCTCTCACGACAAATTACGATCGCCTCATCTGTGGCCGGATCCGAGTTCAGTGAGACAGGCGACGTGAGTTCCTTCCCGCGTCTGTTCAGCCCGTTGCAGATCGGCCGGCGCACGCTGCGCAATCGCATCGCGCTGTCGGCGACGACGACCTGTTACGGCGCGCGCAATCGCATCACCGACCGCTGGATCGATTTTCTCGCCGAGCGCGCCAAGGGCGGCGCCGCCATGCTGATCACCGAAATCCTGGCGATCGATCCGGCGGCGCTGGCGAGCCCGTCCGTCATCACGGCCTATGAGCCGGACAACGAGGCCGGCTTCAAGCGCGCGGCGGAAGCCGTGGAACAGCACGGCGCCTGCCTGATCGGGCAGCTGTGGCATCCCGGGCGCCAGCAGCTGTGGTCGCCGGTGTTTTCGCCGAAAGGAATTTCCGATCAGCCCGACGCGCTGAGCTGGACGGTGCCGCACGTCATGCGCACCGACGAACTGCGCCAGGTGGCCGACGCCTACGTGGCGGCGGCCGGGCGATTGAAAACCTGCGGTTTCGCCGGCGTCGAGCTGCACGCCGCGCACGGCTACCTGCTCACGCAGATTATGTCGCCGTGGTCGAACCAGCGTAGCGACCAATATGGCGGATCGCTGGAGAACCGCGTCCGCTTCGTGCGCGAGGTCGCCGAACACATTCGCCAGGCTTGCGGCGAACATTTTGTCGTCGGCCTGAAGATGCCGGGCGAGGAAGGGGTGGACGGCGGCATCGATCCCGACGAAGCCATGCGCATCACGGCGGCGCTGGCGCGGCACTTCGACTACTTCGCCTACAGTCAGGGCAACTTCAGCCTGAGCCTGGAGACGCACGCGCCGGACCAGACGTTCCGCCGCTGCCATTTCCTCGACATCCACAAAAGGATTCGGCCGGCCGCGCAGGGCGCGCCCGTGATGGCGCTGGGCCGCATCGCCACACCGGCGGAAGCCGAGCGAGCCATCCAGGATGGCGCCTGCGACCTGATCGGCCTGACGCGCGCGCTGATCGCCGACGCCGATTGGCCGAACAAGGCGCGCGACGGGCGCGTCGATGACATCCGGCCGTCCACCTACGACAACTTTGCCTGGGGCGAGATCCATGCCGGCAAACCGTTGGCCGAGGTGCACAACCCGCAGCTCGGGCTGAAGGGCGAGTCCGCCTGGCAGCCGCCGCGTGCGCAAAGCAGCCGCCGTGTCGTGGTGGTCGGCGCCGGTCCGGCCGGCGTGCAGGCGGCGCGTATCGCCGCCGAGCGCGGCCACGCTGTGACGCTGTTCGGGGCGTCGCGCGAGATCGGCGGCAAGCTCAGGCGGGAGGCCGGGCTGCCCGGCTGCGAGGAATTTTTGCACCTCATCGCCTGGATGGAGCGGCAGTTGCGCCGCACCGACGCCAGGCTCGAGCTTGGCTTGCGCGCCACTGTTGCTGACGTGCTGGCGCTCGCGCCCGACAAGGTGATTCTCGCCGCCGGATCGCACCAGCGCCGGCCGGCCAATTTTTTGGGCGAGGGCGTGTCGGCGCGGGAGTGGGTGGAAGGAGGACGCACGACGCGGGCGCAATGCGTCGTTCTGTTCGACCAGGATCACGCGGCCGGCACCTATGCGGTCGCCGATGCGCTGGCCAAGCGCAGCCGCCTGGTGCTGCTGACGCCGCGCACGCAGATCGCCCGCCAGGTGAACTACTGCAGCGCCATCGGCATTCACCGCCGCCTCTATGCGGCCGGCGTCGAGATCGTGCTGGCGGCCGAGCCGGTGAGCTTGGGCGCGCGCGTGCTGACGTGGCGCAACGTGTTCACCGGGGAGACGCGAAACATCGCGGACGTGGACCTGCTGGTATGGTCGACGCCGCGCATCGCCGACGATGCGCTGGCCGAACCGCTGCGCGCCGCCGGCCTCGACGTTGAACTGGTCGGCGACTGCATGGCGCCGCGCAACCTGATCTGCGCCATCCACGAAGGCGAAGCCGCCGCGATGGAGATTTGATGCGGTGCGGCGTAGGGTGGGCAAAGGCGCGCAAGATTACGCACGCCAACAACACGATCCGAGCGATGCGCGCCGTGCCCACGCGGTCGGCATCGCGAATTCGGTACGCCGGGCCAACCGCGAGGTCGCACGCGCGGGCACGGCGCGATCGAAATGCAATACGTGTTGAAACCACGGCATTCACGCGCCTTTGCCCACCCTACCGTGCGAGGTGACAATCGCGGCGCCATGGCGATAATCACTGGAGGGCAGGGGTCAGAAGAAATGTTCGAGCGCGCGCTCAATGTGTTCTGGGTTTTGTTGGGCGCAGCGGCGGCCGCCTATGCGTGGACGCTCGGCATCGTCGGTCCCGCCGGCCCGGAGAGCGGGCTGTTTCCGCTGATCGCCGGCCTGATCATCATGGGATCCGGCATCGCGCTGATGCTCATGCCGTCGCAGCGCGCCGAAATCTTCGACTTCCCGCGTGGAGCGGCGCTTCAGCGCGTCATCGGGGTCGTTCTCGGCCTCGCCTGGCTGGCCATCGCCATGCCGTATCTCGGCTTTGCCATCGCCGGTGTCGTCACCATGCTGGTGCTGCTGCGCGCCGTCGAGCGCGTGTCGTGGACCGTGTCACTTGGTCTCGCCGTTGCCTCGGTCGCGGCGGTGAGCTGGCTGTTCGGCGACGTGCTCGGCATGGCGCTGCCGCGCGGCCCCTGGGGCTTCTAGCGCATGGACGCGCTGGGCAGCCTTGGCGCCGGCTTCGCCGTCATCCTGACGGCGCAGAACCTCTATCTGTGCCTGCTCGGGAGCCTGATCGGGACGCTGGTCGGCGTGCTGCCCGGCGTCGGCCCGCTCGCCGCCATGGCGCTGCTCTTGCCGGTCACGTTCACGCTCACGCCGGTCGGCGGCATGGTGATGCTGGCGTCGATCTTCTACGGCGCCATGTATGGCGGCTCGACCACGTCGGTGCTGCTCAACATCCCGGGCGAGGCCGCCTCGGTGGTGACCTGCATCGACGGCCACCAGATGGCGCGCCAGGGCCGCGCCGGCGCCGCGCTCGGCATCGCGGCGATCGGCTCGTTCATCGCCGGCACGCTCGGCATCGTCCTCCTGACGTTCTTCGCGCCGGCGATCTCGGCCGCCGCCATCCGCTTCGGGCCGCCGGAAAACTTTTCGCTCATGGTGCTCGGCCTGGTGTGCACGCTGTACATGATCACCGGCTCGCCGGTGAAAGGCGCCCTGATGATCGCGCTCGGCTTCCTCGGCGCCGCCGTCGGCATCGACGTGGTCAACGGCCGCGAGCGCTTCACCTTCGGCTTCGTCAACCTGACCGGCGGCCTCGACCTGCTGGCAGTGGTGATCGGCCTGTTCGGCGTCACGGAAATTCTCGCCAATGTGGAGCAGATCGCGCGCGGCGCGCCGCTCGCCGGGCGCATCCGCAACCTGTGGCCCACGCTGGCCGACTGGCGCGCCTCGTGGCGGCCGATCCTGCGCGGCAGCGGGCTGGGCTTCATCCTCGGTCTGGTGCCCGGCGGCGGGCCGGTGACAGCGTCGTTCATGTCCTACGCGCTGGAGAAACGCCTGTCGGACACGCCGGAACGATTCGGCAAGGGCGCGGTCGAAGGCGTCGCCGGCCCGGAATCCGCCAACAACGCGGCGGTGGCCGGCAGCATGATCCCGATCCTGTCGCTCGGGATTCCAGGCAACCCGGTGACCGCGCTGCTGCTCGGCGCGCTGATCATCCACGGCATCCAGCCTGGCCCGCTGTTCATGACGCAGCGGCCCGACCTGTTCTGGGGCATCGTGGCGAGCATGTATGTCGGCAACATTTTTCTGCTCGTGCTCAACCTGCCGCTGGTCGGCCTGTGGGCGCAGCTCCTGCGCGTGCCCTACTACATCCTGTTTCCGGTCGTGCTGCTCCTGTGCGTCGTCGGCACCTACTCGGCCAACAAGAACGTGTTCGACCTGTGGGTGATGCTCGGCTTCGGCATCGCCGGACACGTGTTGCGCAAGCTCGAATACGACCTCGCGCCGTTCGTCATCGCCTTCGTGCTGGCGCCGCTGATGGAGCAGTCGCTGCGCCAGTCCCTGGTCATGTCGCCCGACGGCGCTATGATCCTGCTGCAACGTCCCGTCGCCGCCTTGCTGCTTGCCGCCAGCGCGCTGCTGGTCGCCCTGATGTTCCGTCGCAAACCGATAAACGGTGGAGGAAGCCCATGAACCGGACTGCACTTGTCCTTGCGTTGCTCGCCGCGTTGTGGGGCGGCCCCGCGGCGGCGCAGAGCGATCCAAAGGCCGAGCTCGCGCGGCTCAAGCCAAAGGATTTCCCGACCCAGCCGATCGAGTTCACGGTCGTCTATCCGGCCGGCGGCGGCATGGACGTGGCGGCGCGCCTGCTCGCAAAATATGTCGAGAAGTGGAGCGGCGACCGCATCATCGTCAACAACCGCACCGGCGGCGCCGGCATGGTCGGCCATGCCTACCTGGCGACGCAGGCCAAGCCTGACGGCTACACGGCCGGCGCGCTCGCCAACCTGGTGTGGGGCGACGCCATGCTGCGCGCGCAGGGGCGCTGGGCCTACACCGACCTCGAGCCGATCGCCTATCTCAACACCGATGCGCTCACCTGGGTCGGCCCCACCGAAGGCCCGTACAAGGGCATGTCGGTGAAGGAGATCGTGCAGGCCGCCAAGGACAAGCCCGGCACCATCCGCGTCGCCACCGTGCCGGGCAGCATGTGGGAATATATCGTCGAGCAGATCGAGGCGAGTTCGGGCGCCAAATTCCTGCGCGTGCCGTTCCAGGGCGGTGGCGCCGGCATCGCCGCGCTGGTCGGCGGCAACGTCGACGTGGCGCAGGGCTTCTACTCCGAGTTCCGCGGCTATCTCGACGCCAACAAGGCGGCGCCGCTCGCCGTGGCGGCGACCTCGCGCATGGATTTTCTCAAGGACATGCCGACCTTCAACGAGGCGCTCGGCAGCGACCAGTACACCTGGCAGGTGATCCGCTTCGTCGTGGTCCCCAAGGGCACGCCCGCCGACCGCAAGGCCTATCTGGCCGCCGCCGTGCGCGCGGCCATGCAGGACCCCGAGCTAATCGCCGAGTACCAGAAGACCGGCGCCTTCTTCGATCCCAAGCTCGCCAAGTCGACCGACCTGCCCAAGGACCTCGGCGAATATGCCGAGCGCGAGCGCGCGTTCTATGTGCAGACGGGGCGGCTGAAGTAAATGCACGGCGATGCCGCCTGCTCCACCTCTCTCTGCGGAGAGTAGATCGATGCACGGCCGCGCCACTTGCTCCACCTCTCCCCGGCGGGGAGAGGCACAGGCAGCCTCCGGCCGCCGTTCTTGGCTTCAAGAACGCCGATGCGAAGCATCGGCTATGTCGCGAAGCGATCCGGGTGAGGGGGGACAGACTTATCGAAAGTCCCCTCACCCCAACCCTCTCCCCGCCGGGAAGAGGGAGCGCGCCGAGTGCGCGGCGACGCGGTTGCCCGAGCCCAACAATGGGATCCTTGAGCTGACCTGATGCGGCGCAGCGACGGAAAAATTCTCACCACGCACACCGGCAGCCTGCCGCGGCCGCCGCATCTCACCGATCTCTATGTGCGGCGCGCCCGCGGCGAGGCTGTCGCGGCCGCCGAGATTGCCGAAGCCGGGCGGCAGGCGGTGCGCGCCATCGTTCCGAAGCAACTCGATGCCGGCATCGACGTCGGCAACAACGGCGAGCAGTCGCGCGACTCGTTCTTTCTCTACCTCAAGGAGCGGCTCACCGGCCTGGGCGGAACCTGGCAGCGTCCGTCGCGCGCCGACGTCGACCGCTATCCTGAGTTCAAGAAGCGCTGGCTGCAGCAGGCCGCCACCCAGGCGACGGTCTCGCCCAACCAGGGCCTGCCCATGGCGGTCGGCGAGGTGCGCTACCACGCTGCCGCCGCCATCGCGGCCGAGTGCGCCGACTTCGCGCGCGTCCTCGCGGCGCTGCCGGAAAAATTTTGCGAAACCTTTTTCAACGCCCCGTCGCCCGGCATCGTCGCGGCGGCCATCCGCAACCAGTACTACGACAGCGAGGAACGCTACCTGGACGCGCTCGCCGAGGCCTTGCGCGTCGAATACGAGTGCATCGTGAGCGCCGGCTTCGTGCTGCAGATCGACGCCCCCGACCTGGCGCTCGAGCGCCACATCTCCTACAAGGACCGGCCGCTCAAGGATTTCCAGAAATTCGTCGAGACCGTGGTGGCCGCCATCAATGGCGCCCTGCGCAACATTCCGTCCGACCGCGTCCGGCTGCACGTGTGCTGGGGCAATTCCGAAACGCCGCACGACTGCGACGTGCCGCTGGAGGACATCCTGCCGGTGCTGCAGCAGGCGAAGGTCGGCGGTCTGGTGCTGCCGTTCGCCAGCCCGCGCCACGCCCACGAGTTCCGCTGCTTCGGCAAATGTCCGCTTGCCGACGATCAGATCCTGGTCGCCGGCGTCATCGATCCGCTGACCAACATCGTCGAGCATCCCGAGGTGGTGGCCGACCGGATCGAGCGCGTGGCCGCCGTGATCGGCGATCCGTCGCGGGTCCTGGCCGGCACCGATTGCGGTTTCGATACGTCGGCGGGCTGGGGCCGCGTGGCCGAGGACGTGGTCTGGGCGAAGCTGCGCAGCCTGCGCGACGGCGCCCGCCTGGCGTCGCAGCGGTTGTTCTAGAAGCAATTTCCCGCTCAGACCACGTGGTGGCACGAGTTCCGAGCCCGGCATTGTGGCGAACAATGCACACCGGCTAGAAAATAGGAACCTGCATAGCGGCAAAGCGGGCCTCGGACTTAAAGGCGCCGCAAAC
>Ga0209466_1000049_pt1 | contig 24516 bp, 18 predicted proteins | sample PanSoiPlo30MoBio_FD_188323 | JGI IMG/M metagenome (GOLD analysis project Ga0209466, IMG submission 188323) | Tropical forest soil microbial communities from Panama analyzed to predict greenhouse gas emissions - Panama Soil Plot 30 MoBio (SPAdes)... | ecosystem: Environmental > Terrestrial > Soil...
CGTCCCCGGGGATGGCGCTTGCCGGTTGCGCGACCGGCATGGCTGGCGCCGCCGTGGCGGCCGGATTCGCCGGCGCGGCCGACGCGGCCGGACCGGTCGCGGCGGCCGCAATCTCGGTCGTCGCGGCCTCGGCCCCAACGGCCGGCATCGCCGTCGCGTTGGGCATCACCGGCAGCGCGACGGCCACCGGCGCGGTCGGTGGCGCCGGCGTGGCAGACGGGACGGAACCGGCCGCGTTCGGATCAACGATGGTCGGCACCTGCGGCTCGACCAACAAGGCGCTCGGATCGGCGGCGCCGCCGGCATGCTGGTCGGTCTCGTCCTTGCCGGCGTCCTTCGGCTTGGCGGGCGCATCCACGTCGGAGGTTGCCTGGCGCGGCTCCGCCGCCGCGACAGTCGTGTCGCGCGGGCGCTCCATTGCGGCGGAGGCCTGCGCGCTCGGCGCCGGACCAATGCGGTCGTCGCTGCGGGCCGTCGCCGGCGCGGACGCCTCCGGCAGGGCCGAGTCCAGCATGGCTTCGAACGCGCCCTCGGGCCGGTCCGTTTCCACCGGCCCGCGGCGGGTGGTGGTCTCCGGGCGCAAGGACGAGATGGAAGGTGACGCGACGCTTGGCAACGATACCCCCTTCGGGAAATGGCCTTCGGCTCGGCCCTGCTTTGCAAGGGCTGGGCCAGCCAAGCCTTCGTAAAAAATTAAATCTTATCAATGGCTTGGATGATACAACTGGGCGCCGGGTGGCGGCTTGGTCGGCAGCGCTTGCTGGCGACCCGGCAAGAACTGCCGGCGCGGGTGGGCACGTTGCGCCGGGCCGGTACGCTCTATACTTGTAGCCTGACGACGTGGCGGCGGCCGCGCGTTCCGTTGCGAGGATTCCTGGACTTCAACCGATGCCGAACAGCCTGGAGATCGAGGGCCGGCCGCAGGACACGCGGGTCGTCGTCGCCATGTCGGGCGGCGTCGATTCCTCGGTGACGGCGGCGCTGCTCAAGCACGAGGGTTTTGACGTCGTCGGCATCACGCTGCAGCTCTACGACCACGGCGCCGCCATCCATCGCAAGGGGGCGTGCTGCGCCGGCCGGGACATTCACGATGCGCGCGCGGTGGCCGAAAGCATCGGCATTCCGCACTACGTGCTCGACTACGAGAGCCGCTTCAAGGAAGCCGTGATCGACCGCTTCGCCGAGAGCTACGCCTCGGGGGAGACGCCGGTTCCGTGCATCGAGTGCAACCAGTCGATCAAGTTCCACGATCTCCTGACGACCGCGCGCGAGCTCGGCGCGCCCGTGCTGGCGACCGGCCATTACGTGGCGAGCCGCCGGCTGCCGGACGGAACGCGCGCGCTGTTCCGCGCCCGCGACGCCGAGCGCGACCAGAGCTACTTCCTGTTCGCCACCACGCGGGCCCAGCTCGAGCTGCTGCGTTTCCCGCTCGGCGAGCGCACCAAGGCGGAGACGCGCGAGCTGGCGCGAAAATTCGGTCTCATCGTCGCCGACAAGCACGACAGCCAGGACATCTGCTTCGTGCCGGCCGGCCATTATGGCGACGTTATCAAGCGGCTGAAGCCGGAGGCGGCGCAGCCGGGCGACATCGTCGATCTCGATGGCCATGTGCTCGGGCGCCATCCGGGCATCATTCATTTCACCGTTGGCCAGCGCCGCGGCTTGCGGCTCGCCGCCGGCTCGCCGCTTTACGTGGTGCGGCTCGATGCCGAGCGGCGGCGCGTGGTGGTGGGGCCGCGCGCGGCGCTCGCCACGCGGCGCATGCAGCTGGCGAGCGTCAACTGGCTGGGCGACGGCACGCTCGACGCGGCGCTCGACAGCGGGCTCGAAGTCTTCGTCAAGGTGCGCTCGACGCGGCCGCCGCAGGCCGCGTGGCTCAAGCGCGCCGGCGACACCGTCGAGGTCGAGCTGGTCGGCAGCGAGGAGGGCGTGGCGCCCGGGCAGGCCTGCGTGTTCTACGATGCGGCGGAAGGCCAGGCGCGCGTGCTCGGCGGCGGCTTCATCAAGCGCGCGGCCGCGGCGCATGCGGAGCCGGTGTGGAGCGAAGCGCCGCGCCTGATGGCGGCGCGCGGGTAGGGCATGATCCCGAATAGCGGTTTTCGGACGAGATCATGCTTAAAGCATAAGTCCAGCGTCTGAAGTGGGGCGTCATGGGGGCGGATCTCGACAGGGCGACCATCGCCAAGGCTTACGCGCGCTGGGCCCCGGTCTACGATTTCGTGTTCGGCGCCGTGTTCGAGCGCGGGCGCAATGCCGCCACCGCGGCGGCCGAGCGCATCGGCGGGCGCATTCTTGAGGTCGGCGTCGGGACTGGCCTGTCGCTGCCCGACTATGCGCAGACCAACGGCGTGATCGGCATCGACATTTCCGAGCCGATGCTGCGCAAGGCGCACGCGCGCGTCGCCGCCGAGGGCCTCGACCACGTGCACGGCCTCTCGGTCATGGACGCCGAGCACCTGGCGTTTCCCGATGGCACTTTCGACGTGGTGGTGGCGCAATACGTCATCACGGCGGTGCCGCATCCCGAGGCCACGCTCGACGAGTTCGCGCGCGTGCTGAAAGCCCGCGGCGAGATCGTGCTGGTCAACCATATCGGCGCCGAGACCGGGTTCCGCCGGGCCTTCGAGGCCGGGTTTGCGCCGGTGGCGCGCCGGCTCGGCTGGCGGCCGGAGTTTCCCTGGGCGCGCCTCAACGACTGGGCCGAGCGCCATCCGGAGATCCGCCTGATCGAGCGTCGCCCCATGCCGCCGCTCGGCCATTTCTCCCTGATCCGCTTCGCCAAGCTGGCGGGCAGCCGCGATGGCAACGGCAGCGGCGCGGCGCGCCCGTCGCGTGTGGGCTGAGCGATCGCGCCACTTGCTCCATCCTCCCCTGGCGCGCCCTTGACGCGCCGAAAAAGGGGAGGGCGCATGCGGGTGGGGTCTGGGCCGTCAAGGCCGCTCGTATTGACACCTTTTCGCGCCGTTCCTTATATCCCGGGCCTTGCCGGGACGTCGCGTGCGCGAAGATCCTTTCGGGCCGGCGTGCCGATAACCGGCCGGATGTCTATCTTGGAAGTGCCGGCCTTGACGGCGGGCCACGACGGCGGAGTAGCTCAGCTGGTTAGAGCAGCGGAATCATAATCCGTGTGTCGGGGGTTCAAATCCCTCCTCCGCTACCAAGCTTTTCAATGACTTACGGCTATTCCGACGCCGTTTTTCATGTCGCGCATGTTGCAAATCTCTACCATATGATTTCAAGGACTTCCAATGTGTCCCGGTGCGTCCACGCGACATGATCGCGACATGAGTGAGAAAACTAACCTTTGGGAGCCGCTGCTGACCCGCCCATTATTTTTTGATTGATCACGCATTGATATTCCGTCGGCTCTTCTACCAACGAAAGGAAGGTGAGGCCCCGCACATTTCTGGCTTGCAAGATTTTCGCTCCGGCTGCATCAGAAATCTTGAAAATCTTCGGAGAACAACGGACTCGGATTTCACCAATTGCCTGCGCCATTACGACGAACTCCACGACATCGACGCGCCCCATACCGAGTTCGTATTTCGCCATGAAGGACTGAGGTCGCTTGAGACGGGCAGCAAGATCCTGCTGAGTGAGGCCGGTGCTCGCAAGCATGTTTCAGCGCCTTCGTGACGACTCGATACGCGGCGCTATGGAGCGATCTAATCGGTGATCGGCGGACGATGCGCAGCCTTTGCGCATCATCTGAGAGCGTCGTGATGTTCATGCCGCGGTATGCTCACCAAGGGGGGAGGCGGATTGGGCCCGTTCAACAAACGCCTCCGGAAGAGCGCAGCCACCTGACAGCGCACGCGCATGGATGCAGCGTCCGACTCGATAGACTTTCGCGCACGGCCTCATCCTGCTGAGGCATTAAGCTCTTTGGGCGCTCTCGGATGACAGATCGATTGGCCCGACTCTAAATTCCGGCAAGATCGAAAAAATCGGGGCAAGCGGCCGCAATCGGCCCCCGGACGGCTGGAGTAGAATTGCGGCTGCTGATGGGGTGCGCGGCGCCCGCCACGTCTCCCCGGCATGTCCGTAGCGGCGGGCACCCGTGCCGGTCGCGTCAGGGCTTACTGCGGATGCCTCACCCTACTAGAATGACCATGCTTTTTTTGCGCCGGGAGGTCAAGCCATGAGACCACGCCCGCGTGCTACCTCTGCGGAAGACGCGGTGGTATTCGTGATTGACGATGATCCGCTCGTCCGGGAGGCGCTGAGCAGCCTCTTCCGTTCGGTGGGCCTACGTGTAGAAGCGTTCGCGTCGGCAACCGAGCTGCTGCAAAAGCCGCTGCCTGCCGTTCCGAGCTGCCTGGTCGTAGACGTCAGGTTGCCGCGGCTGAGTGGGCTCGACTTGCAAAGCCAACTTCGCGGTTCAAGGGTGATGATACCGATCATCTTCATCACAGGGCATGGCGACATCCCGATGTCCGTCAAGGCCATGAGAGCCGGCGCGATCAACTTCCTGACCAAGCCGTTTCGCGACCAGGAGATCCTCGATGCCGTAACCGAGGCGCTCGAGCGCGATCGAAAGCGTCTGAGCGAAGATAAATCCAGCTCTGATGATCGTGCCCGGTTCGCGTCACTCACCCCCCGCGAGCGGCAGGTCATGGCGCTGGTCACCGGGGGCCTGATGAACAAGCAGATCGCAGCCAAGATGGGCATCACCGAGCCGACGGTGAAGATCCATCGCGGCCGTGTCATGCAAAAAATGCACGCAAAATCGCTGGCCAATCTGGTCCTGATCGCAGAACGTCTCGGAATCCGTGGACGAGAGGAGCCGCAAGCTGAACTGTCCTGAGCTACGGGACCCAGACTCCATTCGAGCGCTCGGCAAACCGGTCCCAGACGCCATCATCGCCCCTCTCCAGGGCACGACGATGCGACTGCGGTCCGCTCGCCACACCAGGTGCGGTGGATTTGAAGTTCCCATCAAATTGAAGCACTAGCACCTAGGTCGTATTTCTTGGGCACCTGTCCCGTGGCATCGTGGCCGGCCGTTTCGTCGAATGGAGAGCGCTAGCCGTTTTTGCCTCCGCGGATTGGAAGGAATGTTTGACGGAAATTCCGCTGATATCGATCGTGGACGACGACGAGGCGGTCTGCGCAGCGACAGGAAGTCTCGTGCGCTCGCTCGGGTATGCAGCCCGCACATTCTTGTCAGCCGAGTCGTTTCTGCGCTCGTCATCGGTGTCGGAAACCAAATGCTTGATATTGGATGTGCAAATGCCGAAGATGAGCGGTGTCGAGCTCCAGAGTCATCTGTCCTCTCTTGGTCTTGACATACCGATCATTTTCGTGACGGCCTATCCAAACGAAGCCGTCAGGGCGCGCGTGTTGGATGCCGGAGCCGTCGACTTCCTGCACAAACCACTTGAGACGCACGGTCAACGCCTTATCGATTCCCTTCATGCTGCACTTGAGAGAGGCAGAGGGTCGGCACGCTAGATTTGTGGTTTTTCGCATTTTCTTAACGCCAACCGGTGCTCACTTCGCTTGAACATGCTCCAGCGGGTGTGGTCGGCTCTGGCGATCGGGAGGGACAACCCGATGCATGACCGGGAGTAGACCTCCTGGTTCACAGTAAGCCATTCGTGCTGGGTTGTACCCAGCAATCTCTTCGAAAGGACGTTCCGCTTCCTGATCGTTGAGGGCGGGGCGGATCGGATTAAACGTATTCTCATGCACCTATCGAGACGTCGCCCAGCGGACCTGCGGAGCGGAACACAAACCTTGGTATGAGTGGTTAAAACCAAGGAAAAACGCGGAGTGACCTATGTCGGATAGCGGCCGTTGCGCCTGTGACACTACCGTTCGGCCCGGAACGCTCAGCTCGCGAATGGCCCGTGGGTATAACGATGACGGTCCTTGTCTCATTGCTTGGCACGCCGGCACAAGACTCCGACGAAGCACGAGACCCCTGGCAGGCTGCGAGTCAGGATGTGCTCGAGAAGATTCATTTGCAACGATCTGAATTGCGCTCTGATCTTGCACCGGGCGGTGCAGCCGCATGCGGTCTGTTGGATGCAACCGTCCGGATTTCTCCAATGGAGTCGGTCAAACGCCACTGCACCGGATGGCAAGGTTTGCTGACCGAGAGCATCTATGCCGCGCCCGGAAGCAGGATTGAATTGCGGTTCGAGGCTCCCGTGCACCTGCTCGTGATGTATGATAAGGGCGCGCGCGTCGAGGGCGAGACATTGATCGATGGGCTGGCTCCATCGAGGCTTCGAAATTTCTCCCACAAGCTGACGTTCGTGCCGGCCGGCCACGGGTATCATGAATGGCATGAAATCAGTACGACCACGCGCGTCACATATCTATACTTGGATCCAGCGAAGCTGCAGAGGCCAGGCGATCAGGATGACACTTATGCGCCGAGGGCTTTCTTCGAGGATTCTGTCGTTTGGGAGACGGCAGCCAAGTTGAAGAGCGCGATCGAGGCCGGTGAAGCGGGAGGCATATTCTACTCGGAGGCGCTCGCGAAGGTGCTTGCGCACGAACTCCTGCGTTCGGGCCGGGGCTTCGTTCGAAGCTCACCGCTGAGACGCGGCGGCCTCGCCAGCTGGCAAATACGCGCCGTCACTGCCTACATCGAAGAACACGTGGGCGAGCAAATATCTCTCCTCACGCTCGCTCGGCTCGCTCGCCTGAGCCAGCATCATCTCTGTCGAGCATTCAAGCAATCGTGTGGAATTCCCCCCCATCAATACCACGTCCAACGACGTATCGCGCGCGCCAAGGTCCTGTTGGCGGATCGAGCCAATTCGGTCATGCAGATCGCATTGGCTCTCGGCTACTCTCAACCGAGCGCATTCAGTGTCGCCTTTCGCAAGAACACCGGGCGGACGCCAAAAGAATTTCGCAGAGACTTCACGTGACGCGCACTCCACCTCGCCCGCTTCTCTGCCGGTTGCATGGCATGCGCCGGCAGCTGACAGGCGCTCTTCCATCCGGTGTCCGATGAGCCGGCTGGTGCGCCCGGCATAGGCGGCTCCCGGGTGGCGAACAAACCGAAAGGAAGTGCTCTTCCGCATCATCCTCCCGCCGAAAGCGCAGCGCGACGCGTCGAGCCAGGAAGGCACACCGCGGCGGCAGCGGCGACAGCGGCAGGAATTCGCCAAAGTGGCGAGATAAGCACCCGCTATGTGGGCAACGTGAATTGAAATACGGCGCCTCGGGGAGTGTTTGCGCTCGCCCACAATCGTCCCTGATGCGTTTCGATGATCGAGCGGCAGATCGACAGTCCCATTCCCAAGCCACCGGGCTTGGTGGTGTAGAAGGACTCGAACAACCGGTCGACGCTCTCGGGAGCGAATCCCGCACCCGAATCCCGCACCGCGACGAGCACGCCGGCGTCGGTGCTTGCGGTGCTGATCAGCAATTCCCGTGGTCCCTCGCTCGTTGCGCTCATCGCCTCGCTGGCGTTGATGAGCAGATTGAGAATGACTTGCTGCAACTGGACGCGATCGCCGCGAATGGCCGGCAGGCTCTCGATAAGCTGCGTCTGCACCGAAATCCCGTTCTTCGCCATTTCGCGCCGGGTCAACGCGATGACCTCCAGGATCACTTCGTTGATCTCCAAGCTGTCCGTCCGCGGAGGCGCCTTTTTGACGAGGGCACGGACCCGGTCGATCACGTCGCCCGCGCGAACGCCGCTCTCCCGGATCAGACCGAGCGCCTGCCGGACCTCGTCCAGATTGGGCGGTTGGGAGCAGAGCCAGCGTAGCGCGGCATCGGCGAAGGTGACTGCCGCCGTGATCGGCTGATTGATCTCGTGGGCAATCGAAGCCGACAGTTGCCCCATCGCTGCGACGCGGTTCGCGTGTGCGAGCTCCATCTGTGCCTCGTGGTATCGCCGCTCGCTTTCGCGTGCGGCGGCTTCCGCCCGCTTGCGCTCTGTCAAGTCGAGCACGAATGCGACACCCTCGTTCCCATGTTCTTCGAACGTTGCGGCGCCGAGCAGCACGGGCACGCGGCTGCCGTCTTTCCGGAAATACTCCCACTGTGTTTGCGCGGTTCCGGTCATCTTCAGCTCTTCCGAGAAAATCGCCCGTCTGCTGCCGTCACGCCATTCCGGCGTCGTCAGCTTGCTCCAGTGGATGCGACCCGCGATTAGGTCCTCACGGTCGTATCCGATCATGCCGAGAAACGCGTCATTGGCCTCGACAACCCGACCTTCGGAGTCCCAGGTGCCGATGCCGATGATGTTGGCCTCGACCAGGCGCCGTATCTTCGCTTCGCGTTGTGCGAGATCGCGGTACAGACGGGTATTTTCCAGCGAGATCGCCGCCTCGGACGCTAAAAGTTTGAGGACGACGATCCGGTCGGGCGTGAAGACGTGTGGGGCCAAGTTGTTCTCGAGGTAAAGCACTCCAACCGGTCTGGCTTCCTTGAGCAATGGCAGGCAGAGAATTGAACGTGCGTGATGCCGACGCACGTACTCATCGGCGGCAAACGGATTCTCGCGCGAGGCATCGTGCAGGAGAACGCTCCCTTTCGTTCGGACAACGTAGTGGAGGACCGACTCGGGCACATCCGCAGCGGTTACGCTCGCCTGTTGGAGATCAACTGCCACCACATCACCGCTGGTCGTGGCCTCCGCCTCTATTCGCAGCTCATCACCTCGCGGAAGAATCAACAGACCTCGCTCAGCGCCCGCGTGCTCAATCGCGGTGCGCATGAGTGTGTCGATCAGTCTCTCCAGCACGATCTCGCCGGACACTGCTTGTGAAACCTTGATGACCGTTGCGAGATCCAGGTGTTCGACCGGTGCCAGGATCGTGCTCGTGGGACCGGGCGGCCTTTCCTCCCTGAGCTGGGGATAGAGCTCATCGAGTTGCCGCACCTTGCCGTCGGCGCCCCAGCGGAGATAGCAGTCCCGGGCGTCCCGCCGGTACGTATGCGCGATCTTCTCAAAGCCACGTGCCGCATAGAAGCGCGCGGCGAGCTCATTGGCCAGCGCCTCATTGTGCACAAATCCGTTCGCCTGCGCCGAGCGGATGGCTTGTTCGTACAGCCGCTCGGCATCGAGCTCGCGGCCTTGAATGCGTGCGATCTCTGCGCCTACGAGTGCGGCGCGGTTTTCAAAATTCTCGGGGCAAACCTCCGCCCATACTTCGAGCTGCTTGTGGTGGGCGGCCAGAGCCTCGAAATGCTGCCGCCTCTGGTCGGGAATTGCAGAATCCCAGGATGCCGCGTGGGTAAGCGCACCGTAGAAATGAAACTCTGCCGTTTCGAACTGTGACGGTGATGTCCAAAGTACCCGTTGCGCCCTCGATAAGGCATCGACGGCCGAAGCATATTCCCCGGCAAAGAAGCGGGCTTGCAGCTTTCGGATCGAGTACCAGCACTCGACTTCCGCCAAAGCCGGTCTATTGGACAGATGGCGCTCGAATCGAAGCTCGTCGAATCCCTCATCGTCAAACGAGCCAAATTTCGGGGTCAACCCGCGAAGCGTCCGGATCAGTCCGAGTTGTGCGGTGACTTGGCCAATGACGAGGCCGAACCGAATCTTGCGCGCAAACTCGAGACCATTCTCGGCTTCACGTTGCACGTCCGCGAGCTGATCTCCCGCGGCGAGAAGGTTCGTGATCAGGTGGTTGCAGCTGTAAGCCGCATAGGTCAGGTCACCGATTTCGTTCGCGGCACCGAAGGCGCGACGGATCAGATCGCGGCGGGCCTGGACATGGCGTGTCCATGGCGTGACGTTGTCGCCAAAAACCATATAGGTCCGAGCCTGAAACCGCTTCAATCCGCGCTTTTCGACCAGGTCATAGCCGAGCCGACCGAATCGAGAGCCAGCCTTGTAGTTGCCGAAGCGTGGTCCGGCTATCATCGCAAAGTATACATAGGCGACACACGAACCATCACCATTGCCGCGCTCGAGGCTGAGATTGACCGCCTTGCAGGCGATCAGGGAAATAAGATTCGCATCCGTAAACAATGCCGCGGGGAAAGCCTTGGTGAGAACATCCAGCGTCGCCAGGGACGCCGGATCGCCCATCAAGGGCAGCTCGATGAGCTCCTCGATCTTGCGGCTTCCCAGCTGGGACCAGATCCGCTCGTATTCTCGTTCTGCGTCCTCTTCTGTCGGATGCAGCGAGCATTCAACGCCCAGATGGCGGAGGTAGTCGAGGCAGACGGCAACCGCGCGATCGCTCCGATCGAGGGCCGTGTACAGATCAACACGCAAGCAGGTGACGGTCGCCAATTCGACCGTGTTCGCGGCGCGCGATGAGAGGATACTCAAGCGCTCTTCGGCCGCCGCCGACTGGCCGGTCAGAAACTCGCATTCGGCTCGCTCCAATTCCAGCGGGAAGGTGAGGTCATGTCGGCGCTCCCAAGAGCCGTCCACCAACAGTGCTGCGCCAGCGACGAGATACTTGAGCCCCGAGACGTAGGCCGTAGAAGCCTTCGCGCGTTGGCCCGCGATCAGGTTGAGCTCGGCCAGATGCTCGCGTTCCTCTCGTCCGGTGATCAATCCCGCCCCGAGGTTGAGCTGATTGACGATCTCGAAGATTGCCTCCTGCCGCTTCTCTGGCGGGATGTGCGCCACGAGCAGTCTCCCTATTTGGAGATGAGCCGCGGCGCGCAATTCTTCCGGGATCAAGGAATAGGCGGCTTCCTGAACCCGGTCGTGAAGAAACCTGTAGGAATCCTCCGAGCGGAAGACAAGGCCCGTTCGGACCGCTTCGCGCAGGTCACTGTGCATTTTATCGTTTTCGCCCTCATAAACCATCGTCAGCAGGGCGAATTCCGCGCCGTTGCCCAGGCAGGCAAGCTGCTGCAATGCCTTCTGGGTTTCGACGGGCAGGCGGCTCAGCTTCCCCACCATGAGATCCACGACGTTATCGGTATAACCCTTGGCGTGAATCCGTTTGAGATCCCAAGACCATCGCGCTTCGCGATGATCGAAGGTGAGCAAGCCCTCCTCAGCAAGCGAATAGATAAACTGAATCGAGAAAAATGGATTGCCCTCAGTTTTCTGATGGACCAATTGCGCCAACGAAGCAGCGCACTCAGGCTCGCGGCGAAGAGAGTCTTCAATCAACTGTTTGAGATCGTCGCAGGCCAGCGGTGCAAGAACGATCTCTTGCACTGCCGCTCCAGTTTTGCGAATCGCTTCGAGTTTGCGCATCAGGGGATGGGTGGAATCGACTTCGTTGTCTCGATAAGCACCAATAAGCATCAGGTGCCGCAGATCCGGCTGAGTCAGGAGATCCTCGAGCACATCGAGTGTTGCCAAATCGAGCCATTGCAAGTCGTCGAGGAAGAGAGCAAGCGGATGCTCCGGTCGTGCGAATACGCTGATGAAGCGTCGAAAGACGAGCTGGAAGCGGCGCTGCGCGTCCTGCGGCGGAAGAACAGGGACCGGCGGTTGTTCTCCGATGATGAGTTTCAATTCGGGAACGAGGTCGACGATAAGCAGTGCGTTCGGGCCGAGTGCCTCTTGAATGGCATCGCGCCAGTTCCGCAGCTCGGCTTCGCTCTTGCCCAGGAGAGGACGCACAAGCCCCTGAAACGCTTGCGCCAAAGTGGCGTAAGGGATGTCACGCTTGTACTGGTCGAACTTGCCCGAGGCAAAAAGGCCGCGCGGCGGCACGAGCACCTTATGCAGCTCGTTGACGACGGACGACTTGCCGATGCCGGAATATCCGGAGACGAGCGCCAATTCCGGCGTGCCACTTGCTACCACCCGGTCGAAGGAGGCCAGCAGGGTGTCGGTTTCGGATGCTCGCCCGTACAATTTCTCGGGAATCAGTAGCCGATCTGGCGTGTCGTGCTCGCCGGGCGGGAAGTCTTCGATGCGGCCCTGGCTTTGCCATTCGGAAAGACAGCGCCGAAGGTCATGCTCAACGCCGGCTGCCGTCTGGTAGCGTTCCTCGGCCGTCTTGGCGAGCAGCTTCATGATGATGGCGGAGACAGCAGTCGGAATTCTCTCCAATCGTTCGCTCGGCGGCGTCGGCTTTCTTGCGATATGGCAGTGAACCCACTCCAGGGGATCGGAGGCCGTGAACGGAAGGCTGCCGGTCAGCATTTGGTAGAACGTGATCCCAAGCGAGTAGAGATCGCTGCGGGAATCGATCGAACGGTTCATCCGTCCGGTCTGTTCGGGCGCCATGTAAGCGAGTGTTCCGGCGATGAACTCGGGCGGGTCGGGTGACTGGCGCTCGCGCAGATGACGCGAAGCGATGCCAAAGCCCGTTAGCCAGACCTGGCCAGTCGCGAAATTGACAAGGACATTGGCTGGCTTGATGTCCTTGTGAACGAGACCACGTTCGTGTAACCGGCCAAGCGCTATTGCTAAGGCGACCGCGAGCCGCAGAAATTGTCCGACCTCCATGGGCGGGCAGATACGGCGATCAAGCGGCTCGCCACCCGGGTCCTTAAGCACGAGTATGGTTTTCCCGCGCTCGCGCACGAGCTCCAACGGTCGCGCCGCCCACGCATCGTCCAGATCGTCCTTCAGCTCATATTCGTGTGTGAGACGATTGAGGCTGCCGGGCGTCGGCTGGTCCGCGACGGGAAGCGTTACCAGGACAGCGTGCCGGTCGCTATTGGCACAATTGCACCATGTTCTGCAGAGGAGCCGTCCGCCGTCCTCCCACAACACCTCTGCGCTAGTATCGCCATCACCACTGAACCAAGTGGATCGCGAGCCGGACGGAATCGTGCGCTCTGCCGAGCTTGTGGATTGCTGGTCCATCTCCTTCGTCAAATTGCGCCGTTAATTTGCGGCGTCTCGCCAAGATGCCCGCCAATGTGGCTGGTTTTGCACTGGAGCGCTTGAACATTATTGCTCCAATTTGAATGTCCTTGCTGCCCTCGCGGAGGCGAGCGCAGGCAGGGATTATTTTCCGGGTCCGAAGTCGACTCCCTTGAAGGACGCTTTCGCAGGCGGGCGGCGTTTCGAAGTGTGGTTTCCAACACGCACAGTGATACCTTCCCGCTGAAGTCCCCCGGCGACGCTTGGTAATCGCGGAGTCCAGAAGTCGAGAAGGGCGCGATCGCTGCGATTGACAAGCAGGAAGACTTGGCGCGAACCACTGCGGTCGGTTCGCAGGTGACGCGGCATGGAAAGCGCGCTGAACGCCACTTTCGAAGTCCTGAGCTTCGGGGCCATCATCGTCCTCGTGGTGCTCGGACTCGGCATCATCGCCAGCATGATGGGCATCTTCAACTTCGCCCATGGCGAGTTCGTGCTGCTCGGTGCCTACACCACGTATCTCGTTTACAGTTTCGGGCTGCCAGTTTGGCTCGGCATGCTCGTGGCACCGCTCGTGGTGGCGGCAATCGGCTTCGTTGTCGAGCGCCTTGTCATCCGGCGCTTCTATGCCGCCCCCGTCGCCGCCATGCTCGGAACCTACGCGCTTGGCCTTGTCATCCGGGAGGGCGTGCGCAGCCTTATCGGCGGCCTCTATATCTCGGTGCCTGAGCCGATCGCCGGCTCGCTGACCATCGCCGGCGTGCCTCTCTCCCGCTGGCGGCTGGCCATCGTCATCATCACTGCCGTAGTGATGGTCGCCACCTACCTGGTGCTGACCAGAACTTCCTTCGGCCTGCGCGTCCGCGCGGCGCTCGAGAACCCGTCCCTCGCGCGCGTCTCGGGCATCTCGACGAACGCCATCTATGCCGTCACTTTCACCTTCGGCGCGGCCCTTGCCGGGCTCGCCGGCGCGCTGGTGGTGCCGGTGTTCTCGCTTTTCGCCGATCTCGGCATCCGCTTCCTCATCCTGGGCTTCCTCGCGATCATGCTCGGCGGCATCGGCACCTTCGAAGGGTCGGTGGCGGGCGCCGCCGTCGTCGGCGTCTTGAGCGCGGCGCTGCCCTGGGCGGTGGCGCCGGTGCTGGCTGACATTCTCGTCTTCGTCATCGCCATCGTCTTCATCAAGTTCCGGCCGGGAGGCCTTGTTGCGGGAAGGAGAGTGTGACCATGCGCGAGGAGACCACGGACGGCCGCATCGCTCCCACGATGGGCCGACGGTGCTTTCTACAGAGCGTCGCCTGGATGAGCGGCGCGATCGCGACGGGAGTCAGCAGCTGGTCCGTCCAGCCCGATTGGGCGAATGCGGCGGCGGCACCGATCAAGGTCGGTATCGCAACCGACCTTACTGGCGCCATTGCCTACGTAGGCAACGCCTGCGCCAACGTCGCCAAGATGGTGGTGAAGGACATCAATAATGCCGGCGGCATTCTGGGTCGGCCGATTGAACTGTTCGTCACAGACACGGCTTCCACGGAATCGGTCGCCGTCGCCAATGTCCGCAGACTCGTCCAGCGCGACAAGGTCGACGTCGTGCTGGGCGGCATCACCAGTTCGATGCGCAACGCCATCAAGGACGTCATCGTCACGCGCGGGAAGACGCTCTACATTTATCCAGAGCAATACGAGGGGAAGGAATGCACGCCCTACCTATTTTGCACCGGACCGACCCCGGCGCAGCAATGCGACCAGATCATCCCCTGGCTGATAAAGAACGGCGGCAAGCGCTTTGCGCTCCCGTCTGCAAATTACGTCTGGCCACACGTCGTCAATAAGTACGCCCGCGAGCTCATCGAGAAGAACGAGGGTGAGGTGATTTTCGAGGAGTATTATCCACTCGACCAAGTGGAATACAGCGCTACGGTCAACAATATCATGACCAACAACGTCCAAGTGGTGTTTAACACCATTATCGCGCCGGGTTTAGGACCCTTCTTCAAGCAGCTCTACCAGGCTGGCTTCGGCAAGCGCGGCGGGCGGCTCGCCTGCGTCTTTTATGACGAGAACGCACTGAACCTCAACGCACCCCACGAGATTGAAGGGCTGGCCAGCTGCCTCGACTACTACCGCGCAGTGACAGCCCGGGATCCGGCCAGCGCAAGGATCCAAGCGCTATACGACGAGCAATTCCCCGGCAAAGTCCTCCTTGCGGGCGCTGCCACGGGCATGTATCGCGGCCTGAAGCTGTGGGAACTGGCGGTGAGGGAGGCTGGCAATCTCGACCGCGAGCATGTCGCCGCGGCACTCGACCATGCCAAGATCAGCGAGGGACCCGGCGGGCCTGCTGAAATGGTGCCAGGTAAGCGTCACTGCAAGATGAACATGTATACGGCCGTCGCCAAGAACGGACATTTCGAGATTGTCGCGCGGAGCGAGGGTCTCGTCGATCCGAGGGAATGCTGAACACCGGCTGACAATATGGCAGCGAGTATCACCGGGTCGCGCCGCAGTTGCCGGCGCCAAGTGATTCCAATACTCGAGATTCTGCTCTTTGCCGTCCTTGCAGCGGCACCGATCATGCTTGCTGACTACCTCACGGTCTTCGTCACGCGCGTCCTCATTCTCGCGCTGCTCGCGCTCAGCTTCGATCTCGTCTGGGGCTACGCCGGCATCATGAGTTTCGGGCAGGCATTGTTCTTCGGCGCCGCGGGATACAGCGTTGCCCTTCTCGCTCGGGACCTCGGCGTCACCTCCAGTTTTATCGTCCTGCCGGCAGCGCTTGCCATCGGTCTTGTTTTGTCGCTTGGAGTCGGCGCGTTCCTCCTGCTCGGGCGCCACCCGCCGACCGCGATCTTTGTCGCCTTGGGCACCCTTACTGGCTCCTACGTGGCCGACCGACTGGCACGAGGCTGGTATTATCTCGGCGGGGAGAATGGCATCCCCTCGATCCCGCCGATGACCGCCCATGGCTACGAATTTGGCGAGGGGCGCGTCTACTACTATCTCGCCTTCACCGTGCTTGCGATTGTCTATCTCATTTGTCGCTTCGTCGTGCGTTCGCAGCTCGGACTCGCGCTCGCGGGCGCGCGCGAGGACGAGGCGCGCATCGCCTTCCTCGGCTACGAGGCGGAGCAGCTCAAGCTGATCGTGTTCTCTTTGGCGGGCGCCATCGCCGGACTCGCTGGCGGCCTCTACGCCTTCCATGAGGGCTTCGTGTGGCCCAACATGCTGGGTGTGATGCTATCCACGCAAATCGTACTCTACGCCCTGTTGGGCGGCATCGGCACGCTCATCGGCCCCGTTATCGGCGTCATCGCCATCGAAATTGCGGGCTTCTGGCTCGCCGACAGCTTCCCCAAGATCTGGCCCATTATCCTCGGGCTGCTGCTGCTCGTGGTCGTCCTGCTGTCGCCGACCGGGCTGATCGGATTCCTGGTGTCCGAGCGGGAACGGGCCGGCAGCTTTGGTCGCCATCCATTGCCGGCTCGGCACGCTGATGCAGGAGCGGACGATGCCGCTGCTTGAAGTGTGCGGACTCACGAAGGTTTTTGGACGGCTGGTGGCCCTGGATGGCGTCGACCTGACGGTTGGCGAAAACGAATTTCACGGTCTCATCGGTCCCAACGGCTCTGGGAAGAGCACGCTATTGAAATGCGTCGCCGGCGCCGAACTGCCAACCCAGGGGACGATCTGCTTCGCCGGCCGCGACGTTACCGCGGCAAGGCCAAGCGAGCGGGCAAGCGCCGGCATCAGTCTCAAGTTCCAGATCACCAGCGTGTTCCCGGGGCTTACCGTCTATGACAACGTGCTGCTTGCGCTGCAAGCGCGAACTCCGACGGCTGCCTTGATCTTTTCGCGTACGCGCAGGTCGCTCCATGAACCGGTCATGCACATGCTCGAACAGTTTCACCTCAGTCAACGGTGCGCGGAGCGAGCAGCCGCACTGTCCCACGGTCAGCAGCAATGGCTGGGAATCGTCCTGGCTCTCGCCTCCGAGCCACGGCTGCTCCTGCTCGACGAACCGACCGCCGGCCTGAGCTTGGAGGAGCGGCGGGTCACCGGCGAGCTGCTGATGGCGCTCAAAGATCGCTGCTCACTGGTGATCGTCGAACACGATCTCGACTTCATCCACAGTGTTTGCGATCGCCTGACCGTCCTTGATCAGGGAAAGGTGCTCGACTGCGGCACGGTCAGCGACATCCAGAACAGCCCGAAAGTGCGGGAGGTCTATCTTACCCGTGTCTGAGCCTTCACCCATGTTCGAGCCGCGGTTCCTTCAGGTCCGCGAACTCTGCGTCGCATACGGCACCAGCCAGGTCCTGTTCGACGTGACGCTGGCAGCGCCAAGGCGTGGCGCCGTCGCGGTGCTCGGTCGCAACGGTGCCGGGAAGACCACCTTGCTGAAGACAATCGTCGGCGAGCTCACGGCCCGCAGCGGCACCATCGCCATGGATCTCCACGACATCACGCGGATGCCGACCGAGCGTCGGATTCGTTTGGGTGTCTGTTACGTGCCGCAGGAGCATGCCGTGTTCGGCCAGCTGACCGTGCGCGAGAATCTCGAGGTGGCTGCGCTGCTGAACCGAGACCGGTCGCCGACTGATCAGGTGCTCGCTTGGTTCCCGAAGCTCGGTCAGCGCCTGGGCCAGCCGGCAGGAACGCTTTCGGGCGGCGAGCGGAAGATGCTGGCGATCGGCCGTGCCATCTTGTCGAGGCCCAGACTCCTGCTGCTCGACGAACCAACGGAGGGCGTGTGGTCCGGCATCATAGAGGAGATTGCCGAGCGCTTACGAGAACTCATCAAGGATATCGGCGTCGTCATTGTCGAGCAGCACCTCGAGCTCGCCCTGGAGCTGGCGGACTACGTCTACATCCTCGATCGGGGGCGGGTCGCTCTTGAAGGTCGCGCGTCGGCGGTGCGCAACGACCCGAAGCTTCGCCAGCTTCTGGCGCCCTGAGCGCGGCGACGCGAAGGTTGCCGTCATTGTCCCTGTGGCCGAAAGCCACAAGCGAGAGTCTCCGCATCAATCATGGTCTTGAATGTGCTTGATTGAAAAAATCTATCCTGTTCAGTTGATGCCGAGAATAATCTTTGCTTCTCCGATGGACTGGATGCACTCAGGAGTTTTTCCTTCTGCGCTCAGTTTTCTTGCACGCGCCAAGACCGCCGCAATTCTCGATTGGGCACTTTCCTCCGCCAGGCGTACCGAGTCCGGTGTCGGTTGGTGATGGAGTTGGGATTCGATCGATTGGGGTGTCATGGGCCTGGGCGCCGGCTTGACCATCGGCTGGGTTAGTAACGCCTCCAACCGCGCGATTTCTTCGCTGCACTCGCTGCCATGGACCGATGCCACCTTCAATCCAAAGAGCGCACAAGCAATTATAATCAGGGGGAGGGGAGACAACGAGGTGGGAGACATAGCTGTAGTCGCATCTGTTATCGCGCCATGGACCCTAAAATCTCAGGCAGCGCGTGCCTCTCATCTCGAGCCATCGGCCATGCGGTGTATGGAGCGCTCGCATGAGAGTGGCCTCGCAATGGGGACACCTGAGAACTGCTCCCATCGGAGCCGCATACAGATGCAAAGAGCCTACGGCTCCGGCAAAGCCGCACGCATCGCACTGAATTTGCGCAGCCGTGATCTCGAGAACGAAGATTTCCTGAAGAAGGCCTGCGGCAGCATTGCCATCCAGAACGCAGTCCAAGTCATTCGCGCTCATGGCGTCCATCCCGAGGGTCCGAAGCGTTCCGTCTTGATTTTGAGAGGGTCATGTCCAAGGTCCACCAGAAGGCTTGCGGCGGCCTCCACCAGCGAAGTAGGGCCACAGACGAAGATTTTCGGGGCCTGCTCGGGTGGAAAGGATGCCTCGGCAAGCAGCTCCCTGTCGATCCTCCGACGATGGCCTGTCCACCCCTCCGGCTGTTTGCGGGTCAGCGTGTGTACGACACGCAAATGGGGATCGCCGCGCGCCATTGCATCGAGTTCTTCTCGGTAGATCACGTCTTCCAGGCTCCTGGACGAGTACAGCAGTAAAGCAGGGTTGCGGACATTCCGCCGGGCACGGTGACGAAGCATCGCCATCAGGGGCGCAATGCCCGATCCGCCTGCGATGAGCGATAGCGGGCCGGGCGTGGCGACGGTCCACACGAAATAACCGCCGATCGGGCCCCGCAGCTCGAATCGATCACCGGCACGAAGGTCGTCGACCAGATACGGAGAAACCTCGCCATCGTCCACTTTTTCGACCGTCAACGCGAGCAGGTCATCTTCGGGAGGCGAGGCGATCGAATAGCTGCGCTGAGCCTGGTAACCGTCTTCGGCCGTGAGCCGGATGTCGACATGCTGGCCAGGCAGGTGTCCCTGCCAGCGGGGCGCGTGCAGCAGGAGGCTCTTGACGCGGAACGTTTCGACGATGATTTCACGCACCTCAACCGGCTGCCATTCGAGCCGCCGCGCGGGAGCGGCGAGCGTCTCAATCTCCGTCATATCGCTGCTCTTTCCAGGGGTCTCCGTAATTATGGTAGCCCAACGACTCCCAGAAACCGCGTTCATCCTCTTCCATGAAGCGCAGTCTTCGCACCCATTTGGCGCTCTTCCAGAAATAAAGATGCGGGACGAGCAGCCGGGCTGGGCCACCATGCGCCGGCGCAATCGGCAGACCCTCGTATCGGGTCACGACCATTCCCTTCCCATCAATGAGATCCTCGACGGGGATGTTGGTCGTGTAACCCCCGTCGCAATGGGCCATGATGTACGGCTCAGGTGGCTCCGCGAGGCCCGCTGCCTTCAATAAATCGTCAAATGTCACGCCTTGCCACGTCGTATCAAACTTCGACCATTTGGTGACACAGTGAATGTCCCGCCTGACTGTGGTTTGAGGGAGCGCCTCGAACTCCTCCCAGCTCCATTTGCCAAGCAGGGATCCGCCAAGCTGAAGGGCTAACGTCCAATCTTGATGGTTGGTTTGCGGCGTAGGCCCTGCCGAAAGGACCGGAAAGTCCGTCGTCACATACTGTCCGGGCGGTAACCGGTCTTTTGGAGCTTGCTGCTTTCGTCTCGACCTGAAGCCGCGGGAAATCGGGGTCTCGTCCATGGAGATGATGCCTTCGCAAGGAGCTTCCCCACCGCACGAGGAGCTCGCGCCGCTGCCCGCGCGTCCCTGTCGTCAAAGGAGCACGCACAATACAGTTTATGCGAACACGATCGTATGTCTACGACGTCCGTCGCAAATCCAACAAGGCTGATAAAGTGACGGCAGTCGGCACAACGTCTGCGCCATTCGCTCGCGTCCGCTGCAAATCCGATAATCTTGATAAACTGACGACAATCGGCGCGGCGCCGGCCCGCATCAACTCTGTTATCTCCTGCGTTGGATACGACGACGTGTCTGATGCTGGCGCAATTCGCGCCAGGCAAAGTCACAGGAGAACAGCGATGCGTGAAAAATTACTGGCCAGTGCTGCTTTACTTGCCGGCGGCGCTATCATCGCCACCGTGCTCGCACAGTGGGCCTCCACCAGCAACGCGCAAACGCCGATCAAGCCGCGTCAACTTCCCGAGTACACCGCCTCTGGCGAGCTGGTCTTGCCGAAGGACTACCACGAATGGGTGTATGTCGGATCGCCGCTCACTCCCAACGCGCTCAATGGCGGGATGGCCGGTTTCCCGGAGTTTCATAACGTCTACATCGAGCCGGGCTCCTACGAGATATACAAGGAGACGAATCAATTCCCCGAAGGGACGATCCTGTTCAAGGAGCTGCAACTCACGCTGCCGGGGCAGCAAGACGATGGTTCACGAATCGAGCGTTCGGGGCGGGGCTATTTCCCCGGACCGTTCAACGGCGCCGATGTGACCGTCAAGGATACCAAGCGCTTTGCCGATACCGGCGGCTGGGGATACTTCAATTTCAATCACCATGAGCCAAAAGCTCCAACTGCCAAAGCGAGGGCAAACGACGAATGCGCCTTCTGCCACAGGGCCAGCGCCAAGAAAGATGATGTCTGGACCCAGTTCTATCCGTTGTTGGACAAGTGACTCGCGAACTTAGGTTGTATCGCGTGATCTAAGGACGCGGTCATGAAGGCTCTGGCCCTTACCGGGATAGCAGGATTGTTGGTCATCGTCGCCGCGCACGGGCAGAGCGACACGACCGCGTCGAAAAGCGGGGAGAGGGCGGAAGGCGTCGTCGATGCAAGTGGGAATTTGCGTGTGCCCGACGGTTATCGCACCACCTATCAATTGCTGGGAAGCTGGGCGATAGCAGCTGGCCAGGGCGAGGGTTCAAAGGAGCTCCACGTCGTCTATGCGTCACCGGGGACCATCACCGCCTTTCGCAAGGATGGGCGGTTCCCCGATGGCGCGGTACTCGTGAAGGAGGTGTTTGAGGCGGCCACCGAACAAATGACAACAGGCACTGTCAGCCACGCCGAAACCTTGAAGGGCTGGTTCGTCATGGTGAAGGACAGCAAAGGCCAGTATGCCGGCAATAAGTTGTGGGGCGACGGGTGGGGCTGGTCCTGGTTCGATGCTGCCAACCCGTCAAAGACGACGTCGACCAACTACAGGACGAATTGTTTGTCCTGTCATGTGCCGGCGCGAGCTTCCGATTGGGTTTATGTCGACGGATATCCGCCGCTGCGGCGATAGCAGCGGCGGCACGACGACGATAATTCCTCGTTATCCCGCCCGAAGGCACACCGAAGAGCTGCAAGCGGAGTTGATCATGCGAAGTCTACTCTCGTTACCAATCGCTGCCGTTGCGGTCGGGTTCGCTGTCGTGCCCGGCAACTGTGCGGGTGATGCTGCCAAGGGCGAGCGTGAATATGCCAAGTGTGTATTATGCCATGCGAAGGACAAAACCAATGGCATTGGACCCGGCCTGTTTGGAGTCGTAGGGAGGCACGCCGGGTCAGTGCCAGGGTTCGGCTTTAGCCAAGCCATGAAAAATTCGAACGTTGTCTGGGACGAAAAATCTCTCGACGCGTTCATTATGGCGCCGCAAAAGGTTGTACCAGGCAACACGATGCCATTCCCCGGGATTCAAGACCCGGAGCAGCGAAACGATCTGATTGCATACCTGGAAATGCTCAAATAGCCGGCGATCGTGTAAATACTTGGCGCGGGAACAAAATGCAGTCGTTCCTGCGCGATCCAAACGGATGCGTGATGGGATCATCGATGCACACGGCAAGATCACCATCGGCGCGCTCGTGAAGATTGACGGGCAGGCAAGCCCATCGGGTTGTGCTGGCTAGCCGTTTCTCCGGATGACCGCTTAGTGCCAGCAACGAGACCAGCGGCCCGAGCGATCGCTGGATTTCGCCGGATGGCGCCTACCTCTACCAAATTTGCGGGAATGCCTCGAAGCTGGTCGGTTACGCTACTCAGCCAGACGGCTCGCGCAAACGAGATTACCTGATTCCCCACAACAGCCCGCGGGGCTTGACGGAGTTCTGATCCGCGTGGCGCGGCGCGTGATCGGGCGAGCTGGTCTCACTCGCTGGACTGAGTGGCGACACGATGCGAGCGCGGCAAACCCATCCGAATGTCGCGAAGTCCGTTCCAAATCCGACAAGGGGGATAAAGTCACGCCAATCGGCGTGGCGCGGGCGCGCATCAACTCTGCTATCTGCTGTGTTGGTTATGACGACGTGTCTGCCGTCGGCAAACTGGAGAAGCGGTTTCGAAAGCGGCGCGGCCGGATTCGACCTCTTAGCCGAGCCTCGGCGAGAACCAGTTGATCCACCCCACATGCAGGAGAGATGAACATGGCAAAAGAGATGAAGCCGATGGAGATGGGTATGCAGCCGAAGATGAGGATGTCGAATGGCGGACATCTCTACATCCAGACGAACGAGATCCAGAATGCCATCATCCACTATCATCGGGATGCGAGCGGCGCACTGACCGAGGTGGAGCGTTGCGCCACAGGCGGGGCCGGTTCCGGGACTTTCAAGCCGATCAGCGGCCAGGACAGCGCGCCGAACTCCTTCGAAGGCGCCGGCAGCGTCATCCTGACGGCGGACCGGCGGTTTCTGTTCACGACCAATGGCGGCGACAATTCGGTCTCCAGCTTCCGCGTGGGCGAAGACGGCCGGCTCACGCTGTTGGACTGCAAGCCGACGGGAAACCCGGTGGAGGGACGGAGCGGCACGGCCAAGTCGCTGGCCTATGCCCCCTCGAGCAGCACGCTTATCGTGCTGCACTCGTTCGGGCCCGACCATCTCCGCCTGGTGTCCGTCGACGGCGGCGGCAAGCTCATCCCGCGGCCGGAGCGGTACACGATCAATACGTCTACCAAGAGGAACCGCGTGGCCACCATGGTCGTGGTCTCGCCCAACGAGGACCTCGTTCTCGTCGGCACCACCTTCGACGAGCCCATCGCTCTTACAGGCTTGTATCCAGATGGCTCGCCTATTCTCTGGGTCCAGCGGGCTGGCGGCGCATACCACTCGATCGCCTCGAATGCGCCGGATCCCGACGGCCTCGCCGTATTCCCCCTGCAAAAGGATGGCTCGCTCGGCACAGTCAGGTTCTATGACGCGAAAGGCGGCTCTCCGTTCTACATCGCCTTCCTGCACGGCCGGCCGGATACCTTCGTCATCGGATATGCTGTCGGTGACGCGTGCTCCATGGGCACCATCGAGCAAGACGCCACGGTCAGCATTGGCCCGCTCGTGAAGATCGACACCAGCGCAGGCCTGCCCTCCGAGCTGTGCTGGCTGGCTGTATCTCCCGACGACCGGACCATCTACGCCACGAACTTCGGCTACAGCAACATCAGCAGCTTCCATATCAACGGCAGCGGGTTGGAAATCGCCTGCGATCCGGCGTGCCCCAGGGTTCCGGGGGACGGCACCGCCAGGGGGCTCTGTGGAGATGTCACCAGCGGCCCGAGTGACAACTGGATCACGCCGGATGGCGCGTATCTCTATCAGATCTACGGGAATGCCTCGAAGCTGGTGGGCTACGCCACTCAACCGGACGGCTCGCTCAACGAGGTCGCCAGCGTGAAAATTCCCTACAACAGCCCGCAGGGCCTGGCCGGGTTCTGATTCCCCTCAACGGACGGCCTGACCTCACCCGCGAATTGCGCCCTTCCGGGTCGCCGGAAGGGCGGGCGGGGAGGGCGTCCGATAAGGAACTGCAGCGGGCAAAAGGCGCCGGTCGAATCGTGCTCAGTGGCTCTGAAAAAGGCACCCGCATCATGGACGTCTTTCAACGGGCTCCCATTCGGATCATGTTCCCAAGAGCCGGCGGGAGCGCGCCGGAAGAAGCTGTCATTGTGAATACGGCAGGCGGCATTGCGGGCGGGGACCGGCTCCAATACGGCGTAACCGCGCTGCCCAATGCTTCCATCGCGGTGACGTCGCAGGCGGCCGAAAAGGTCTATCGCGCCCTGACCGAGCCAGCGCGGATCGCGACAAGGCTGAAAGCCTGTGAGGCCGCCAAACTCGCGTGGCTCCCGCAGGAGACAATCGTCTTCGATCGCGGTCGCCTTGACCGGGAGACTGAAATCGACCTTTCGTCCGGCGCCGAGCTGCTTGCCCTGGAGTGGCTCGTGCTGGGTCGCGCCGCGCTCGGCGAGGAGGTGGTCGGCGGGCACATAAGCGATAGCTGGCGCGTCAAGAAAGATGGTCGGCTGATCTGGACAGAACGGAGAGGCTCATGAAGCTGACGCCGCGTGAAAAAGACAAGCTGATGATCGCACTCGCGGCGATGGTCGCTCGGGCACGGCTCGCAAGAGGCGTCAAGCTCAACTACCCCGAAAGTGTCGCGATTATAACAGATTTCGTTATG
>Ga0209466_1000050_pt1 | contig 24478 bp, 20 predicted proteins | sample PanSoiPlo30MoBio_FD_188323 | JGI IMG/M metagenome (GOLD analysis project Ga0209466, IMG submission 188323) | Tropical forest soil microbial communities from Panama analyzed to predict greenhouse gas emissions - Panama Soil Plot 30 MoBio (SPAdes)... | ecosystem: Environmental > Terrestrial > Soil...
GTTTCGCGGAGGGCGCGCGCCGCTTCGCCCTGGTGCGTTGGGGTCTGATCCCATCGTGGGTCGAGGATCCACGGACCTTCGCGCTGCTGTTCAATGCCCGCGGCGAATCGGTAAATGAGAAGCCGGCCTTCCGCCTGGCCATGCGGCGCCGCCGCTGCCTGTTTCCCGCCGACGGGTTCTATGAGTGGCGGCAGCAGGGAAGGGAGCGGCGGCCGTTCTTCGTGCGGCCGCGATCGGGTGGTCCCATGGCGTTTGCCGGCCTGTGGGAGACCTGGATCGGCCCGAACGGCGAGGAGATGGATACTGGGGCGATCGTGACCACGACCGCGAACCGGACGCTGGCCACCATCCACCCGCGCATGCCGGTGGTCATTGCCCCCGATGCCTTCGACCTCTGGCTCGATTGCACCAAGGTCGACGCCGAGACGGCGGCAGCGCTGATCGCGCCGGCGCCCGACCAGGCGCTGGAGGCCTACGAGGTCTCTGCCGCGGTCAACCATGCCGTCAACGACGCGGCCGAGCTGATCGCACCGGCCGCCACCGCCGGCGCGGCGGTTGACGCAGCGGCACCCCAGGCCACGCGGAAGCCCGGCAAGCAAGGCAAGGGCCGGAACGGCGATCAGGCGTCGCTGTTCGATTGATCGCCAGCGGGCACCCGAAAAAAGCTTACAGCACCTTGCCGGGGTTGAGGATGCCGTTGGGATCGAGCGTACGCTTGAGCGTACGCATCAGGTCGAGCGCGACCGGGTCCTTCACGCGCGGCAGCACGTCGCGCTTCATCACGCCGATGCCGTGCTCGGCGGAGATCGAGCCGTCGTACTTCGCCACGACGGCGAAGACCACCGCGTTGACCTCGTCCCAGCGGGCGACGAACGCGGCCTTGTCGGCGCCTTCGGGCTGGTTGACGTTGTAGTGGATGTTGCCATCGCCGAGATGGCCGAACGGCAGCGGCCGCGCGCCCGGGATCAGCTTGGTCACGGCAGCATTCGCTTCGGCGATGAAGGCCGGAACCGCGGCGACGGGCACCGAGACGTCGTGCTTGATCGAGCCGCCCAGATGCCGCTGCACCTCGCCGAACAACTCGCGCACGCGCCAGAATGCCTTGGCCTGGTCCAGGCTGTCCGCGATGGTAGCGTCGGCGACGAGGCCGCGCGCGTGGCCCTCGGCGAGAATCTCCTCCAGCACCTCGCGCAAGCCTGAGCGCGCCTGCGACGACAGCTCGATCAGCACGTACCAGTCGTGCGGCTCGCTCAACGGATCGCGGCAACCGGCGCCATAGCGGATGACCGCTTCGATGCCGGCGCGCGTCATGATTTCGAAACTGGTCACAGTGCCGGCGGTGCGATCCTGCGCCAGCCCGAGCAGTTCGAGCGCGGCTTCCGGCGAGGGCACGCCGGCGAATGCGGTCTCCACCGAGCGCGGCTGCGGCACCAGCCGCAGGACCGCCGCCGTGATGATGCCGAGCGTGCCTTCGGCGCCGATGAACAGGTTCTTCAGATCGTAACCGGTGTTGTCCTTCTTGAGCTTGTTGAGGTTGTTGAGCACGCGCCCGTCAGCCAGCACGACTTCGATGCCGAGCGCATGCGAGCGGGCGATGCCATACGCGAGCGCGGCGGTGCCGCCCGCATTGGTCGACAGATTGCCGCCGATCGTGCACGTGCCTTCCGACGGCAGCAGCTGCGGATAGAGGCGATCGACCGCCGCTGCCGCCTCGCGCGCGCGTCCGAGCGTCACGCCGGCCTCGCAGGTGATCGTGTTGGACAAGGGATCGACCTCGCGGATGCGGTCGAGCCGATTGAGCGACAGCAGGATCTCGCCGTGGTGCGGCAGCTGGCCGCCAACCAGCCCGGTATTGCCGCCCTGCGGCACGATGGGCATGCCGGTTTCGTTGGCGAGCGCGAGGATTTTCGACACTTCGGCGACCGAGCCGGGCCGCAGCACCATGGGGGTGCGGCCGCGGTAGAGATCGCGCATCTCGGTGAGATAGGGCAGTTGCGCCTGCGGATCCGTGATCGCGTATTTGTCGCCGACGATCGCCGCGAAACGGGCAAGAATGTCTGTCGAAACCGTGCGCTGCTGATGGATGTTCATGTCAGAGCTGATGTCCTTGAAGCGTCAGATTAGGCCGACTGGCACCCTGGGTCGAGACCTCAATCGGATCAACGCGGTGCGGCGGCGCGCTGGAGCCGGTCGTTGATCGCTTCGCCGAGGCCGTCCTGCGGCACCGGCATGACGGCGATCGTGGCCGCACCAGCGGCGTCGAGGGCGCGCAGGTGCGAGAACAGGTTGGCGGCGGCCTCGACTAGGTCGGCCGTGTCTGACAGGTTGCGCATGGCGGCCGCCGCGTCCGCGCCCGGCGGCAGTTTTTTGCCGAAGGCCAGCAGCGCCTCGCCCGGGCGCACGACATCGGCATTGAGGCGCAGCCGCGCCCTGGGCGCGTAGTGGGACGCCAGCTGCCCGGGCGCCAGGGGCGCGTCGTCGTCCACCGCCGCCGCAGGATCGGCGAGCGGATGGCCGAGCCGCTGCTCGATCGCGTGGCGCGGAATGCCGCCCGGCCGCAGCAGAACCGGCCCCGCATCGAGACAGGCCACGATGGTGGATTCCAATCCGACGGAGGTCGGTCCGCCGTCGACGATCAGATCGATGCGGCCGCGCAAGTCGGCCAAAACATGCTCGGCGGTGGTGGGCGACACATGGCCCGAGCGGTTGGCGGATGGCGCCACGACGGGCTGGCCGAAGGCCGCGATGATGTCGCGGGCCACGGCATGGCCAGGTACGCGAACCGCGATCGTGTCGAGGCCGGCCGTGGCCAGATCGGCGACGCCGTTGTCGGGCGATTGCGGCAGGACCAGCGTGAGCGGTCCCGGCCACAGCCCGGCCAGGCGCTCGGCCGCCGCATCGAAGCGCGCCAGCCGGCGGGCGGCGGCGGTGTCCGCCACGTGCGCGATCAACGGATTGAACGCCGGCCGTCCCTTGGCGGCATAGAGCCGCGCGATCGCCGCGCCGTTGGTGGCGTCGGCGCCGAGCCCGTACACCGTCTCGGTCGGGAAGGCGACCAGCCCGCCCGCGGCGAGGGAGCGCGCGGCCGCCGCGATCCCGGCGCGATCGGCCTTCATTACTGGCGTTGCCTTGGCGTCTCGAGAAATTTCGGTTTCTTGCACGGGCACCAACTGTTCGGGCAGATCGTGGTCACGGCCTGGTAACCGCGCGGCGGTATCCTGTTAAGCGGCGGCGGGTCAAGCGCATGTGCCAGATGCCGGACCGCTGCGCCAGAACCGAGACGGCGGGGCGCGTGTGCAGGGGATGTCGATGTCACGCGACTACGCACGATTTCCCGACGATGAAAACGGCGACGTCCTGTGGGGCATGAGCCAGCAGGGTGACGACCTCGACAAGCCGCGCGAGGTGGATTTCTCGGTGATCTTTCCCTCCGAGGAAGCGGCGCTGAAATTCGCTGTGCACCTGTTGCGCAACGATCAGAAAGTGTCGTTTTCCGCCTACGACGGCAACCAGGACCTGCCGTGGCAGGTGCAGGCTCATGCCTACATGATCCCGACCCATGGGAACATCACGGGTTACGAGAACCAGCTTGCTCAGGACGCCGAGCCGCTGGGCGGCCGCAACGATGGCTGGGGCTGCTTTGCGCAGGAATGACATCACGCGCCATACGTCAGGAATGACGTCACGCGCCATACGTTTCGCGGCACCGATAGGTGCGGCGCCAGGAGGGCAGGGAGGTCGTCGTGGATCCGATGAAACTAAACGCCGATCTTCTCGCCTTCGTGCGCAACGCCTTCCCCGACATGTGGGTCACGGTCGAGCCGTGGGTCAAGGATCGAAGCGCCTGGCGATCACGTTCGTCGATCCGGCTCTCGCGCCGCTTTATCCGCTGCACGCCGGCTGATTGCGCGGCAGCTTGCTTGCCTTGCGCCGGTCGCCGATATTCACTCGGACGCTGCGAGGACCTCCATGACCTATCGGGCGCCGGTTGCCGAGATTGCCTTCACGCTCAAGCACGCAGCCGGGGTCGGCCGCGCCATCGAGGACGGCCTTTACGGTGATCTGACCGAGGACCTCGTCGATGCCGTGATCGCCGAGGCGGGGAAATTCGCCAGCGATGTGATCGCGCCGCTCAACCGGGTCGGTGACCAGCATGGCACGCCGTTCCGGGATGGCGCCGTGACCATGCCGCCGGGCTGGAAGCGGGCGTACCGCGACTGGGCCGCCGCCGGTTGGAACGGGCTCGCGGCGTCCACCGAATGGGGCGGGCAGGGGCTTCCCCATGCGCTCAACGCCGCCTGCATCGAGATGTGGAATTCCGCCAGCATGGCCTTCGGCCTCGGGCCCTTCCTGACCATGGGTGGCGTCGAGGCGCTCGCGCACCACGGCAGCGACGATCTCAAGCGCACCTATCTGCCCAAGCTGGTGTCCGGCGAGTGGATGGGGACGATGCAGCTCACCGAGCCGCAGGCGGGCTCCGACGTCGGCGCGCTGCGCGCCCGGGCCGAGCGCGCCGGCGACGGCACCTATCGCATCACCGGGCAGAAAATCTTCATCACCTATGGCGAGCACGATCTCACCGACAACATCGTGCATTTCGTGCTGGCGCGGCTGCCCGATGCGCCGGCCGGCACGAAAGGCATTTCGCTGTTCGTGGTGCCAAAGTTTCTGGTCAACGCCGACGGCACGCTGGGCGCGCGCAACGATGCACGCTGCCACTCGATCGAGCACAAGCTCGGTATCCACGCCTCGCCCACCTGCACCATGGTCTATGGCGATGCCGGCGGCGCCGTCGGCTATCTCCTCGGCGAGGAAAACCGCGGCATGAATTGCATGTTCACCATGATGAACAATGCGCGCCTCGCCGTCGGCGTGCAGGGCGTCGGCATCGCCGAGCGCGCACTGCAACAGGCGCTCGCCTATGCGCGCGAGCGCCGGCAGGGCCGTCATGCCGGCGCCGGCGGTTCTGCTCCCATCATCGCGCATGCCGACGTCAGACGCACGCTGATGACCATGCGGGCGCTGACGCGAGCGGCGCGCACCATCTGCTATGCCACCGCCGGGGCGATCGATCGCTCGCACCGCGCCGACGATAAGGATGAGCGCCGCCGCGCGCTCGAACGCGCCTCGCTGCTCACGCCGGTGGCCAAGGCGTTCTCCACCGACATCGGCGTGGAGGTCGCGTCGCTGGGGGTGCAGGTGCACGGCGGCATGGGCTTCATCGAGGAGACCGGAGCGGCGCAGCATCTGCGCGACGCGCGCATAGCGCCCATCTACGAGGGCACGAACGGCATCCAGGCCATCGATCTCGTCGCCCGCAAGCTGCCGCTGTCCGACGGCGCCGCCGTGAAGGCCTATCTCGACGAGCTGCGCGAGACCGTGGTGGCGGTCGCCGCCGTCAACGACCCGGCGCTCGGCCACACGGCCGCGCGTCTGGCCGAGGCGGTGGAATGCCTCGATCGCGCCACCGCCTGGCTGCTCGGGCGGCTCGAGAAGGAGCCGGACGCCGCGCTTGCCGGCGCCACGCCGTACCTAAAACTGTTCGGGACCGCCGCCGGCGGCGTCATGCTGGCTGGCGAGGCGCTCGCGGCGATCCGCGCGTCAGGGTCCGATCCGGCCGGCCGCATGGCGATCGCCCGCTTCTTTGCCGAAAACCTCGCCGTGCAGGCGAGCGGGCTGGAACGCACCGTGGTCGAAGGCGCCGATAGCGTCGCCGAAGCCGAAGCCGCGCTGGCGTGACCATGACGCTCAAGAACAAGACCCTGTTCATCACCGGCGCCTCGCGCGGCATCGGGCTGGCGATCGCGCTGCGCGCCGCCCGCGACGGCGCCAACATCGCGATCGCAGCCAAGACGGAGACTCCGCATCCCAAGCTGCAGGGTACGATCCACACAGCAGCCGCCGAGATCGAGCAGGCTGGCGGGAAGGCACTGGCGCTGACGGTCGACGTGCGTGACGAGGAGGCGGTGCGCCACGCGCTCGACAAGACCGCGGAAACGTTCGGCGGCCTCGACATCGTGGTCAACAATGCCAGCGCCATCAACGTGACGCCGGTGGCGCAGACCGACATGCGCCGCTTCGATCTGATGCATCAGGTCAACACGCGCGGCACGTTTCTGGTGTGCCGCCACGCGCTGCCCTGTCTGGAAAAGGCCGAGAACCCGCACATCCTCATGCTGTCGCCGCCGCTCGACATGCAGGAGAAATGGTTTGCCGGCCGCACCGCCTATGCCATCGCCAAGTTCGGCATGAGCCTGGTGGTGCTCGGGCTGGCCGGCGAGACGCGCGGCAAGATCGGCGTCAACGCGCTGTGGCCGCGCACCACCATCGCCACGGCGGCGATAAAAAACCTGCTCGGCGGCGATGCCATCATGCGCATGTCGCGCACGCCGGAGATCCTGGCCGATGCGGCGGCAAAAATTTTCGCCAAGCCGGCCAAAAGCTTTACCGGCCATTTTCTGATTGACGACACGTTTTTGGCCGGCGAGGGCGTCACCGACTTCGACCGCTACCGGGTCGATCCGAGCCAGCCGCTGGCGCCCGACTTCTTCGTGCCGGACCAGATGGTGCCGCCGCAAGGTGTGAGCCTCAAGGCGAAGGCTTAGCATCTGCCCGCGTCGCGCCTTGCCATTACGCCATCTCGGGCGTAGATTTTCGCTCTGCGTGCAAGACGCATCCGGTCCGCGGAAAGGGCTGCGCCCACTTGTGACTGCCGAACGACCTCGGTTCACACGATCCTTCTTTCGGCCTGGGTATGCGGACGACAGGCGGTGACGAAAGGAGGACGTCGTGTCCAATCCCTATGCTGTCGATCTGCCGGCCGCGCCTGACTTGGCGCAGCAGCGCAAGCGCGCCAAGGATTTTTTGAAAGCCGTGCGCGCCGGCGATGGCGAAGCGCTCGCGCGCTTCCGCTACGGCCACCCGCGTTACGCCAATAGTGCGGACGATATCATCTGCCGCGATGCGCAGTTGAGCGACGCCCAATGGGTGATCGCGCGCGAATACGGCTTTACGAGTTGGCCACGGCTCAAACGGCACATCGAGGAGCTCGACGGCAATGCCGAGCCGTGCCGGCCGTTCGAGACCGAGCTTGGCTACTACCGCGACCGGGCCGCCGGCATGCTGAGCGTGCATCGCACCGGCGAACGCAATGCGCTGCGACTGGTGCGGCAGTTTCATCCTGGCTTCCGCGGCGCCTCCGAGACGGACATCCGCGCCGCGGCGCTCACCCAGGCCGACGCCGAGCTCATCCTGGCGCGCGAGCATGGCTTTCCCACCTGGGATGCTTTCGCGCAGCACATCGCGGCGCTGGCCAAGGGGGAGGCGTCGGAGCCGTTCCGTCGCGCCTTCGAGGCGATCCGCGCCGACGATCTCGACGCCTTCAAGGCGCTGCTCGCGGCGCACCCGGACCTCGTCAACGCCAAGGGCACCAACGGCAACCGCCTGCTGTCGCTGGCGATGTCATTCAAGCGGTACGACATGTTCGAGGCGCTGCTCACGGCCGGTGCCGATCCCGACCTGCCGAACAACAAGGGCTGGACGGCGCTGCACGCCGCGGCTTACGCGGATCCGGAAGGCGATCCGTCCTCGCTCGCCATCCTGGAGCATCTGCTGGCTGCTGGCGCATCGGTGCATGCCGAAGCCTATGGCGACGGTGGCACGCCGCTCATGGTCGCGCTGTTCTGGGGTCACGTCACGCTCGCCGAGCGCCTGGCGCAGGAGGCGGTGACGCCGTTCAATCTGCGCATCGCGGGCGCGCTCGGGCGCGTCGAACTCATGCGATCGTTCTTTGACGGGAACGGCCGGCTGCGGCCAGAGGCCGGCCATCACCGCGAGTTCCATCGCCCGCACAGCGGCTTTCCGCCGTGGCGGCCGACCGACGATCCGGGCGAAATTCTTGCCGAAGCGCTCGGCTGGGCGGCGCGCAGCGGCCGCGTAAATGCCATGGCGCTTCTACTGGAGCGCGGCGGCGACATCAATGCCGAGCCGTACAATGGCACGGCCCTGCATTGGGCGGTGGCGCGCCAGCAGGTCGACGCGGCGGCTTGGCTCCTTGATCATGGCGCCGACATCAACCGCCGCGCCGGCTTCGGCGGGACCCGTGGCGTGACGCCGCTGCATGTCGCCTGCGCATGGCGGGGCAGCCCAGCCTGCGCGCGCCTGCTGATCGAGCGCGGCGCCGATGCGACCATCCGGGATCCCGACAACGACGGAACGCCGTTCGGATGGGCGGCGTATCACGGCAACACGGCGCTCCGCGAAGAGATTTTGGAGATCGGCTCGCAGCGCGACATTTTCGTCGCCGTGATTGCCGGGCGCACCGACCGCATCCAGGCGCATCTGGAAAAAAATCCGCAGCTCCGGCACGCGCGCGACGCACAGGGCGAAACCTTGCTCGACGTGGCCCGCACGCAGAAGAATGCAGAGGTGGTCGCGTTCCTGGAGGGGCTGCGCTAGCGTCTTCCAAATGCATCCACACGCACATGCGTTGTCATGGCCGGGCTTGTCCCGGCCATCCCGCTTCGTTTGGCACGGCCGTGCGTCCCTAAGCGGGATGCCCGGCACAAGATCCTGCCCCGGACTTGATCCGGGGCCGGGCATGACGAGTCAAAAGTCAGTGGAAATGCCCTACCCCTTCAAGCGCGGCACCAGGCGCGCGGCATTGTCGCTGCCGATCGCCTGCAGCTGGTCGGCACTCAGCAGCTCGCGCAGGTTGGCGATCTGCGTGGTCGGAAAGTAGGGATAGTCGGTGCCGTAGGTGATCTGCGACACCGGCACGAGCTTGAGCAGCGCCGCCATCTGCGCCGGATGCGTGGCGTTGGCGGTATCGTAGTTGAGCCGCCGGAGCTCGCCCTCGATGCCCTCGGGCGCGAACTCCTTCAGGTTGGGGCGCGCGCCGTAAAACGAATTGATGCGCCCCGCCATCATCGGGATCGTGCCGCCGGCATGCGAGAACAGCCAGCTGATGTCGCGCAGGCGGGCAAAGGTGCCGCTGAGCAGCAGGCTGGTGACCGTGCGCGTGGTGTCGTGCGGCACCTCGATCACGGCCGGGAACGTGCCAACGCTCAAGGCCCCGCAGCAGCTCGCCACCAGCGGATGCACATAGACCACGGCCTTGCGCCGGTTGAGCTCCTCCAGCACCGGCTTGTAGACCGGATTGCCCAGCCACTTGTCGCCGTAGTTCGACTGCAGGCCGACGCCGTCGGCCTTGAGCGTGTCAAAGGCGTATTCGAGCTCCTTGAGCGTCGTGTCGATGTCGAGCATCGACAAGGTGGCGAACAGGCCGAACCGGCCGGGGAAATCCTGCACCATCGTGGCGCCGAACTCATTGCAGGTGCGCGCCATGCGGGCGGCCGCCTCCGGGCCGGCGTCAAACCACAGGCCGGGCGTCGATGCGAGCGACAGGATCGCGGTGCGGATGCCGGCCTTGTCCATTTCCTCGATCGCCTTCTCGCGCGTCCACGCCACTTGGGTGGGAAAGTGCGGCAGCTTGCGGCTCTCCTCCCAGGACAGCCATGCCTTCTGGTACTCGGGCGGATAGAAGTGGTGATGGGTATCGATCAGGTCGGCCTTGTGCTGGGCCGACGCGAGTTTCGGCAGGGCGGCTGCGGCCCCTATCGTTGCGATGCCGGCCACGAATCCGCGGCGGGACAACCCGCCACAGCATTGACAGCCGGTGAGCCGCGTCGGGCCATGGTTCATGTGACGCCGTGCCAACATGGCTTCCTCCCGTGTTGATCAGGTTCGATATTAGCGTGGACCGCAGCCTGTTATCGCGCTAGAGCCTGAAAAATGTCCACTCTCGTCATCACCCATCCGGCCTGCCTCGAGCACCTCACCCCCATGGGTCACCCGGAGCGTCCCGACCGGCTGCGTGCGATCGAGCGCATTCTCGAGACCGAGCGCTTCCAGACGCTGGCCCGCGAGCAGGCGCCGGCGGCGCCGCTCGAGGCGATCGCGCTCTGCCATCCGATGGACTATATCGAGACCATCCGCGACGCGACACCGAAGGATGGCCTCGTACGCCTCGATGCCGACACGTCCATGTCGCCCGGCAGCTTCGAGGCGGCGCTGCGCGCCGCCGGCGGTGCGATGCGCGCCGTCGACGAGGTGATGGGGCGGAGCGCGGCCAATGCCTTCGTGGCGACGCGGCCGCCCGGCCATCATGCCGAGACCGCTGTGCCGATGGGCTTCTGCCTGTTCAACAACGTGGCGATCGCGGCGCGGCACGCGCAGTCGCAGCACGGCGCCGAGCGCGTTGCGATCGTCGACTTCGACGTCCACCACGGCAACGGCACGCAGGAGATTTTCTGGTCGGATCCGACCGTGATGTACTGCTCGACGCACCAGATGCCGCTCTATCCGGGCACCGGGTCGGTGTCGGAGCGGGGGGCGCACAACACCATTGTCAACGCGCCGCTCCGCCCGGGCGACGGCGGCAGCGAGTTCCGCACGGCAGTCGAGACCGTGATCCTGCCGCGGCTGCGCGACTTCCGTCCCGACCTGGTGATCATCTCGGCCGGTTTCGATGCGCACATGCGCGATCCGCTCGCCAACCTCAACCTGCTGGAGCCGGACTTCGCCTGGGCCACGCAGAAGCTGATGGAGGTGGCGGACCGGTCGGCCGCGGGCCGCGTGGTCTCGGTGCTGGAAGGCGGCTACGATCTCGATGGGCTGGCGCGCTCGGCCGCCGCCCATGTCACCGCCTTGATGCGCGGATGAATCCCGGCCGCATGCGGACTACAATGGGACAGAGCGCGACTCGCAACAGGATCGCCGATGGCTGACGACGTAAATGCGGACGTGAAAGGGCTCGCCTTCGAAAAGGCGCTGGCCGAGCTTGAGTCGATCGTGCAGAAGCTCGAGCGCGGCGACGTGCCGCTGGAGGAATCGGTGACGATCTACGAGCGCGGCGAAGCGCTCAAGCGGCGCTGCGAGGAGCTTCTGCGCCAGGCCGAAGCGCGGGTGGAGAAGATCACCACCGACGCCTCCGGCAAGCCGACCGGCACCGAGCCGCTCGACGTGAAGTGACGCGCTTGCCCCGGCCGCGGTGCGGCGCGCCCGGATAACGTGCGGCTGCTGTCCAATCGATCGCGCTGCACCAGAGATCCGGAGTCCCGCTTCACACGCCAACGATCTTCCGAACGGAAAATACGGCAGTGTGAGCCGAGCAATCGTGCGCAGCCCGAAAATGATTCGGCTCATCATCTCCCCCCGGCACCCAAAATGATGCATTATGAGCAGGAAAACCGGCCTGTATCAGCCCCTCCGGCGCGCCATATGGCCTCCCGGCGCCGCCGCTGGACGAAGAGGTGAGCCGATGAGCTTCTTTCCCGCGCAGGACCCCGCTGCCGGCGACGCGCCGAGCTGCGACGCAATCGACCTGGTGATCGTGCCGCGCACCGCCGACATCGGCGGCTTCACGGTGCGACGAGCGCTGCCGCACGCGCGCCGGCGCATGGTCGGCCCGTTCATCTTCTTCGATCACATGGGACCGGCCGAGTTCCGCTCCGGCCAGGGCATCGACGTGCGGCCGCATCCGCATATCGGCCTCGCCACCGTCACCTACCTGTTCGACGGCGAGATCTTTCACCGCGACAGCCTCGGCAGCGAGATCCCGATCCGGCCGGGCGAGCTCAACTGGATGAGCGCCGGGCGCGGCATCGTGCATTCGGAGCGCACGGCGCCCGAGCGCCGGGTTGCCGGCGAGCGGCTGCATGGCCTGCAGTGCTGGGTCGCGCTTCCGGCCGAACGCGAGGAGATGGCGCCCGGCTTCGACCACTACGATCAGACTGCGCTTCCGCGCGTCAGCGGCGAGGGCAAGACAGTGCGCATCATCGCCGGCGCGCTGTTCGGCGCGCGGGCGCCGGTCGGCACCACGTGGGACACGCTTTTCGCCGAGGCGAAGCTCGATGCCGGCACAACTCTGCCGTTCGACGCCGAATATGAGGAGCGGGCAATCTACGTCGTATCTGGTGAAATCGACGTCCAGGGCGACCATTTTGCCGCAGGTCAGCTGCTCGTGTTCCGCCCCGGGGATCGCATCACGATGCGTGCCGCGACGGCCGCCCATGTGATGCTGCTTGGTGGCGCCACCATGGACGGTCCCCGCCATATCTGGTGGAATTTCGTTTCGTCGCGGAAGGACCGCATCGAACAGGCCAAAGCCGACTGGAAGGTCGGCCGATTCGCGATGGTGGCCGGCGACAGCGAGTTCATTCCGCTGCCGGAGGCATGAGTCCCGAGCCTATTTGCCCCGGGACTTGCATCTGGTGTAAGCCTGAGGGCAACATAAATGCCAATTGAACCGGTCAACACCGCCGGACGTTATTCGTTGCGCCTGCAAGTTCCATGTATTGGAGGAAGGCTCGTGCCTCAATCCTCACAGACGCCACTCCTCGACCGGGTTCACGTGCCGGCTGATCTGCGCCGGCTGCCTGAGAACCAATTGCGTCAGTTCGCCGACGAACTGCGCCAGGAAACCATTTCGGCGGTTTCGGTGACCGGCGGCCACCTCGGCGCCGGTCTGGGCGTGGTCGAATTGACCGTCGCGCTGCATTACGTGTTCGACACGCCGCGCGACCGGATCATCTGGGATGTCGGCCATCAGGCCTACCCGCACAAGATTCTCACCGCCCGCCGCGACCGCATTCGCACGCTGCGCCAGGGCGGCGGCCTCTCCGGCTTCACCAAGCGGGCCGAGAGCGAATACGATCCGTTTGGCGCCGCCCATTCGTCGACCTCGATCTCGGCCGGCCTCGGCATGGCCGTGGCGCGCGACCTCGAGGGGCGGAACAACAATGTCATTTGCGTCATCGGCGACGGCGCCATGTCGGCCGGCATGGCCTACGAGGCGATGAACAATGCCGGCGCCATGGACAGCCGCCTCATCGTCATCCTCAACGACAACGACATGTCGATCGCGCCGCCGGTCGGCGCCATGTCGGCCTATCTGGCCCGGCTGATCTCGGGGCGCACCTACCGGGCGATCCGCCACATCGGCAAGCAGGTCGCCAAGGTGCTGCCGAAGTATTTCGAATGGCGCGTGCTGCGGCTGGAGGAGTTCGCCCGCAGCTTCGTCACCGGCGGCACGCTGTTCGAGGAGCTTGGGTTCTTCTATGTCGGCCCGATCGATGGCCACAACATCGACCACCTGCTGCCGGTCCTGAGGAACGTGCGCGACGCCAAGAACGGGCCGATCCTCCTCCACGTGGTCACGCAGAAGGGCAAGGGCTACGCCCCGGCCGAGGCGTCGGCCGACAAGTACCACGGCGTGGTCAAGTTCGACGTGGCGACCGGCGCGCAGGCGAAGTCGAAGTCGAACGCCCCGCAGTACACCAAGGTGTTCGCGCAGAGCCTGATCAAGGAAGCTCGCAAGGACGACAAGATCGTCGCCATCACGGCGGCGATGCCGTCAGGCACCGGCCTCGACCTGTTCGGCGCTGAGTTCCCCGACCGCTGCTTCGACGTCGGCATCGCCGAGCAGCACGGCGTTACGTTCGCGGCCGGGCTCGCCACCGAGGGCTATAAGCCGTTCGCCACGATCTATTCCACTTTCCTGCAGCGCGCCTACGACCAGGTGGTGCACGACGTCGCGATCCAGCGGCTGCCGGTGCGCTTTGCCATGGACCGCGCCGGCCTGGTCGGGGCCGACGGCCCGACCCACGCCGGTGCGTTCGACGTGGCCTATCTCGGCTGCCTGCCGGGCTTCGTCGTCATGGCGGCGGCGGACGAGGCCGAGCTCGTGCACATGGTGGCCACGGCGGCCGCCATCGACGACCGCCCCTCGGCGTTGCGCTATCCGCGCGGCGAGGGCGTCGGCGTCGACATGCCGGAGGAGGGCAAGCCGCTCGAGATCGGCCGCGGCCGCATCGTGCGCGAAGGCACGTCGGTGGCGTTGCTGTCGTTCGGCGCGCGCCTCGGCGAATGCCTCAAGGCGGCGGAAGAGCTCGCCACCTTCGGCCTGTCGGCAACCGTCGCCGACGCGCGCTTCGCCAAGCCGCTCGACACCGACCTGGTGCTGCGGCTGGCGCGCGAGCACGAGGTGCTGATCACGGTCGAGGAGGGCGCGGTCGGCGGGTTCGCCGCCCACGTCATGCAGACCCTGGCCGAGCACGGCGCGCTCGATCGCGGCCTGAGGGTGCGCTCGATGGTGCTGCCCGACGTCTTCATCGATCAGGACAGCCCGGCCGCCATGTACGCAAAGGCCGGTCTCGACGCGAAGGGCATCGTGACAAAAGTGTTCGAGGCGCTCGGCAAGGATATGGCGGTCGCGCGACCCCGGCTGGCGTGATCGCTGCATCCCTCTCGGGTCGTTCCCGCGCAAGCGGGAACCCATGAACACCGCCTTTCCCGAATCACTCCGGTAGCGATCATGGGTCCCCGCCTCCGCGGGGACGACCAGGTCGTCATCAGCTGCGCTTGGATTTGCGCTTGCGGGACGACTTCCGCTTCGGGACCTTCTTGCCCTTGCGGCGCGCTTCCGACAGCCCGATCGCGATCGCCTGCTTGCGGCTTTTCACCTTCTTCTTGCTGCGGCCGCTTCTGAGCGTTCCCTTCTTGCGCTTGCGCATGGCGCGTTCGACGTCCCGCGAAGCGCTCCTTGAGTATTTCCGTGCCATTGACTCGACCTTTGCTTGACCAGATGACGATGTGGCGACCAAGCGCCGACGGCCCGAAATGCCGGGCCGCGCACCACAAACGGCCCACAGTCGCAGATGTTCCGTGGTGCGTGCCGATTGGCTCGCTTGCCAAACGGTGCTTCCGGTGGCGGCGCACCTTGCTGGCGTGTGCAGACCGCCGCCGTTGTCTGGCCGATTGATACGGTCATTGCTAGAAACGCGGATGCGAAACCGTCGCCGCGCCGACCTGCTGCTCGTCGAGCGTGGGCTGTTCGACAGCCGCGCCAAGGCGCAGGCGGCGATTGCCGCTGGTCTGGTGACGGCAGACGATGTGGCGATCGCGCGCGCGTCCGAGCCGGTGGCGGTCGATGCGGCGCTGCGCGCTCAGCCGGCGTTCCCCTGGGTCTCGCGCGGCGGCGTGAAGCTCGCAGCCGCTCTCGACCGGTTCGGCTTCGATCCCGGCGGGCGCATCTGCCTCGATGTCGGCGCTTCCACGGGCGGCTTCACCGACGTCCTGCTGGCGCGCGGCGCGCGCCGCGTCTATGCGGTCGACGTGGGACGCGAGCAGCTTGATGCGCGGCTGAAGGCAAGGCCCGAGGTCACGTCCTTCGAACAGACCGATATTCGCGACCTTGCTCCGGCGCGGCTGCCCGAGTGGCCCGATCTCGTCGTCATCGACGTCAGCTTCATCTCGCTCAAGCTCGTGCTGCCTGCGGCGCTGGCCCTGGCGCGCGCGCCGGCGGAAGCCGTCGCGCTGATCAAGCCGCAATTCGAGGCCGGCCGTCGCCACGTCCGCAAAGGCATCGTGCGCGACCCGGCCGTGCACGCCGCCGTGTGCGCGGACGTCCGCGCCGCGTTCGCTGCGCTGCGCTGGGACGTGATCGACATCGTGGCGTCGCCGATCGCGGGTGGTGCGGGAAACCGCGAGTTTCTTATCGGGGCGCGGCGTGACTGAGCGCCTGTCGATCGCGCGCCTGGCGCACCGCGGCGACGGCCTGGCCGAGACGGCGGCCGGCCCGGTCTATGTCGCCTATGCGCTGCCGGGCGAGACCGTCGAGGTGGAGCCGGTCCCCGGCCATCCCGACCGCCGCCATCTGCTCCGCGTCGACACCGCCAGTCCCGACCGGATCGCTCCTGTCTGTCCGCACTTCGGCGTGTGCGGCGGCTGCGCGGTCCAGCACTGGGCGTGGGAGCGCTACCGCGCCTGGAAGCGCGACCTCGTCGTCACGGCGCTGGTGCAGGCCGGGCTTCCGCCTGACGTCGACGATCTGATCGACGCCCACGGAGCAGGACGCCGGCGCGCCGTCTTTCATGCCCGCCGCGCCGGCCCCACGCGGCGGCGCGACGACATCCTTCAGGTCGGCTTCGCCGCCCCGCGCTCGCACGACGTGGTTGCCATCGACCGCTGCCCGGTCCTGGCGCCCAGCCTGGCCGGCGCCGTCGAAAGCGCCTGGGCCATCGCCGAGGCGCTCCAAGGCGCCGGCAAGCCGCTCGACATCCACGTCACGGCAACCGATGCCGGGCTCGACGTCGACGTGCGCGGCTCGGGCGCTCTGGCGGCGGCGCAGATCGCAAAACTCGCCGCCGTTGCCGAGGCGCATCGGCTGGCGCGCCTGACCCGGCATGGCGAGCTGGTCGCCCAGCGCGCTGCGCCGGCCATCACGATCGGGCGCGCCAAGGTGGTGCTGCCGCCCGGCGCCTTCCTGCAGGCGACTGAAGCAGGCGAGGCGGTGCTGGCGCGGCTGGTGGGGACCCACGTCGGCAAGGCAAAGGCGGTCCTGGATCTGTTCGCCGGCGTCGGGCCGTTCGCGCTGCGGCTGGCGGAAGGCGCGCGCGTCACCGCCGCCGATGCGGATGCCGCCGCCATGGCTGCGCTCGCGCGCGCCGCCGCGGCGCCGGGGCTGAAACCCATCGAGGCGCAGGTGCGTGACCTGTTCCGCCGGCCGTTCGCGGCGGCCGAGCTCGAGCGCCACGACGCCGTGGTGTTCGACCCGCCGCGCCAGGGCGCCGAGGCGCAGGCGCGCGCGCTCGCCGCCGCGCGCGTGCCGGTGATCGTCGGCGTGTCATGCAATCCCGCCACCTTCGCGCGCGACGCAAAGATCCTGGTCGCGGGCGGCTATCGCCTGGTGCGCGTCACGCCGGTCGATCAGTTCCGCTATGCCGCCCACGTGGAGCTGGTGGCGCGCTTCGAGCGTTAAAGCATTTTCCGGAAAGTGGGAACCGGTTTTCCAGAGAAAAAGCGACCAGCTTTGCGCCTCAGCGGTCCATGCCGCCGCCCCAGCGCTGCTGCCACATGCGCTCGCCGATGGTGCAGGAGATGCGCGGGGCGTCGGCCGCCGCCGGGATGCGGCGCGGCTCGGGATAATGTCCGGCGATCTCGAGCACCAGCTTGGTGCGGATGGCGTCGCGGAATTTCTCCCGTTCCCTGATCGGCACCACGAAGGCGCCCGGTCCGCCGATCACGCAGTCCTCGTAGTAGATGTCGAGATCCGGAATATCCAGGGTCGAGGGATTGGGGCGCTTCAGCATGATCGGCAGGCCGTTGATGGTCATGCCCTTGGCCACCACCTCGTCGCGCACGATGGCGACCGGCGGTCCCTGGTTGTTGGTGCCGTCGCCGGAGACGTCGATCACGCGGCGGATGCCACGATAGCCGTTCTCCTCGAACAGCGAGGCGGAGAACGTGAGCGCGGCGGCGATCGACGTGCGGTAGGCGCGGCGCTGCGGCGCCCGGCCGATCTGCGCGGCGACCGACTCGGCGGTTTCGCGGCCGTCGATCAGCCGCCACGGCAGCACCACCTTCTGGTCGATCACTCCCGCCCATTCGACATAGGTCACGGCGACGCGGCCGTGCATGCCATGCTTGAGCGCACCGAGGAACTCGGGCGAGGTGAGCGCCTCGACATAGCCCTCGCGCTGCAGCGCCAGCTCGTCGGGATCCATCGAATAGGAAATGTCGACCGCAAGCACCAGCTCGACATCGACGTCGACCGCGGCCGACGTGCGGGCGCCGGGCAGATCGGCAAGACGCGGTGGCGGCGGTGCCGCCGCGACGACGCCATAGGCGGCGAGCGCCGCAATCCCCGGCGCAGCCAGACTCGAAAGCCACAGACTGTGTGAACGCATCCGCCCCCCCAAGGTCGGCATGTTGGCATGGACCGCGGGCGATGCAAAGCAGAATGGCGCTACATCTTCAGCGCTGCTTCGGCGCGCGCGTAGGGGAGCTTGAGTGCGCTCGCTACGGCCTTGTGCGTGACCTGGCCGTCATGCACGTTCAGCCCGTTGCGGAAATGCGGATCCTCGGCCATGGCGCGCCGCAGCCCGTTGTCGGCGAGCGCGAGCACGAAGGGAAGCGTCACGTTGTTGAGCGCGAACGTCGACGTGCGCGCCACCGCGCCCGGCATGTTGGTAACGCAGTAGTGAACGACGTCATCCACAAGGTAGATCGGATCGGAGTGGGTGGTCGGCCGCGAGGTCTCGGCGCAGCCGCCCTGGTCGATGGCGATGTCGACGATCACCGATCCCGGCTTCATCGCCTTCACGGTATCGGCGCTGATGATTTTCGGCGCCGCCGCGCCGGGGATCAGAACCGCGGCGATGACGAGATCGCTGCGCCGGCACAGCGTCTCGACCACGTCGCGGGTGGAAAAGGCGGTGCGCACGCGCGGGCCGAACTGGGCGGCGATGCGGCGCAGCGCTTCCGGATTGCGGTCGACGACCGTCACGCTGGCGCCCATGCCGAGCGCGATCAGGGCCGCATTGCTGCCGGATACGCCGCCGCCGAGGACGAGCACGTCGGCGGGCGGCACGCCGGGGACACCGCCCATCAGCACGCCGCGGCCGCCCTTGGTCTTCTCCAGGTAGTTGGCGCCGACATGCGGGGCCATGCGGCCAGCGACCTCCGACATTGGCGTCAACAGAGGCAGGCTGCCCTGCGGGCTGGTGACCGTCTCGTAGGCGATCGCGGTGACGCCTGACGCCAATAAATCCTCGGTCTGCGCACGATCGGGGGCGAGGTGGAGATAGGTGAACAGCACCTGCCCGCGCTTGAGCTTCTTGCGCTCACCCGCCAGCGGCTCCTTGACCTTGACGATCAGCTCGGCGCGGGAAAACACCTCGTCGGCCGTGGCGACGATGTCGGCGCCGGCCGCGCGGTAGTCGTCGTCGGCCAATCCGGCGCCCAGCCCGGCCGCGGTCTCGACGATGACGTGGTGCTGGTTGGCGGCGAGCTCGCGCACCGCCGACGGCACCAGGCCGACCCGGTATTCGTTGTCCTTAGTTTCCTTGGGTATGCCGATGAGCATGGGAGCCTGCCGGCGCCGGTCAATCGAGCGTCTCGGTCGAACGAATCTCGATGCCGAATCCGGCGAGCCCGATATAGGTCAGCTTGGCCGAGGAGAGAAGCCGGATCGACGAGATGCCGAGGTCCTTGAGGATCTGGGCGCCAAGGCCGACTTCCCGCCATTGGCGCGACCGCGCGACTTCCGAGCCGGTGCCGCCGGCCTGGGGAATGGCCTGCGTCGGCACGCCGGCGGTGCCGTCGCGCAGAAACACCAGCACGCCGCGTCCCTCCTGCTGGAAACGCTGCAGCGCGGCGTGCACCGGATGCGCGCCGCCGAACACGTCGCGGATGATGTCGGCGCGGTGCAGCCGCGCCGGCACGTCCTTGCCGTCGCCGATGCGGCCGTAGACGAACGCCATATGCTGGACCGCGTCGAACGGCGTCACATAGGCATAGCCCTGCAGTAGCCCGATCTCGCTCTTCACCGGAAACTCGGCCACGCGCTTGACCAGTTTGTCGCGTGCCTGCCGGTAGGCGATGAGGTCGGCGATCGAGATGAGCTTGAGGCCGTGCTCGGTGGCGAAGGCCGCGACCGCAGGCCCGCGCATCACCGTGCCGTCGTCGTTCATCAGCTCGGCGAGGACGCCGACCGGCGGCAGCCCGGCCAGCCGACACAGATCCACGCAGGCTTCGGTATGGCCGGAACGCATCAGCACGCCGCCTTCCTTGGCGACCAGCGGAAAGACGTGGCCGGGCCGCACGAAATCGGCCGGTCCGCTGTTGTGGTTGGCGAGCGCCCGCACCGTGTGCGTCCGCTCCTCGGCGGAGATACCGGTGGTGAGCCCGTGGCGCACGTCCACCGACACCGTGAAGGCAGTGCCGAGGGGTGCGTCGTTCAGCGCCACCATCGGATCGAGGCGCAGGCGCTTGGCCTCCTCGGCGTCGAGCGGCGCGCACACGATTCCCGAGGTGTGGCGAATGATGAAGGCCATCTGCTCGGGCGTGCACAGCGAGGCGGCGACGAACAGATCGCCCTCGTTCTCGCGGTCGTCGTCGTCGGTGACGACGATGAGCCCGCCGCGCTGGAACGCCTCGATGACGCTGCCGATCCGCTGGTGGTTGTCGGGCAAGCTTTTGGTCCCTCGGCGGTTGGCTCAATCGGCCGGCTTGGTGAACGGCCATGGCACCGGCGCGCCCACCTGTCCGCGCTGCCGCAGATAGTGATCGGCGACGACGCAGGCCACCATGGCTTCGCCGATCGGTACCGCGCGGATGCCGACGCAGGGGTCGTGGCGGCCCTTGGTCACGATCTCGGTCTCGTGACCGTAGCGATCGACCGTGCGCCGCGGCGTCAGGATCGACGAGGTCGGCTTCACGGCAAAGCGGGCCACGATCGGCTGTCCGGTGGAAATCCCGCCCAAAATACCGCCGGCGTGGTTGGACAGGAAGCGCGGGTTGCCGTCGTTGCCCATGCGCATCTCGTCGGCATTCTCTTCGCCGCTGAGCGCCGCAGTGGCGAAGCCGTCGCCGATCTCCACGCCCTTGACGGCGTTGATGCCCATCAGGGCCGCGGCGATGTCGCCGTCGAGCTTGCCATAGACCGGCGCGCCCAGGCCGGGCGGCACGCCGTCCGCCACCACCTCGATCACGGCGCCAACCGAGGAGCCGCGCTTGCGCACGTCATCGAGGAAGCTTTCGAGGGTCGGAACCAGGGCGCCGTCGGGACAGAAGAACGGGTTCTCGGCCACCTGGTTCCAGTCCCAGCGGGCGCGGTCGACGCGGTGCGGTCCCATCTGGATGAGGGCGGCGCGCACCGTCATGCCGGCCACCACCTTGCGGGCGATGGCGCCGGCGGCGACCCGCGCCGCCGTCTCGCGCGCGGATGCGCGTCCGCCGCCGCGGTAATCGTGCAGGCCGTACTTCACGTCATAGGTGTAGCCGGCATGTCCCGGCCGGTACTTGTCCTTGATATCGGCATAGTCCCTCGACCGCTGGTCGACATTTTCCACCACGAGGGCGATCGGCGTGCCGGTCGTGACCTCCTGTCCGCTCGCCTCGTCCAAGAATACGCCGGACAGAATTTTGACCGTATCCGGCTCGCGCCGCTGGGTCGTGAAGCGCGACTGACCGGGACGGCGGCGGTCGAGGTCGCGCTGGATCTCGGCGGCCGTGAGTGGAATGCGGGGCGGGCAGCCATCGACGATGCAGCCGATCGCGGCGCCATGGCTCTCACCGAACGTCGTGACGCGGAAGAGATGGCCGAATGTATTGAACGACATGAAATCCGGACTGTGTGCAACGAGCCGCGCTGGCGGCTTTATGAACCGAACCGGCAGTCTTGCAAAGCCGTGCGGCAGCCGGGATGCGGCGGCGTCTCGGTGTCCCCAACACGCGGCGTCCACGTCCCGCGCGGCGCGCCGGCGGCGCCATCGATTTGCCGGCACGCCGGTAGACTTGCTGAACCGAGATTTAGCAAGATGAACGAACATTCATTTCGCTGAACGACAGTTAATGACAAGCTGAACATACGTTAAGTTACGGGGATTTCAGCGTTTTTTCTTCTGAATCTATTTGAACAAGATCGCCACATCATGTATTGAGCAAAACGTGGCAAGGGGGGCGTCTGGGCACAAGCCTGATCTCCGGCGGCGCAGCCTTCAGAGCCGGACTCCTGCCAGGTAACGGTCAATGAGGATAACCATCATGCGCAAATTGACAGCCATCATTGCCGCGCTCGGGTTTCTTGGCTCCACCAGCCTGACTCCCGTCTTCGCGGCTCCGGCGGTCGACACGGTCGTGAAGAGCGACGATCTGTCGGCGGCCAAGAAGAAAAAGAAGAAGAAGGGGGCCGAAATCATCGTGAACGACGAGCTCACCGCAGCGAAGAAGAAGAAAAAGAAGAAGGGTGCCGAGCTCACCATCATGCAGGACGAGCTGACAGCAGCGAAGAAGAAGAAAAAGAAGAAGGGCGCCGAGCTCGGCATCGTCCAGGACGAGCTGACCGCGGCGAAGAAGAAGAAAAAGAAGAAGGGCGCCGAGCTCACCATCATTCAGGACGAGCTGACAGCAGCGAAGAAGAAGAAAAAGAAGAAGGGTGCCGAGCTCGGCATCGTTCAGGACGAGCTGACCGCGGCGAAGAAGAAAAAGAAGAAGGGCGCCGAGCTCACCATCGCTCAGGACGAGATGACGGCAGCGAAGAAAAAGAAGAAGAAGGGCGCCGCGCTCTCCACCGCTCAGGACGAGATGACCACCGCCAAGAAGAAGAAAAAGAAGAAGGGCGCCGAGCTCATCCTGTACCGCATCGCGGCCTGACGAAGATCACCGAAAGCGCTTGCGCTTTCCCGGCGGCCGGACGTCAAGTCCGGCCGCTTCTCGTCTGCGGCCGATTTCGTCGCTCAGGCATAGCGGACAACGCCGCCGGCGGCGAACAGGTAGACGACGCCCTGCTCGATATCGAACACCGCGGCCTTTTCCGGCGCGGCGATGCCGCGCAAGGCGACGAGCGCGCGCGCCGTGCCGCCGTGGGCCACCACCACGCTGGCGCGTCCGACCGTCGCGTGCCAGGCCCGCACGCGTGCCATGAGGTCGGCGTAGCTTTCGCCCCCGGGCGGCGTGAAATTCCACTTGTCCTTCTCGCGCGCCGCCAGTGCATCACGCTCGTGCGCCAGCAGTTCGGGATAGGCGACGCCTTCCCAGCGGCCGAACGACAGCTCCGCCAGCCGCGCATCGGTGCGATAAGCGGCGGGATCGAGGCCGAGCGCCGCGCGCACGGCTTCCATGGTGGCACGCGCCCGCCCGAGCGGGCTGGCAACGAAATCGAGGGCCGCGATATCGCCGCCCTCGCGCGTGACCAGGTCGCGCACGATCCCGGCGCTTTGCACAGCCTGCGCCAGCCCGAGCGCGGTGAGGGCGGAATCGCGCTGTCCCTGCAGCCGGCCCTGCTTGTTCCACTCGGTCTCGCCGTGGCGGACGTAGAACAGGACGGGTTCCGTCATTCAATCCGGGCGCAGCGGCGCGCCGTCCTCTAATGTCCCGATTCCGAACTTCGCAATACCTTGCGGCGCACTCGCATGCGAACTTCGGAATCTAAGTTTATATTTCTAGTGCCCTTTGAACCCGAAGTTCGCAATCGGACTCGCGGCATGCTCATGCGAACTTCGGGTTCGGGACACCAACCCGTGTACTCATAAAATCAGGTCCAGTCGAAGGAGGCAAAAGCGATGTCCAGCAGCTCCAGCCGACGAATGAAGATTGGTGACTTCCTGCTTCGCCGTCTCGAGGAGGCCGGCGTCCGGCACCTGTTCGGCGTCCCCGGCGACTACAATCTCGAGCTGTTGCAGCAGCTCCAGGACACCGGAACACTGAAATGGATCGGCTCATGCAGTGAGCTGAACGCGTCCTATGCGGCGGACGGCTATGCGCGGCTGAACAGACTGGGCGCGCTGCTGGTGACGAACGGAGTCGGCGCCCTGAGCGCGATCAACGGTGTCGCCGGCTCCTACAGCGAGCACGTCCCGGTCATCTGCATCTGCGGATCGATACCGCTCAGGTCCATCGACCGTGGCCTGGGGATGCACCACACAATGGCCGACGGGACCTGGGATCACTTTCTCCGCGCCTACGCACAGGTAACCGCCGCGCAGGCCAGGCTCACCCCACGCAACGCGCTCACCGAGATCGACAGGTTGATTCTCACCGCCTGGCGGGAGAAGCTCCCCGTGTACATGGAGCTGCCGTCCGACATCGCCTATCTCGACATTGAGGTTCCGGCAGGTCCGCTCGTGCTCGCCGAACCGCCCAGCGACCCGGAACGGCTGCGTTCGTGCATCGCCGCGGTCGCTGGGCGGCTGTCCGCCGCCAGGTCGCCGGCGATCCTGGTGGATGCGGACGCGGACCGGTTCGGCGTCGCATCCGAGGTCATGGGGCTGGCCGAGAAGATGCAGGTTCCCGTGGCAGTGATCAACACAGCCAAAGCTGTGATCGATGAGACATTTCCTCACTACCTCGGCATCTACAACGGCAAGCCAAGCGAGCCGCATGTACGCGAGGCGATCGAGACGAGCGACTGCCTGCTCTCCATCGGCTACCGGCCGATCGAGGTGACCACGGGCGACTTCACGGCCTCACTACCCGCCGACACTATCCGCGCCCGCGGCCACTCAGTGGACGTCGGCGATGACAACTATCAGGCGGTGACGCTCAAGGAAGTCCTCCGCGGCGTCATCGATGCGGTCCCGCACGTCAGGAACCGCGCTCCACGCCATGTTGCGGCAACGGTGGCGGGCACGCACGCCTACGGCTCCGCCAAGCTGACTCAGGCTGCCTATTGGCAGGCCATCCAGGGCTACCTCCGGCCCGGGGACGTCCTGTTCGTCGACAATGGCACGTCATACGCTCTCTTCGGCCTGAAGCTCCCGCCGAACTGCACATTCGTCGGGTCAGTCAACTGGGGATCGATCGGCTACTCGGTCGGAGCCCTGCTCGGCACACTGACTGCAGCACCGGACCGTCGTCACCTGCTGTTCGTGGGCGACGGCTCGTTCCAGGTCACGGCGCAGGAGCTGTCGACCATTCT
>Ga0209466_1000051_pt1 | contig 24419 bp, 23 predicted proteins | sample PanSoiPlo30MoBio_FD_188323 | JGI IMG/M metagenome (GOLD analysis project Ga0209466, IMG submission 188323) | Tropical forest soil microbial communities from Panama analyzed to predict greenhouse gas emissions - Panama Soil Plot 30 MoBio (SPAdes)... | ecosystem: Environmental > Terrestrial > Soil...
TTCTTCCTTTAGAAATTATCGGCTCCCTTGCCGCGGCCGACAAACGCTTGATAGGCGCCATCGGCAAAGATTTGCCGTGCAGTTATGGCCCGTCTCAAGGCAAGCCGTCCGCGCGACTGCTCTTCATCGGTAACTGCAAGCTTTTCCAGCAATTGCACGGCTCTGTTCTCGTGATCGGTCTCGACCTCAACATGGACGTAATAAAATTCCAAGTCTTTTGGATGGATGCCATAATGGGTTTCCAAGGCGACCGCCACTTTGTGACAGTGATCAGAATGTATCGACTCGGTCGCGATATTTCCGCCGCACAGGGCTTCCAGGATTGAGGATTTCTGCAGCAGAAAGAGCTCGTCTTTCTCGATCACTGTGGTGGGCAGGTATGGGGTGCTGAGCAGCTCCTCCTTGGAAATCCCCAAACTTTCCGCCAGTCGCATGAAAAGGAATGCATGGGCCGTCGTCTTTCCTCCCACCATATCCTCACCCCCCTCGGAGACGAGAAGTGGGATCAAAGCACGCTGTCTTTCGAGATCTTCTAAGGTAGGAGTATATCCGCCTACTGAAATGATCTTCCAGGCCGCGTGCCTCAGCGTATCCAGGTAGAAGCAACCCTGTTGCTTGATGATTTCGCGAAGCTCGATTTTGCTGAGCTTCCCTTGGTAAATCAAATGGTAGAGAGGATGATGGAGAAAGGGATGGGCTTCTTTTGCTTCTTCAAGGAGTGCCTGACAGAATTCCAGCGCGGGGATTGCCATTTTTTTCGCCCTTTGAAGTGATTTATTAGATTAATAAAGGCCTACACGTTTTTATACATAACTTTTTCCGTAATGGAAGCCCCTATGCTTGTGAAAGGGGACTGTTTTCGAAATAAATGGGGCACGCATCCCTATTTTCTACGAATCGGGAATACAACGCGGGGACAAGACGCCGGCATGTACCCGCAACTCCTATCATCATTAGAAGTGCCCATATAGCTCACCCTCTATCTTCAAAGCAGACTCAGGAGGGCTAATTCATAGAAATAAAGGGCTATGGTTTATTAGCCCTTAAGAGCTATCCCCGCCCAAGAAAACGAGAGTCCCGGTTCCTTTAGATGCCACCGCGACCTTACGACGTGCAACCACGTAACCGCTGGCAGTCAGTACCGCGTTAGCCTGCGCGGGGGAAGTCAAGGTGGCGGTCGCAATTTGGACTTCGATGGGCGGATCCAAAAATCCCTTAGCAATAGCAGAACACCGCCGAGCGCACCGATGACGAAAGTCCAAAATGCAATTCTTCGCAGCCATTGGGACTTTCGAGACCTCCCGGTCAACCCGTGCGAAGAGCGGTCGATCCTCAATGATGCCAAATCGACGTTCTTTGTTTCCATGAAGCGTTCATCTAGTAAGCCGTTTAATTCACTATTTTTCAAGATAACTGTGAAATGATAGCGTGGTCTCGATATGAACCGATTCACATCCTGGAACCCGGAGAGCTACGCGAAAAACGCTCGATTTGTCTCCGACCTGGGAGAACCGCTTTTGCAACTGCTAGACGCCCAACCTGGAGAGCTAATCTTGGACCTCGGCTGCGGCGACGGCGTGCTGACGGAGAAGATTGCAGGTTATGGCTGCGCCGTGATTGGAGTGGATTCGAGTTTTCCCCAACTCAAGGCGGCTAAAGATCGCGGATTGAACGTTGCGGTGATGGATGGCCATCAACTTTCTTTTCGACGGCAGTTTGATGCGGTTTTTACCAACGCCGCATTGCACTGGATGAAACAGCCAGAAGCGGTTGTGGCGGGCGTCGCAAATTCTCTCAAGCGCGCCGGGCGCTTCATCGGAGAGTTCGGCGGCAAAGGTAACGTAGCAAAAATCCGCTCCGCTCTTCATGCCGGGCTCCGAAGGCACGCCATCGATCCGATGCCTATCGATCCGTGGTACTACCCATCGCCGGAAGAATATTCAGCGTTGCTTTCAAAGGCGGGGTTCATAGTCAATTACATCGACCTTATCCCCCGACCGACTAAACTCCCTGGAGATATTCTGGACTGGCTTGAAATCTTTGCTCAACCATTCACGCAGGCGCTTGCTGAACCCCAACGAATAAGCTTTCTGAAAGAAGTCAAGAATGAATTGGCAACTTGCTTGCGAGATGGCGATGGCAAGTGGACTGCCGATTATGTCAGGGTGAGGTTTAAAGCGACTAGATAAAATTCCTACGAGTTCAAGAGCAGCAGCTGGAGGTAATATGCACTTTTGCAGATTGTATACCGGCAACGATGGCCAGTCTCACTTTGAAGAACTGGATCAAGCGGAGGGCTCACCACATTTCTTGAAGCCATTTACTGTAAAGAACCTAGTTTTCAAAAACGATAAAAACCGCGAGGACCTGTTAGGATGGCACACTGCTCCGCGCCGCCAGTGGTGTATCACCCTCTCCGGCTCTGTCGAGATCGGTATCGGCGATGGAACTGTCAGAACCTTTGGGCCTGGCGACGTTTTTCTCGCCGAAGACGTCACCGGACAGGGCCATACTGCCAAGCCTAAAAATTGGGTGCGCGCCTTTGCCCACTTGAACTAAGGCTTTGCAACCACTTTAAAACGTCATCCCCATACCCCGACATTATCACGGTGTCACTAACGCTAACGTAATACTGTGCCTATAACACTTTTTGACAAAAATGTTTGCAATCACACCGACACCTAAAATATGATCGATCGCGATCGTTATGACCATCCGAAGTAAAGCTGCAATCGTCGGTATCGGGGAGACTCCAACGGATCGTCTCGGCTCCAAGCCCGGCGAGCCGCGCAAATCGAGCGCCGAATATATTTCCTGGGCAATGCACCTTGCTCTCGAGGATGCCGGGCTCAGTCTCAAGGATTTCAATGGTCATGGTCTCGGTGTAACCATTCCCACTGCCTATCCCCAACCTTTTTGGCCCGAGGAGGTAGCCGAGATTCTCGGCATCACGCCCGGATTTCTCCTCGGCGGTGCAACCGGGGGCGCCGGATCGGTTTCCTTGTTAGGTGGGATGGCCGCTGCCATCAATTCGGGTTTGATAGAAATCGCGCTCTGTATCGGCGCGGCGGCACCTTTTTCCGAACATTTCGCGGGCGGCATACAGCCCGGTGATATGCGCGACTGGGAGATTCCCTATGGTACCATGGGACCCAACAGCAAGATTGCCATGGTCATGCGCCGCCACATGCACGAGTACGGCACGACCCTCGATCATCTGGGGAAAATCGCCGTGGCGGGCCGTTATCACGCCAGCTTGAATCCCGCCGCTTATTTGAGAAAGCCGATCACGATTGATGACTACAAAAATTCTCGGCTGGTAGCCGATCCCGTTCGGTTGCTTGACTGCGTGCTGCCGGCAAACGGCGGCAAAGCCTATATTCTCGCGTCGCCTGAACGGGCGAAGAAGTTACGCAAACGCCCGGTCTATCTCAAAGGCTTTGGCGAGCGGAGCAATCCCTCTTACGGCGCGAGGGCCGGATCCGACGCGCTCGTGATGGGTGTGAAAGACTCTGGCAAGGTGGCGATGGAGATGGCCGGCGTAAAACACAGCGGCATCAATTTTCTTCAACTTTACGACGATTACATCATCGTCGTTTACTTGCAGATCGAGGATCTCGGCTTTTGCGCCAAGGGCGATCTCGGTTACTTCGAACGAACGGACTTCACGTTTAAAGGACAACTGCCGATTCAGACCGGCGGCGGCATGATCAATTGCGGCCAGCCGTCCACAGCCGGTGGAACTCTTCATATCCTGGAGGCGGTGCGGCAACTACGCGGCGAAGGCGGCGAAAGACAAGTGCCCAACGCAAAGATTGGGTTGGTGTCTGGATTGGGCGTGCTTCCCTACGGCAAGAATCTCGGCTGTTGTGCGGTAGCCGTTCTAGGAAATGAAGCGTAATCATCTATGGCCGAAGTAAACCTCCGCAAGCCGCTGCCGGCTATTACCACCGAGGCTAAACCGTTCTGGGACGCCGCGGCGCAACAGAAACTGGTCATCCAGCGCTGCCATGGTTGCCGCGCCTGGGTCTGGACCCCACGGCCATCGTGTTTTGAGTGCGGCAGCGAGCGCCTGGAATGGACCCCCATGAGCGGCAAAGGCGAAGTCTATTCATTCACGGTGATTCGCCAGGTGGCCGGCCGGGCAGCATCCAAAGCCTTTGAACCCGATATTCCTTACGTCATCGCCTGGGTCGATCTCGATGAAGGCCCACGTATGATCACGAATGTAGTCGGTTGCGGCGTCGAAGATGTAAAACTCGGCATGAAAGTTTCCGTTGTGTTCGAACAACAATCGGCGGAGATTTGGCTGCCGAAGTTCAAGCCGTCGCCGACATGATCTCAGCAACACGCCAGCTGCAACCCCTGCTCAGAATGTCATAGCTCCATCTCAGCCCCTCATTGAGACAGCAGTTCCCCGGGAGCGAGGTTTTTAACACTCACAACAAAATCCATCATGTCAGGCACAGAGTCGGCGATCGTTAATTCAACCGGCGGGTGTCTCGGGGGACGAGGACGCGTGCGCAGGGCCTGAGCCTCAGACAGCCATGCTGTGTCTGTCCAGACACTGTACGGGACGAATGTTGCGGCACCGCGCAATGCGGGTCTCCTCCGTGCGTTGCCGGTGTTGATAGGAGTTACGGCGGCTTGAGCGGCGTAGCGATTCAGCAGGCGATCGGTGGCAATTTTTAACACGACTTGCGGAAATTCCCCACACGCACGCCGTTGACGATTTAGTCGCTCAATATCAAGCCAGAAGAAAACTTTGCTGTTCAGCAAGTGATACCACTGAGTGCTCGTGAGTCCCACTAGGCAACGCTCAAGAGCTGCCGGAGGCATGGGCTTCTGGTCACGGATAACCAGCCCGTTTGAGAGAATTGTTCGCTTTGGGCGATGCTCCCGCTCAATGACAGCCCGGTTCGAGCCGCTTATCCCCGCGCGCTCAAGGAGAGCACAGGTGCTAAAAAGCCCGTCCCGCTGGATCGAGGGCCAGTTCCCTGCTTCAGCCAAGTGATAGACGAGCGGACGAATATTCATGTGATTGTGGCATTGCTCCACGCGAATCCTATCTCCGACTGGCTTCTGCCGTTAATCTATTCTCTTCGCGCGGGTTATAGATTCAGAGCGGCCGTGTATCGGCACGAATGATTTCGGCCGAGGCGGTGACGGCTTATCAGCCCGGGCCGTCGGATTAAGGAGTCCAGGGTGCATTTAGTTACCCGGGCAGCCGTTTAATCAAGCTGTTGGATGGTTCCTGCGAGGCATCGATAACCTTTCGGGAAGCCTCCATTCTTGTCGCGGGTAGTTTCTCCGCATCGATCAATCCTATCTGAGCAAGCACCGAAGCTTGATCCCAGTAGATGCGTTCACCGGCGATTTTTCGGTCTTCGAATTGGACAACCACGATAACGGAAACTTCAACGCGCCTGCCGGTTGGCCGCACGCCAGGAAGCATCCACGGCATTTCGATCGTGTGGGTAAACCTGTGAATCAGTTCATCGACGATGCGGTCCTTTCCAACTGTCCGTGCGACCGGCACGAAGCTTGTGTCCGTCGGCTGACAGGGAATAAAGTACGTACTGTAGAAGCGGCGGACTTCGTCATAGCCGACACCGCCGGTCATCACCGGCACATGGTTGACGGAGGGTTTTGACGTCATCGTCGCCATCGTTGCATCGATATCTTTCGTTTTGAATTCGGCGGCCATGTGCCGCTCCCATATCTCGACCATCGCGCGTTGTTCGGTGTTAAGATCTTGATCAGTCATAGGTACCAGCATCCTTTCAATGATCAGTGCAGAGAACTTGGTTTAATGGGAAGCATCCAACTACAGTACCCTCTCCCAAAAACTCGCATAACAAGTCGTTGACACTCCTGCGTTATCCCCGCGATGGCGCATCCGGAACCATATTATCTTTAGTTTTGCGTTTTTCTCAGGTGTTGGCCAAAGAAAATCATGATCTGTTGAATGCTGTCCGCCCATGCCTCGGGATTTCCGCCGGTCGTGGCCCCGCGGCCCGTAGGAGAATTGGCGTTGACGCGCGTCGGAACATAGCGCACAGGATTCGTGCTATCAAAGCCATGATGCGCTCCTGGATAGATTTTAATCGTAACCGGATATCCAGCCTTCTGCGCTGCTTCGGCTACTTTCTGACACGGTTCCGCCGGAGTCCAGTCATCATTCTCGCCAATGAGGATCAGCAACGGCGCGAGCGGTTGGTAGACCCCCGACAGGTCGGCATGCCAGCGACCCAGCCGAATAGCGCAACCCGGGTAGAGCGCTACCGCGGCGGCGAAGCCTCCGCGTTTCTCTCGCGTGAGTAGGTCCTTGTTACTTTCCGGCGCTACCATCGAGGCCAAGGTAGTCGTTCCGCCGTGTGAACCGCCGATAAGGCCCACTCGGGAGCCATCCACATCGGGCAACGTGCGGACGTAATCGAGGGCCGCGTAGGCGTCACGGACGCGGCGAAAAGGACTGACTTCAGCTCGGTTCGGTGATGGGTCAGTGCACACGCCGGCAGGGTAGCCGCGTGTGGTGAAGCTGTCGGGGATGATAACGATATAGCCTCGTTGCACGAACTCTTTTGCCCAACGGTCCGAGGCACCACTAGAACGGGGACCAAGACCGCTACAATCATGCATAATCACAATAGCAGGAAACGGTCCGGAACCGTCTGGTTTTAGCAGCTCGGCAGGAATCTGTTCCGGGGCCCCGCTACTGGTAGTCGTAGTTATAAACAGGCCCGCCAGTGTGCTGGCGCAACTCGCGAGGCACAAAAGGGAGAGCGCCAGCCCTATAAGGGTTTTGTACCCCACTGGTTCTGTCTGATCTGCCACTTCTGAGCTTCGTCTACCGCTTTCCCAGCTCATCGAGCAACGAGAAATCAAAAACCTGTTCAGGCCTGGGGAACTCCTTTAGTCCCATGTCGCGTTGGTCAATTTCGAACTCAAACTTAGTCGCGCTGGCTGTAGGCCTGCCGTCCAATGCCCATGCCGAGTGGACCGCGTCGTAAATCGATGCTGCGTCCTCCTGTGACAGCGATAGCTGTTTCATCAGCACAGGTAGCACTCTCTCTTTCTGAGTCGCGGTTATCCGAATGCACTCCAATGTTGCCTGTATGACCGTTCGATAAACGTCCCGTTTGCTTTGCAGGTTGGCTACCGAAGCGCCGAGTCCGCCGGTGGACAGTTCGATGACTTCCGCGGCTCTGGCCAACACGCGGAATCCCTGTCTGACCGCATAAACCGTCTCCAGACCGTTGAGCACTGCTGCCGGCACATTGCCGGAGGTTAGCGCTGCAAGACGGGCCGTCCCGACATTAAGAATTTTATATTCCTCTGGCCGGAGGCCTTTGCGCCGCATGAGCTCGGTCAAGATGACGTTCACAGTGGCCTGAGCTGTATAACCTCCAATTACCTTACCTCTAAGTTGCTCCACGCTGGTAATCTCTTTGCTGACAACGAGCGTATGGTCGGGACGGTTCAGCCCCACCATAATGATTCGCACCGACACTCCTCGAAGCGCGGCTCGCGTCGTGGTTCCTGTTGCCGTGTAAAAATCTAGATCGCCGGTCAATAACGCGGCCAGAGCTGCACGCGGCTCCAACACTAAAATCTGTGGGTCAAATCCGTAACTCTCGTAAATTCCCAAACTCTTGCCTACGTAGAAATGAGTCGCACCAATGGTGTTGCTTGGCAGCGCTATTCTTAGCGGTCTGAGTTTCGGCTGCTGTTGAGCCAACACCATGCTCGTGGTCAGCAGCCATCCGAGCGCGAGAATACTTGGTATTTTGTACCCGGCACGCATCGGTCAGGACCTCGCTTTTACTGTTCGTAATTCCCACTAGTATTCATAAGTCCGAAGAATTAGACGTTGCCGCGCAATTTCTCGGAGTCCTTCGACAGAAGCTCAGGACGAGCGGATGAAATTTGATATCTTGATGCTTTTCCGTTCATGCTGAGGCAGTCGTCGCATTCCTATCTTTCTCCAATACTGCTACCGTTTTGCCAACTCCTCGAGCATTGAAAAATCATATATTTGTTCCGGCTTCGGCAACTCCTTCAGCGCGGCGTCTTTTTGGTCGAGCTCCAGCTCCAATTTCAAGGCTCCGGGAGTCGCTCTACCGTCGAGGGCCCAGCCTTTGAGGATGGCATCATAGATGAATCCGGCCTCCTCTTGACTAATCGCGAGCTGTTTCATGAGAACCGGCAAGGTTTTCTCTCGCTGCGTCACGATGACCCGGATGGCGTCCAATACTGCTTGTGAAACCGGGCGCAAAAAATCCCGGCGGGTCTGCATCGCCGTCATCGACATGCCGAGCCCGCTCTGGGGCATCTCGAGCTCATCAGCGGCCCGCGCCAGCACGTGAAACCCTTGCTTCACCAAACGAACCGTTTCCACGCTGTTCAGCATCGCCACCGGCACCGATCCACTGCTCAGCGCGGCCGCCCGGGCCGTACCGGCATTGACGATTCTGTAGTCTTCGGGGCGTAGACCCTTACGCCGGAGCAGCTCGGCGAGAACCACATTCACTGTTCCCTGGGGCGTGTAGCCGCCGATCACCTTGCCGCGCAATTGCTCGATACTGGTAATCTCTTTGTTGGCGACAAGAATGAAATCTGAACGATTGAGTGCGACCAAACCGACCCGAACCGGCGCGCCGCGCAACGCCGCACGCGCCGTCGATCCGATCGCCGTGTAACAATCCAGATCGCCCGATAGTAATGCGCCAATTCCGGCTCTCGGCTCGAGCACTAACACCCGCGCGTCGTAGCCATAGGCTTCGAAAATCCCGAGCTGCTTCGCCACATAGATAGCCGTCATGCTAACCGAATGATTGGCCAGAGCGATATGAAGCGGACTGAGTTTGGGCTTTGGCTGGGCTAAAGTTGACTGGGGGAAAGCGAATAACGTTATCAGAGCCAACCCTAATGCAATGACTAATCGGTGGAGATGACTGTCTATCATAGACAAACACCGTTCAGGATCGCTGTTTGTGTTTTGGAATTCTGGCAACGATCGCGAAACACCAAAAGTTGAAATCGCGCCAAGGGCAAAAAGCGCCGAGCAAGGCCATGTCTCATCGTTAGCGCTCTCATACTCGTGTCCATGCCAAACTGTCAAGAAAAGAATCTGTCAATCCCTTGTTTTGCACGGTCAACGTAGGTTATTGCTTCAATTGTCTACGATCTCTCGGGAGGAAATCGCCATGGAAGAGATTCGCATCGTTGACACCACCTTGCGCGACGGTAACACGAGCCTGTGGGCGCACAACATGACCACCGGCATGATGCACCCGGTCTTGAGCCAGATGGATCAAGCAGGCTTCGATGCCATGGAGTTTTTCGTCAGCGGCCGTTTCAAAAAGGTCGTTAGAGAGCAACGAGATAACCCTTGGGACTGGGTTCGTTACGGTCAAAAGAAAGTCAAAAACACCCGACTTCGCTATCATGGCGGACTCAGCAGTGGTTTTAGTCTGACGCCTGCTTGCATTCCGCGCCTCGTGATAGAACGTGTCGTGCATTACGGCATCACTCTCACCCGCCTTTCCGACCCGTGGAATAATTACGACGAGCTGAAGAATGAGGTCGCCGAGCTGAGAACCCTGGGAATGGAGTCGGTGGTCAATCTGATTTATTCCATCTCGCCGCGCCACACCGACGATTACTATGCGCGCAAAGCCCGCGAGGCTGCCGCCATGAAACCCTGCCGTCTTTGTTTCAAGGACGTTGGCGGCATGTTAACGCCGGACCGCACCCGCACCCTAGTTAAACTCATCCGCGAAAACGTTGGCGACACGACCCTAGAGTTCCACGCACATTGCAACAATGGACTGGCGCCCTTCAATGTCCTCGAAGCGGTGAAGGAAGGCATCCGCATTGTCCACACTTCGGTGCCGCCGCTGGCTAATGGCTCCGCCCAACCGTCTGTGTTCAATGTCGTCCGTAATCTGCGTGCCCTAGGTTATAAGCCGCTGGTGAATGAAAAAGTCCTCGAGCCCGTTGAACAGCACTTTCGCTGGATTGCAAAACAGGAAGGCCTCCCTGTCGGCGCGCCGCGGGAATACGACCAGACCTGGTACCATCATCAGGTTCCCGGCGGCATGATCTCCAACTTGCGTCACCAGCTCAAGATGCTCGGTAAGGAAAACGAGATGCAGCGAGTCCTGGAGGAGATCGTTCAGGTTCGCGCCGAGCTGGGCTACCCGATCATGGTCACGCCTTTCGCGCAATTCGTCGGCAGCCAATCGGCTATCAACATCATCACCAGCGAACGATACAAAGAAGTTACCGATCAAGTCATTCAATACGCGCTGGGATTATGGGGCAAAGAGGGCGCCGAATACATGGATCCGCAAGTCAAAGCCAAGATTCTCGATCGCCCTCGAGCGCGGGAGCTGGAAAATTTCAAGCTGCCGCAGCTTTCACTCGAAGAAGTCCGAAAGCAATACGGCGGACCCAATCTATCGGATGAAGAGTTACTGCTTCGCTTCTACGCTGGTCCCGAATTCGTCGACGCGCTCAAACTCGCGCCGCCACGAAAGGAATATTCCATGGACGCCCGTCAACCCCTCGTCCGGCTCGTCGAAGAACTTGGCCGCAAGCGGGACTTGGGCCACGTCCATATCCAAAAAGGTGAATTTTCTCTATTGGTTGGTCGACGAGCTCAAGCCATCCATTCGCGGCCTAAGCTAGCACATACGCCTGCACATGTCGCGCCGGAGAATAGCCGATAAGTCGTCAAGCAAAGCTGAATTCAAAATCGATCCTCTGTCGGTTGTTCATCGAAGGATGATAACGCATGAGCAAACAAGGCGTTAGATCCTACATCTGGGACGACGTCGAGAGTTGCGTGACAATTGTCATTTCGGTCTGGTCGCTGTGCCTACGAAAGATGGCCCGGTTTTTTCGCGTTAAACTTGACGGTCTGAGCATCCGGGAGTAGGCTCCTTTTAGATTTCAGTTTAATTCGGATTGCTTATACGCTGAACGGCGCATAGAAATCTTTATCGAAGGGATTCGCGGCTGAAATGAACGGACTGGAAATCTTAGACCTGCAACCCGTAGGCATCGTAGCAAGTTTACTGGGTCACAGGCCCAAGGAAAATGCATTTTTAGAGATTCATAATGTCGTAGCCAGCCTGCCCATCTATCACATATCCGAAGACGCGGTAGCCGCTTGTTTATCTCGCTATGAAATAACCCATGAAGAAGCAAAGCCAAGACTATTGAATATATATTCACAAGTATTGGAGCACTTCATCAAGGATTTATCGATCTCAGATGATGAACTCGAGCAATTGCGGCATCTGGCGAGCATATTTCAGCTTACTGCCGATGAAGTCTCTCAAATACATACAGAACTGGTGTATCCCCATTACGAAAAAGCGGTGCAGAACGCTTTACGAGACTATCAACTTTCTGATGATGAGAATGCCGCCCTGGATAACTTATGCACCAAACTTCGGATTCCCGAGGCGGCAGCCAATGAGATGTACAAGAAGTACGCCGTGCCGATTTATAACAAGGCAATGAGCCACGCTCTTGCTGACCAGATACTGACGCCAGAAGAAGAAACGGAGTTGGCGGCGGTAGCGAAAGCGCTGAAACTAAACGTCCGATTCGATGAGAAGTTAGAGGGTATTCTCGAGCGGGCCCGACGTTTGTGGCGGATTGCACAGGGCGAACTTCCGATTGTGACCGTTCCTATCACTTTACAGCGAAACGAGCGTTGCTCTGCTGATGTCGAAGCTCTCCATTACGAACCTCCGAGATTGGAACGTCGAATTGGCTACAGCGGTTTCTCTAGTTCATACGGCGCGTCTGGTATCCGTTTCCGTTCCGGCGTCATGAATACCCACCAACTCAACAGCCGGACGATGGTTCTTCGCGGAGCCGGCACCTTGTATTTCACCAACCGGCGTTTCTTATTCAAAGGCGATCCCGAATCAACGTCCATAGATCTCGGCGAAGTCACGGGCATAACATTCTATTCAGATGGAATGCGCGTTGAAAAGGAGGCCGCCACCGGTCAGATCTTCACTTTCACAGGCGATATAGACATGCTGCGGCTGATTACAGACAACCTGATGACAGCCTACCGACAAGAAACACCGCCAAAATCCGAAAGGTCTACCGGAGCCGGGGCAAGATCAGGCACGTCTGAAAAGAAAGAGAGCAGCTCTCGTACCGCTGTTCAGCAAGAGAGTTCCAAGTCGCCACACGCCGTGCTTGGGATAGCCGTTAGTGCATCAACAGAAGAAATCAGGATTGCCTATAGGAAGATGGCGAACCTTTATCATCCCGACAAAGTCGCCCATCTGGCACCCGAATTCCGTGACATGGCCGACAGAAAAATGAAGGAGATCAACACGGCTTACGGAACATTGAAAAGTAAGAAGTGATTCCCATTTAAACCATCAAAGCGCACTATTCGGTGGCAAACCCGCAACAAGGCAGCGACACGAAGCGAATGTAAGGGCCGCCAACCTCTTTCACCTGCTGCGGATCGTTCACCGTTGAGCGCACTATTTTTTTATCTGATACTTCCCTTCTCCGTCTTGCGTGATCTTTCCTTGTTCGTGGAGATAGCCGACAACCATTGCGATCGTGCGATAGTCCTCTTTCGCGAATAGCGCCAACAGATCAGGGAAAAAGCGATGGGATTTTTTCAGCCTGGCAAGAATCTTTTCGGCCATAGCATCGATTGTTTCATCGGGCTTTCCTTCATCGGATGCTTTCGGCGCTTGGTCTCCATCGCCGAGATAGTCTTTAAGGTTAACCTTACCCTGGTGGAAGTAGACGATCCGGTTGTAGCGATTGCGTGGCACGTTTTCCGGGATAGTGGCGTCGATGCCCATCTTGGCGGTGGTCGGAATCTTGCCGGTGGTTGGCGGCGGCAGCGATGGATCTAAAGGTTTGGACCGAGCGTCGGAAATAATCACCACGTCTCGATCCGCCTGAACCCGAGTGGCGACGGCCCATTCGACATCCGTCGGATCGAAGACATCGATATCGTCATCGACAATGGTTACATGCTTGATATCCGCAATCGAGAGCAGCGCCATGATGGCGTTCTTGCCGTCACCGGGCTGCTTCTTGATCGATGCGACGATATGCCAGTGGCAGCAGCCGCCCGGAGTTACGTTGATCGCCGTCGCCTGGACGCCCGCCTCGTGCAAAACCCGCCACGCCGCCGCTTCGTAGATCGGCGCACTCATCCAGATATTTTCCCATGGCATATGAAGCGCATAGTAAATCGGGTCTTTGCGATGCATGATCGCTTTGATCCGCACGTGGGGGTTCATATGAATCCCGCCCATCAATCGATTGAACTCGCAGAACGGACCTTCCGGATGGATCCAGCCTTCCGGCAGAATCTCCCCTTCCAAAACGATTTCTGCGTCGGCGATGCAGGGGATCGGTATCGTTTCGCCGTCGGCCAAACCAAGCGGCTGTCCACGCAGCCCACCGGCAAAAGTTAACTCGTTGACTCCCAAGTTTGCTTTGAAGGTCGAGGCAACCAACTCGTAGGGATGGGTACCGATCGAGATCGAAATCGGTAACGGTTTTTTCTGTTGCAACGCTCGCTCAGCGAACTTTCGCAAGTTATTGGGTGTTACGATGTCGATGCCGGTGATATTTCTCTCCTTGAGCATCAAGCGGTACATGCCGGCGTTCATGCCGAATTCCGGATCCTCCGCGATGACGACTCCCGCTGTGATCATCGGCCCACCGTCCATAACGGAGAACACCGGAACCGGCAATTCATAAAGATCGACTTTGTTCTTTGCTCGAATAACTTCTTTGACCGGCGCTTTTGTCGCCCGCTTGGGCTTTAGCGGATGGTCCATCGCAGCGCGCAGCTTGGACTCGATCTTTTCGTACGGCGCTTCCATCCCCAGAGCGATGCGCTTGCGCGATTGAAGCAGCCCTGATGCCACCGGCATGGAGTAGCCACGCACGTTGGTAAATAACAACGCCTTGGCCGATTGCGGCACCAACGCCGCCACATCGCGAAGATCGGTGGGCTTAGAAATGACAGTCAGCTCATCGCTTTCTTTGAGCGTGTCGAGATAACCTCTAAAATTGGCGACCATGGCTTACTCCTTCGCTCGCGCTCGCGTTAGCAGGCATCAACCAACCACGGATGAAAATAGGTGTCAAATCGAGTGGCCCGACTTCGCATCACGCCAACCGTGTGCTATAGAGACGCGGAGGGAGTGATCGATCATGGGAACGTTCGGACTGACATTGGCTAATCGCGGGGTGATCATCGGCGCTGTGACTGTTCCTGAACTCTTCGACATGGCCAAGCGGGGCGAGGACTCAGGCGCATTCGACGCGGTTTGGGTCGGCGACAGTCTATTGGCAAAGCCTCGGCTGGAATCCATCACGCTGCTATCCGCGCTCGCCGTCGTCACAGAAAAAATGCGTCTTGCCGTCGGCTGCATGGCCACCTTCCCGCAGCGGCACCCCGCGTTATTAGCCCAGCAGTGGACGAGCTTGGATGTCATCTCCGGCGGCCGGGCGTGGTTGGCGGTTTGTCTGGGCGGACCCAACGAGCAGAGCCCCGCTCAGGCGCTCGAGCATAAAGTTATGGGCATCAAGGACACCGAACGGGTCGCTCGTTTGGAGGAAGGAATCACTGTCCTCCGCAAACTCTTCCACGACGAAAAAGCATCGCACAAGGGCCGCTTTTATGAATTCGAAGGCGTCACGATTCAACCCCGTCCGGTGCAGAATCCCATGCCTATCTGGATCGCCAGTAATCCCACCGGGCTGACCTGGAAAGACGGCGCCAGCGCCCCGAGTCCTGCCGTCGAACGGGGACTGCGCCGCGTCGCGCGCTTCGCCGATGGCTGGATGACTAACAAAGTCACACCGGCGGAGTTTAAGTCGCAGTGGACACGCATTCTCGCAATGGCCAAGGAAGAAGGCCGCGATCCTACTAAGATCGGCAGCGCCTTGTATCATAACATCAACGTCAATGAGAACCATCAAGCGGCGTTGGACGAGACCAAGGCGTTCCTCGACAAGTATTACACGTCCAACTTCAGTATGAAGTTCGTGGAGGGTTTTACCACTGCGGGTGGCCCAAAGCACTGCATCGAGGAGCTTAAAACCTATTTCGAAGCCGGCTTGGATCACATCACCCTGCGCATGACCTCTTGGGATCAGACTGGACAGTTGAAGCGGTTTCTTAACGAAGTTGCTCCAGCTTTCAAATAGAATGGTCGGCCGATGCTTCAAGGGATCGATCATATCGTTATCGTCGTCAATGATCTGGAGCAGGCGGCCAAAGATTACGAGCAGCTCGGCTTCACTGTCGTTCCTGGTGGCAAACATCCGGTGGGTAGCCACAATGTCCTTATCTCTTTAGTCGACGGCTCGTATATTGAGATCATTGCCTTCTATCGCGAGGCGCTCGACCATCGTTGGTGGGATCCGCTGCAGAGAGGCGAACGTCTAGTCGATTTCTGCATGCAGACGGACGATCTTAAGGGCGATACAGCGAAACTTCGCGCCGCCGGTGTTGCGATTAACGACCCGGTCCCATGGTCAAGGACCCGACCGGACGGCTATGAACTCAAGTGGCTTCTATCATTGGCCCAGGGAAGTCATCGCGGCGTCGCACCATTTCTGATTCAAGACATAACGCCAAGAGAGGAAAGAGTTCCCCGAATTTTCGATCACAAAAACGGCGCCACCGGCATCGATATTGTAACGGTTGCTGTGGGAGAGCTCACGCCCGTTCAACGATGGTATGACGGCGTTCTTGGCAACCCGCCAGCTAACATCACCGACGAAAAGCTACAGGCCAAGGGAATACGTTACACCATCGGGCCGCATAGCATCGATTTTCTGGCGCCGATGGAGCCCCAGAGCCCTCTCATCGATTGGTTGCGGACTTTTGGCCCTTCTCCTTATGCAGCTACCCTTCGCCGTAGGGCAACCGGCTCCAGCGCACTTGATACCAAACTCACCCATGGGGCGAATCTATCCTTCGCATTATAGATAAACTCTTGGCTCTAACTCGTTAATAAAACAACACTTGTCTAGCCATTTGAAGTGTCGGATTGTCCGCCAATAAACAATCCATAGTGCTCATCGTCTAACGGAGCGAAAGGGGTAACGACGATGAGCATCAAAAACCTAAATAGCAGAGTTCCCTGTACCGCCATGCTTCTTCTAATCGGGATGTTTCTAGCTCTGGCCGGTGAAGGCTATGCCTGGAGCGATGAGCGACAGCTGAGTGCTCAAATCTCCGAATACGATGGATTCATGCGCGAACATCCAAAGGCATCCACACAGATAAGAGAGAACCCGAGGCTGGTATATGACAACAAATTTCTCAAGAGTCATCCCGAAGTGGAACGCTTTCTCAAGAAGCGCCCAGAACTGAGGGAAGAGATCGCGAGACGTCCGGGACGAGTTTTCGGCTGGTATGATCGTGATGATTATCGCTACGGCCGCTACTACGACCGTGATAATTCACGCTTTGGATGGTGGTACCGATAACGACTATTTTGATCTAACAGCACCCCACGGCGGTCCAGGCAAACAGCTTCGGCCGCCGTTGTGTTTTTAAAGCTGCGTTTGACAGACTAGCAAGCTATCCTCTAGTGTCCCGTCTCAAGCGTCTATCGCGTAATTTCTTACGACAGTGAGAAAAGAAAATAATGAATCGTGAAGTCGAGCGTGAACTCATTCGCACGGCTCTTCCCTACTGGGAGACCGAGGCTCACATCACCAGGCGATTCTTCAATGGCAAACCTTCTCGCGAGGATCATATCTTCTGGTTAAGGGCGCAGCTCTGGAAGGAACTCCATCCCGTGGACGGCTATTTCACAGGAATCCAGAAAGAGCTCAGTCAACTGGTTGCGCTATTTCCGAGGATCGACAAAGACATTGACAGACACCGTTATCACTATCTGCTGCAACAGATGACCCAGGAATTCAACCACTACGTGCTAATGGCCGATGCTCTTCAATATCTTTTGGGCCACCCCATCTCCGCGGAGAACACCTTCCAGCTGCCACAAGAAAAAAAACTTGCAGAACTCCGCAGAGGATATGCCAACTCGGGTTCTGCGGTGGACAAAGCGGCGGTGCTGGTGACGGAAGGGGGTGGAGCCCGAATGTTTCGAGAAGGTAGAAAGCTCGACGGCGGCCCTCTCGAGCGGATGATCGCAAAGGCGATGGAGGTCATCTACCAGGACGAGAAGAACCACTACAAGGAAGCGGCCAGAGAAGCAGCCCGGGCCGTCAAGAACCGGCCGGACCTACTGCGGATGAAAAAAGCGATTCGAGAGATCAGTCAGCAGCGTGTCCACATGCGAAATGAAATGTTTCGACAACCGCTAACAACCGAGAAAATCAAGAACCGACTGAAATAGTAACTGTTTCAGGTTTCTGGTTTCGGAGTTAACTGGGGACTTTGAACTCGAAGACCCCAACCAGCGCAAGGTCGCCTACCAACCGACAGCGTAGCCGTCGCGTCGCGGATCCGCGGCACCGAAAAGCGCCCCGGTTTCGGGGACGATGTGGATCATCATCTCGCTGCCAGTCGCTTCCCAATCGCCGATAATGCTGAGCACGTGGCCGCGACGAGACAAGCCGCTTCGAACTTCTTCGGCAAAACGGCCCTCGAGGATTACCTCGTCATTGCAAGTATGGGGCACCGTAGACTCCGTGGGATTCTGCGTGTGACGCCAGCGCGACGCTTCCACAGCTTCGACCACAGTCATGCCAAAGTCCAGTACATGGGTAATCACCTGTAGATTGGTTTGCACCTGGGTATCCGCCCCCGGCGTGCCGCAAACCAGGATCAAACGCCGCTTTCCATTTTCTTGCTTGAACACCATCACCGGGTTCATCGTGTGGCGTACTCGCTTGCCCGGTTGGAGACAGTCGGGATGATCCGCTTCCAGATGCCAATAGGTCATCCGATTATTCAGAAGAATGCCGGTGTTGCCCGCAACGAGACTCGATCCGAACGGGCTCTGCAGGCTTTGTAATTGGCACACTGCATTACCCCATCGATCAACGACTGCAAAACAGGTTGTATCCTCTTTGCTTTCGCTGACAGCTGAGCGCCGGCTAGCCATAGAAACTTTCTTGCGATCCTTTTGATGCTGCCAAGGATCGCCCGGCTGCACGCTTATCGCCGCGCGATCAGGATGAATGAGCTTTACGCGCTCTTTAGCATATTCCTTCGAAATCAATCCGTCCGTTGGAACCTCGATGAAATCTGGATCTGCCAGAAAGGCTTCACGATCTATAAAGGCTAGTTTCTTGGCTTCCACCATTCGGTGTATGCTCTCGGCGGTATTGCAGCCGAGAGCCTTCAGATCGAACTGCTCGATCAAATTCAGTTCCTGCAGCAGCACGTGGCCACTCGAATTGGGCGGCGCTTCGTAGACGGTGTAACCGCGATAGCTTGTGCCAATTGGCTCTTCCCAGCGGCTCCGACATTGGGCGAAATCGGCTTCGGTCAACAATCCCTCCTGCTCTTCGCTGAACGTGACTAAGCTACGGGCGATCTTTCCACGATAGAAAGCGTCCTTCCCACCATCGATGATATCCTGGAAAGTGCGTCCGAGATCTCTCTGATAGAGGATTTCCCCGGGCTGGAGCGGCCGTCCGCCACGGCTGAAGACCGCCTTCGAGGTTGGAAACTCACAGATGAGTGGATCCGCGGCAATCGCTTTGGCCAGCACATGGCTCGTTGGAAAGCCGTTGGTCGCGAGGTCTATGGCCGGAGCAAACACCTCGGCGAGCGAAAGGGAGCTATATTTTTCATGGGCAGAAAGCCAACCGTCAACCAACGCCGGCACAGAGACAGACAGCATACCCTTCATCGGTATCCCTTGGTGGAGAAAACGCTCGCGAGTCGCCGCACCGGGAGCAGGTCCGGTGGCGTTGACTACACTCAAACGGTCGTCGAGTTTCCAATAGATCATTAGATAGCCATCGCCACCGATACCCGACATCAAAGGCTCGACGACGTTGAGAGCGGCGGCCGTGGCAATGGCGGCATCGACGGCATTGCCACCCCTTTGCAGCATGGAAATACCCGCCTGAGACGCTAGCGGATGCCCCGCACACACCATTCCGTTCCGTCCCATGACCACGGGGCGGTGAGCTTCAAAGTTAACACTGTGTGGAGAGTGAGTTGTTGTCATAGAGCGAATTCCCCCCTCTGTTCTCTCCCCCGTCGCGACGCGACGGGGGAGAGAACAGAGGGAGCTTTGCGTCACCGGTCTAAACAGCAATTCGTCAGACAATGACCGATCCGTGAGACATCTGCGAAACTACGCATAGCGACGCAGGAGCCTGATCAACGATGTAGAGCCACAAAAGTAAAGACCTTCGCAGCATCGAAGACCTTATTTACCGAAACCAGATCGTGATCGGTGTGCTGAAAACGAATGTCTCGCGCACCGTAATTGATCGCCTGAATCTTGCGAAAGTTGAACAGGCCAGTATCGTTCGCCGCGGTGGAGAAGCTATAGGCAGGCTGCTGCCCGAGCATGACGCGAATGCCGTGCTCCAGAGCCTGCACGACTTCCGCTTCCTTGCCGACTTCGCTGGGATACATGAAATCCCGTGGCTGAATCTCAATTTCGTATGGCGCTATTTTTCCGATGGCATCTCGCATCTGCCCGATAGCCTTTTTCGGATCGTCTCCCGGGAGCAGCCGCCGGTCGAACATGATTCGGCACTCGCTCTGGATCGTGTGTGTGGCCTTGGGAAAACTCTCGATGGCGTTAGGCGTCAAACTGACCTTGCCCAACTCAGGATGAGCCTTCTCTTCCGGGTAAGGGATCAAGGGTTTGAGTTTTTCAAGGACTTTCATCGCACCTTCAATGGCGCTGATACCTTCCCACGGCCGGCTGCTGTGCGCTTGCTTGCCACGCACGATCACCAGCACATCGACACGTCCTTTATTCCCGAGTTGAATTTCCGGCGGACCGTCGATGATGCACCAATCGGCTTCTACGTTCCCGTGATCGAGCACATGAGCGAGAGAATCGTGGCGCCCGGTTTCGCCGGCGGTGCTGACGACGAAATAAAGATCCCCCGTCAGTTCAACCTTGTGGACACCGATGAATCGCATCGCCGCCATCATCGCCGCCAAACTACCCTTCTGCTCGCAGGCCCCGCGACCCCAAACACACTCGCCCTCCAGTTTGTATGGCGCTCCGTCGAGGATTTCGCCTGAATAGGGATTCTGCATCGTGCTTGGCGCCGCGTTCATCGCATAGCCGACGAGCATGAGCCGATCGCCGCGCCCTCGACCGTTGAGCCGAAGGATGAGATTGCCCTTGTTATCAATAGACGGATGCAGCCCAGCCTGCTCGAGCTCCGGTTTTATCACCTCACGGATCAGAGCAAGCACCTTCGGCTCGTCCTCCAATTGTTCGGTCTGCGGGCTTGCGTGCTGGACCAGCTTGACGATAAGTCGTTTGATCTCGTCATACTGAAGGTTCTTATCGATAATTCGTTTTGCGCTCTGTGCTTCCATGCGGGTATTTCCTACTGCAATAGCCTCAGGGTAACTCTCCGAGTCGAAGCAATCGGCCTTGGTAGAGTTCAATTTGTCAAATCGTGTTGAACGGCTTAAACGGCTTGGACGTTTTGAACTGTCTTCGGTAATGCCCGATCTACTAACGTCCCTCGAATTGATTGCCTACCTTGCCGATTCTACGAGCGACCAGAATCAAAGTTATGCACACCGCGCTTACGATTAGAGCCAGGGAGCACATGGGTCCAAGATTGCCGTCGACATAAAAATGATAGAGCAAAGGGCCTAGCGGTTCGGAGCCCGGTGAATAGAGAAAAATAGACGTACTGAATTCGCGGAGGTAGATCGTTGCCAGAATAATCCAGCCGGCAATGAACCCCGGTCGGAGCAACGGCAGCAGCACGCGGCGAAAAGTCATCGCGAATCCGGCACCACAAGCCATGGAAGCCTCGGGCAAATCACCGTGAATTTGCACCACGGTGCTCGTCATTGCGCGCAGGCCATAGGGTAAAAAGCGAGTAATGTAAGCGATCAGCAAAATCCACAAAGTCCCATAGATCGGCAAAGGCATATACACATAGGTCCACAAGAGGCCGATGGCAAGAGCGGTGCCGGGAAAGGCCCAGGGGATAAAAGTCAATGCTTCAATCACTCCTCGACCTGCCGTCTTGGTCTTGGTGGTCACCCACGCGGTGACGGATGCGATCAACATGCAGAGCGTAGCACCTCCCACCGCGAGGACCACACTATTCTGCAAAGCGCGGAACGTGCGGCTATCCGTGAGATTCGAACGATAGTTATCCAAGGTCAGCAACCCCCACGTTTTGGCGCCTGGAACATGAATATAGGTAATGAAGGAAACATATATCAAAATGATAAACGGCAAAACGACGATGAGCAGCAAAATCAAACTGGCTATCACCGAGGCCGCATAACGCCACCTGCCCAGGTCGATAATATTTGGTCTGTAGCCGCGGCCTGTGACCGTGACGTAGCGTTCGGTTCTGGCGGTCAGGCGACGGTAAAAATAAACAAAGATCATGGTGATCAACAGCAAAGAGACGGCGTAAGTGGCGGCCAAATTTTGGTTAGGCGGAAAAGCACCGATGGCTTCACGGTAGATTTTCGTCGTGAAGACTTCGATACGCGCAGGCAGAGCGATGATCGCGGGGGTTTCAAAACTCTCGATGGCGCGCACGAAGTTGAGCATCGCCGACGCCAGCAGCGCGGGCCGAACGATCGGGAACGTAATCCGCCACGCCACCTGAAAATTGCTCGACCCGGCCACGCGAGCTGACTCCTCCAAAGCCGGGTCCATAGAATACAGCGATGCCGACACAATCAGAAAGGCGAGCGGAGTCGTGATCAAAGCCTCGACGAAGATCATACCTCCCAGCGAATAAATGTTTAGCGGCGCCGTCTCCAAATCGAAAGTATTCATCAACAGGCGATTGATTAGACCTGTCCGTGGGCTGAGGAGTACCGTCCAAGACACGGCAAGCATCACCGGCGGAAAGATGTTGGGTACAATGGAGATCAGCTCGAAAAATTTCCTGAAGGGCGCGTTGGTCCGTATGGCGATCCAGGCCAAGGTGGCCGCAAGAAAAGTGGCCAGCACTGATGATCCTGTGGCGAAGACAAACGAATTGAGTAGCAACTGATAAGTCAGCGGATCCGTGTACGCACTGATGTAGTGAGCTAGAGTGAAATCACCAGCTACGCCGAGCGGCTTGCTGAGGAAACTCCCATAGAACAACATGATCGTCGGCGAGAGGCTCAGATAAGCGATTACGACGCCTACCGCCGTGATTACCCAGAGCTGAGGATCCTGGCGAAAAGCTCGCAGCGGCCGCTCGAAAACATGGGTCAAAACCGCAGTGCCATTCATTATTGCTTCCGAGTTTTCTGCATCAGAAAACAAAGAGGGCCGGCCACGTGTCGGCCGGCCCCTCTATAATAGCTCACAGTATGCCAGCAGCCCGAATATTATTTGGCAAAGAAAATCTCTCTAAATGTGACCGTCATCAACTTTTTGAACTCTTCCTCTGAAGGATTGTCCATGAAAATCATCCGTGGCGCCACTTTTTCCGCGTCTCTAATCGGCGGGAAAATGCCCGGATACATGACGAACTCCCCCTCTTCGGCGACCAGTTTTTGGCCGTCCGGCGAACAGATGTAATCAAGATAGAGCTTCGCTGCGTTTGGATGCGCGGCCTTGGCACCGAGACTCATATAGTTCGGATCGGTCAGATATTTGTCCATGGCGATATAGTCGACGGGGCCTTTGTATTGTTTGATGTACTTGATGTAGGTAATCCCCACCGGCGCTTCACCCTTGATAATCGTCGTGGTAACCGGCGCTAAGGATTCGACGAGGAGAGGTTTTTGTTTGGCCAGGGCTCTGACGAAGTCCAGCCATTTGTCGCCTTTGAACTTGTTCAGATTCCATAGAAACTGGGCGGTTGTGGTATGCCGGGTGGGATCGGGCATAGTTATCTTCCCAGTCCATTTTGAACTCAAAAGATCGTCGAACGTTTTCGGGAGATCACCTGACTTGACCATATCCGTATTGTAGAGAATGCTAATTGGCAGCACCCGCCACGGGGTGATCATGCCGTCCTTTTCTTTGAACTGAGCGGGAAATTTCTCCGATGACGGCGGGATAAATTTCTGGAAGAGCCCTTCGTCTCGCATGATCAACTGAACGCCGCGATTGCCTTCCACCACATCAAAGCCGGGTTTGCCCGCCCGCGATTCGGTCAGCGCGCGTTCCGAAACCTGCGTCGATGAACCGCGCCAATAGTCGACCGTAATGCCGTACTTTTTTTCAAACGCTGCATGGAGCGGTTTCATGGCCTGAGGCACCTGGGCTCCATACACGCTAACTTTGCCTTCCTGTTTTGCTGCCTCGACATTAATAGATTGAGCAGAGACTGATGCAGTCATTACCGAACCGGCGATAGCGAAGACGCCCACGAGAAACATCCAACGATTGATGGCTCGATTCACAATAACCCCTCCTTAGTTTAAAACACGATAACAATTATAGACGGCGCTGCATGAAGTCAAGCAAGGCACTCGCTCGGTTCGGAGGCTTCATTTGGAGAGAAAAATCTGTCGAAACTCGCTCTGCAACTTGGCCAGCTGTTCCCCGCTCGGGTTATCCATGAATACCATGTTGGCGATTACCTTATCGGCGCCTTTGAGTGACGGGTAGATTCCCGGGTGAAGCACAAATTCCCCCGTCTCAGCCACTCTCTTCTGCCCTTCCGATGAACAAAGGTATTCGATGAAAACTTTGGCCGCGTTCGGGTTAGTCGCTTTGGCGCTCAGCGCCGCGTCGCTCGGATCGGCAAAGATCTTGTCGATAGGAGCAAAATCGATGGGTCCTTTCGTTTGCCCGGCATATTGAACGTAGGTGATGCCTAGCTGACTTTCACCCCTGACAACTGCGGTCGGAACAGTAGAATAAGACTCCAGCAGCAACGGCCTCTGCTTGGCCAGTCCCTTGACGAACTCCAACCACTTTTCTCCTTTCACCTGGTTTTGATTCCAGAGAAACTGCGCCGTGCTCGCGTGGCGCGACGGCGAGACCAGCCTGCTCGCGTCCCCTCTGACCCGGGCCGTTCTGTTCAGCGCGCTCACGACGGCTGCCGCATTCGGAAGCCTGTGGTTCTCGAACCACCCTGGTACGTCGAGCATGGGCAAGCTGTTGGGTCTGTCGCTGCTCACGACCCTCGCCGCAGCGGTGCTGTTTGCGGTAATGTTTCTCGACGTCCCGCTGCAGGCGATCACCACCGCGATCTTCGGCAGCCTCGACAGCTTCGCATTGCTCGCGGTGCCGCTGTTCATCCTCGCCGGCGATATCATGGCGCGCGGCGGCATTGCG
>Ga0209466_1000052_pt1 | contig 24347 bp, 25 predicted proteins | sample PanSoiPlo30MoBio_FD_188323 | JGI IMG/M metagenome (GOLD analysis project Ga0209466, IMG submission 188323) | Tropical forest soil microbial communities from Panama analyzed to predict greenhouse gas emissions - Panama Soil Plot 30 MoBio (SPAdes)... | ecosystem: Environmental > Terrestrial > Soil...
CGTATGGCTCCGCGCGCCGCCGCTGCGCCAAGCCTCCATTCTCACACCCAGCCAATCAGGGTGCTTGACTCAACATGCCCCATATGAGGGTGGGCTGAGGCGCTTCGCTCGGAGTGGGATATCAAGCACGACGTCGCGCGCCGAAGCCCACGCGTGCGGCCTGTCAGACCGGGCGGGCTTCGCTTCGCTCAGGCCACCCTACGAAATGGACTCAATGCATCGCGGCCGTGCGCGGCATGATGGCGCCGCGATGGCGGATTTTTTCGCCGGCGGTGCGGTGCGCCTGTGTCACGGCGGCGCCCGGCGCTTCGCCGGCCAGCCGCGCCGCCAGGTAGGCGGCGTTGAAGCTGTCGCCCGCCGCCGTCGTGTCCACAGGCACCACGACCTCCGGCACCGGCACCAGCTCGCGCCCGTCCTTGGTCGCTATCAGCGCGCTGTTGGGGCCGTTCTTCACCACGATCTCGCCGATGCCGAAGGCCTGCAGTCGCTCGACCGTGGCATCCGGGCTGGCGTCGCCCCACAGCACCGCTTCGTCCTCGAAGGTGGGGAGCGCCAGGTCGACGCGCTTGAGCGCCTCCATGAACACCGTGCGCGTGCGGGCGATGTCGCCCTTCCAGCCGCGTGGGCGGTAGTTGCCGTCGAAGGCGACCTTCACGCCCTTCTGGCGCGCCATTTCCAGCAGCGCCAGGAAGCGCCCGAGCCCGGTGTTGGAATAGAGCGACAGCGTGATGCCGGAGAAATAGATGAGCCGCGCCTCGAGCAGTCTTTCGGCGACGTGCGCCCATTGCGGCAGCTCGAACAATTCGCGCGCCGGCGAGGTGTCGCGCCAGTAGTGGAAGCGCCGCTCTCCGCCCGCATCCGTCTCGATGAGGTAGACCCCGGGCATGCGTCCGGGAACGCGGATGACGAGATCGCTCGCCACGCCCTCGGCGGCCGCCACCGCCAGCACGCCGTCGGAATAGGGATCGTCGCCCAGCGCCGTCGCATAGGCGACCGGAACGCCGGCGCGGGCGAGATAGACGGCGGTGTTGAAGGTGTCGCCGCCGAAGCCGAGCCCGTAGCGGCCGTCGTTGCCGCGCGCGAGCTCCACCATCACCTCGCCGACCGCCACGATGCGCTGCGCGTTCTCGGTCATGCTTCACGTCCGTCGGGCTCGCCGCCGCGTCGGCGCCACGGCGGCAAACGATGCTCCGGCCTTGGCACATCGTGGTGCCGCCGTCCAGCCGCCCATGCCGCGAGACTCTTCGGGCGAAATGGGGCGATCATGGCGGGCCGATGTCCCGACCCCTTGAGAACGTGCCCGCGGACGCGCCGGCCGGCCGCCGGCCGTTGCGGCTCGCCGGGGTGGCCTGCGGCGCCGCGGCGGCCGTGTGCTGGGCCGCCGGTTTCGTGGCGGCGCGGCACGGCGTGCTGATCGGGCTGGCGCCGGTCGACATCGCGTTCCACCGCTTCGTGTGGACCGGCTTCCTGCTGCTGCCGGCGGCGTGGCAGGCGGGCCTGCGCGACCTCGGCGGCGTCGGCTGGGGCCGCGGGCTGATCATGTCGCTGCTCGCCGGACCCATCCAGGTGATCGCGGCGGCGACCGGGTTCCTGGCAACCCCGCTGGGCCATGGTGCCGTGATCCAGCCGGCGTCGTCCGCCGTCGGCAGCGTCCTCCTGGCCGCGCTGGTCGTGCACGAGCGCCTGTCGTTCGCCCGTGCGCTCGGCACCGCCATCATCGTCGCCGGCCTGGTCGCCTTGGGGACCGATGCTGTCGCCAGCATCGGGCGGCACGGCGTGGCGGGCGACGCCCTCTTCATGGCGGCGGGACTGTCCTGGGCCGTGTTCGGCACGCTGTTGCGGCGCTGGCATGTCGGGAGCCTGCGCGCGGCGATCGCCGTCGGGACCCTGTCATGTCTCGTCTATGCCCCGGTCCATGCCGTGCTGTTCGGCTTCGACCGCATGGTGGCGGCCGGCCTGCGGGAGAATCTTCTGCAGATCGCTGCCCAGAGCGCGGCCGGTATGCTGGGGCTGTACCTGTTCGCGCGCGCCGTCACGCTGCTCGGCGCCGGACGTGCCGGCGTCTTTGCCGCGCTGGTTCCCGGCTTCGCGCTCGCCCTCGGCTTCGTCACCATCGGCGAGGTGCCGACCGCCATGCAGCTCGTCGGCTTCGCCCTGGTGATGATCGGCTTCCGCTTCGTGCTGAAGCCGTAAGCTCAGTGGTCATCCCCGCGAAAGCGGGGACCCATATCCGCCGGCCGAGCCGATGCGAGCTCGGCCGCGCAACATCCAAAAACTCGGTGTTCATGGGTTCCCGCTTGCGCGGGAACGACTCGCTGAAACGGCCGTCACGTCTCCGGCCCGGCATACTTTCCCGCCGTGTGCGGGAACATCGACTTGACGATCTTGAAGCGCGAGATGTCCACGGTCGCGTCCATGTGCAGGAAGATCGCGGCATCGCGAAAAATCTTCTCGACGCCGAAGTCGAGCATCACGCCGTTGCCGCCGTGCAGCTCGAGCGCATGCTGCGCCACCTTCAGGACCTCTTCCGACGCGAACACCTTCGCCATGTTGCAAAAAGTCTCGGCGTCGGGCGCGTTGTCGTCGACCGCGTGGGCGGCGCGCCCGAGCAGGGCGCGCACCGCCGCGAGCCGCGTCGCCATGTCGGCGAGCCGCAGCGCCACCGCCTGGTGCTTGATCAGGATGCGGCCGCCCTGGTGGTAGTTCTGCACGTAGTCGGACGTGACCTCGAAGGCGCGCATGCCCACGCCGAGATTTTTTGCCGCCTGGATGATTTTTCCGGGGCGGAAATAGACGCCGGCCTTGCCCAGCGCGTCGCCCTCGACCAGGAGGTGGTCCTCGGGGACGCGGCAGTCCTCGAACACCAGCTCGCCGTTGTTCATGAAGCGGCAGCCGAGCGTCTCGTTGCAGCGTGCGATGGTCAGGCCCGGCGTGCCGCGCGGCACCAGGAAGCTCGAGGTGCCGCGCATCATGCCGACCTGCGGGTTGGTGTTGGCATAGACGACGAACAGGCCGGCGTCGTAGCCGTTGGAGATGAACTGCTTGCGGCCGTTGATGATCCATTCGCCGTTGCGTTTCACCGCCCGCGTCTGCATGGCGGCTTCCGGCACGTCGTAGGGCAGCCAGCGGTCGGAGGCGCCGCGCGGTTCGGTGAGGCAATGGGCGAGCAGGAACTGCGGATCGGCCACCAGGCGTGAAAACCATTTCTCCTGCAGGTGGCGCGGCGCCAGGTTGCGCAACAGCACCGACACTTTCCAGTTCTGCACCAGCTTGTCGGACAGCCCGGAATCGCCGCGCGCGATCTCCTCGGAGATCAGCGCGAAGGTCCGCACCTCGGTGCCCTTGTCGAGTTCGATGCCGCCGAACTCCTCCGGCACGCCCAGCGTGCGGATGCCGATGGCGTCGGCGCCCTTGAGAATCTCCGGCGGCAGCCGGTCCTCCGGCACCATGCTCCACTCGCGCTGCCAGTTGCGGCGAATGAACGGAATCACCGTCTGGTCGACAAAGGCACGGCAGCTCTGCCGCATCAGCCGTTGCTCTTCGGAAAGGTCATGATCGTGCATTGTTCTCTCCCGGGACCACACCGGATCCTACCACGGCGCCGGGCGCGCGGCCGCAAGCGCAGGCGTGCACAAGCCGTGTGGGCGGCTTGATGGAACCGGAAAGCCGGTGTTTCATTGAATCGGTGATCAACAACGTGAGGCGCCGATCGCCGCGATGATGAGCCGGTTAGTTGCGATTTGCATGCTTGCCGCCACCCTGGCCGGGCCGGCACTCGCGCGCGACTTGACGGTGGCCGAGGTCAACGGCGCCGATATCACCAAGAGCAAGGACAAGAGCTCGCGTCCCGTCCTGATCCGGGCGCAGGTGCTGCTCGACCGCGCCGGTTTCTCGCCCGGCGTGATCGACGGGCGGGCCGGCGGCAACTTCGTCAACGCCCTGCATGCGTTCCAGCAGCAGAACGGGCTGAAGGACAGCGGCGAGCTCGATCCGCCGACCTGGTCGAAGCTTCTCGAGACCTCGGCCGAGCCAGCTTTGGGCGACTACGTCATCAGCGACGACGATGCCAAGGGACCGTTCGTCAAGGAGATTCCCGACAGCTTGGAGAAGAAAGCCGAGCTCAAGCGACTCGCCTATACCGGCCCCGAGGAGCTCCTGGCGGAAAAATTCCACATGGACGAGGACCTGCTGGAGCAGCTCAACCCGGGCAAGGCGCTCGACCGCACCGGCACCAGCATCGTGGTGGCCAACGTCAAACAGGCGCCGCCAAAGATCCAGGTGCAGCGCGTGGTGGTGGAGAAGAATGAGCGCTCGGTGCGCGCATTCGATCGCGACGGCAAGCTCGTGGGCTTCTATCCTGCCTCGATCGGCAGTGAAGAGAAGCCGGCGCCGACCGGCACGTTCAAGATCACCCGCGTGGTGCGCGATCCGGTCTATATCTACAATCCGAAATTCCAGTTCCGTGGCGTGCGTGCGCACCAGAAGCTGAAGATCGCACCCGGCCCCAACAACCCGGTGGGCTCGGTGTGGATGAACCTCAACGAGCGGAGCTACGGGCTCCACGGCACGGCGGAGCCCGCCAAGGTGGGCAAGACCTACTCACACGGCTGCGTGCGCATGACCAACTGGGACGCGAAAAAGCTCGCCGCCATGGTCAAGAAGGGCACGAAAGTCGAGTTCGTCGACTGACGCGCCGGATCACTCGCACGCCCAAGCCCGAGAACGATCGACGTTCCGCGCCGCTCCCATGAGGCGCGCTTGCGCGCCGGCGTGGCCACGGCGGAGAAGGGGCGCCTATTTGGCCTGTGGAATCAGCCGTCGCAGATCCTGCAGGTTGCGCTGCTGCATCTCCGGGGTCGGGCCGGAGCGCTCGCGGGCGGTGGCGCGCGTCGGGTCGGGCTCGACGCCGCAGGCATCGATCAATGCCGCCAGCGAGGGCGCAAAGCCGTCCAGCCGGAACGTCCATCGATGGTCGTCGATGGCAAGATCGACACTGGTGGCGGTCGTCTGCCGCAGCGACATCAGGATCAGCGAGAACGCAGTCTGGTGCACCCGCTCCTGCACCACGACGCTGTCATGACCGCGCGACGCCACCTGCCAGCGGACCGGCTCTTCGCCCGGATAGCGGATGGACAGGATCACTTCGGCGCCGGCCCGCAGCGCGAGCCGCGCGTCGCGGATGGCGAAATAGTACAGCGGCATGGCCGGCCGGCACCACAGGCTGAAGGTCGCGTCCTGGTCGGCCACCGCCGAAGTGGCAAGCGAAAGATCCTCCTGCTGCGAGTCGGGATCCGGCGCCGTCTCGATGCGCCATGCTCCGCTCGGCTGCGGCAGCCGCGGCGCGTCGCTCTCGGCCCGCGCCGGCGCGGCGAGCGCCACCGTGGCGAGCGCCGCCACGCTCATGGTCGCGACAATGGCAAGCCGGTGGCTGCGTCGCCGTGACATGCGCTAGGCCGCCTTGCGCGACGCCAGGAACTCGCCCATGCGGTCGAGCGCGCGCAGGATATTCTCGGTGGAATTGGCGTAGGACAGCCGCACATAGCCTTCGCCCAGGATGCCGAAATCTGGACCGCCGATGATGGCGACGCCGGTCTCTTCCAGCAGCGTCGAGGCCAGGGCCTTCGCCTTCCAGCCGGTGCGCTTGACGTTGGGAAACGCGTAGAACGCGCCCTTCGGCGTGGCGCAGGAGACGCCGGGCAGCCGGTTGAGGCCGTCGACCACGACGCCTCGGCGGCGGTCGAACTCCGCCACCATCCTGGCGACTTCGTCCTGCGGCCCGGTGAGCGCCGCGAGCCCCGCCCATTGCGTCGCGGCATTGACGCAGGAGTAGAGGTTCACGGCGAGCTTGCGCGCGTAGTCGTAGAGCTTGGCCGGCCACACCGCATAGCCGAGCCGCCAGCCGGTCATGGCATAGGTCTTGGACCAGCCGTTGAGCAGGATGAGCCGGTCGCGGATCGACGGGTACGAGAGCAGGCACACATGGGTCTCGCCGTCGTACAGCATCTGATCGTAAATCTCGTCGGACATGATGGCGACGTCGGGATGGCGCTCGAGGCCCGCCACCAGCCGGTCGACCTCCGGTTTCGGCGTCACGCCGCCGGTCGGATTGGCGGGCGAGTTGAGGATCAGGAGGCGGGTGCGCGGCGTGATCAGCTTCAGCGTCTCCTCGGCCGAGAAGGCAAACCCGTTCTCCTCGCGGATCGGCACCGGGACCGGCATGGCGCCGGTGTACTCGATCATCGACCGGTAGATCGGAAAGCCGGGATCCGGGTAGAGAATTTCCACGCCCGGCTCGCCGAACATCAGGATCGACATGTACATGGTGGGCTTGCCGCCCGGCATGATCATCACGGCGTCGGGCGAGACCTCCACCTGGAAGCGTTTGTGCAGGTCGGCGGCGACCGCCTCGCGCAGCGGCTTGATGCCGACCGCGGGCGTGTAGCCATGATGGCCGTCGCGCAGCGCCTTGACGGCAGCCTCGACGACGTGGTCCGGCGTGCGGAAGTCGGGCTGGCCAATCCCCAGGTTGATGATATCGCGGCCCTGGGCGGCGAGCTCGGTCGCCCGCGCCAGCACCGCAAAGGCGTTTTCCTCGCCGATGCGGTCGAATGCCGCAATGGTCTTCAGCATGGGCTTGCCTCCCGGATGGCTGCCCCCGCGTGGTCGCGGCGGGCTCGCGATCTAGCGGGAATTGCTGATAAAAATCAAATGCCGGAACGTGAATCTGCTATGAGCGTTGCCGTGGCGGCATCGCCCCCCGCCGGCAATGCCGGTATGGTCTGGTCATGGATGTTGCGGTCGAAATTGCCATCCTGCTCGCTCTCTTCCTGCTGAATGGCTTTTTTGCCATGGCCGAGCTGGCGGTGGTCTCGTCCCGCCGCCTCCGGCTGAAGCGGATGGCGGAGGAAGGCCGCCGCGGCGCCGCGCAGGCCCTGGCGCTCGCCGACAATCCCGGCGCCTTCCTGTCGGCCGTGCAGGTCGGCATCACGCTGATCGGCATCCTGTCGGGCGCCTACGGCGGGGCCACGCTGGGCGTCCGCCTCGGCCCGGTGCTCGATCAGATACCGGGCGTCGCGCCGCACGGCGGGGAAATTGCCGTCATCCTCGTGGTCATCGGAATCACCGCCGTGTCGGTGATCGTGGGCGAACTGGTGCCGAAGCGGATCGCGCTGGCGCGCCCCGAGGCCATCGCGCTGCGCGTGGCGCGGCCACTGCAGATCATCGCCACCCTGGCGCGTCCCTTCGTCTGGCTGCTGGAGCGATCGTCGGCGGCGCTGCTGCGGCTGTTCCGCATCCCGGAGCGCCGCGTCCGCGGCGTCACCGAGGAGGAGGTGCGGTTCGCCATCGCGGAAGGGACCGAGGCCGGCGTCATCGACGAGGTCGAGCAGGACATGATCCACGGCGTGCTGGCGCTCGCCGACCGCTCGGTCCCCTCGATCATGACGCCGCGGCCGGACGTCCATTGGATCGATCTCGACGACCCGCCCGATGCGCTCGCCCGCGAGATCTCCGACTGTCCGTTTTCGCGCCTGGTGGTGGCGCGCGGCGGCGACCTCGGGCATCCCCTGGGCATCATGCAGAAAAAGGATCTGGTGGACGACCTCGTCGCCGGGCGCGGCCTGCAGATTGAAAAGAACCTGCGCGAGCCGATCTACGTGCCGGAGAGCGCGCAGGTGCTGCGCATGCTGGAGATGTTCCGATCGACTCCGCTGCACGTCGCCTTCGTGGTCGACGAGTACGGCGACTTCCTCGGGCTGGTCACGCTGACCGACGTGATGCAAGCGATCGCCGGCGAAATTCCCGAGGAGCACGCGCCGCGATCGGAGGACATCGTGCGGCGGGCGGACGGATCGTGGCTGGTCGACGGACGCGTGCCGATCGAGGAGTTGTCCCAGAAGCTGGGATTGGAGAAGCAGGACGGGGATTTCCATACCGCGGCCGGGTTGGCGCTCGAGCACCTGGCGCGCATTCCAACCGAAGGCGACACGTTCGAGGTTGGTCCGTGGAAGGTGGAAGTCATCGACATGGACGGCAAGCGCATCGACAAGCTCTTGTTCGTGCCGGTACCTGACGCGCGGGCTGCGGAATAGAACCCGGCTTTGCGATCGCCAACGAGGGTCAAACGAAAGCCTGTAAGCGCGATCGTCGATGCAGACAGTCCGGCTAGAAGTTGCCGCCGAAATGGGTGCCGAGGTCGCGCAGGATCTGTTGCCGGATGAACGGATCCGGATCGTCGCCAAGGTACTCGGCGCCGTACATGACCGGACCGGGCGGGAACAGGTTCTCACCCCTGTAGGCAGCCGTGACGGCACCCGTTCGTGCGAATTGCTGCCGCTTGCGCGCCGGAGCAGCGTCGGCCACGCAGGTCAAGAGAAAGCCAAGAGCGGCGGCTGATGCGACTGTCTTGATCCACAAGTTCGTCATGTCGTTCACCGTGAAATGTTGATGTAACTCTATCAATGGATTGGCCACGTATGCCGGCGGCTCATCCGCCTGCGCCCGTGACCGCGGACGCGCCGGGCGTGCCGCTTACTCGGGCCCGCCGAAATGGGCGCCCAGGTCGCGCAGGATCTGCGACCGGATGAACGGGTCCGGGTCGTTGCCGAGATATTCGTTGCCGTACATGACCGGGCCGGGCGGAAACAGGTTCGAGCCGCGATAACCCGGCGAAGCGAAGGCGGCGGCCGGCGACGTCACGTACTTGCGATGCTTGCGCTGCTGCTTGGCGTCGGCCGGCAACGCCAGGAGAAAAGCAGCGGCGCAGGCCGCGGCAAGCACCTTCGCGGGAAATGTTGTCATGGCAACCCTGTTGGTCCGGAATTTTAGGTGAAGCGCGCACGCCGGCCAATGGCGCGTCCTCGTTCGCGGCGATCACAAATCGGTGTTGGCTTGTCGGCGATGCGTCGGCGGCGAACCAGATTGACGGCACAGGGCGGATTGCAATTGCCGTGCGGTTCGTCGCATCTTTCGCGCATCCGCAAGCGACCGACGTGAGGGCGGCAACCGCGAACGCCAGGAGATCATCATGGCAAAGAAGCAGAACGAGTCCACCGCGGTGCACCCAAAGGGCAGGCGCCTGCGTTCGCAGCTGTGGTTCGACAATCCGGAGAACCCCGGCATGACGGCGATCTATCTGGAGCGCTATCTCAACGACGGCCTGACGCTGCACGAGCTCACGTCGGGCAAGCCGATCATCGGGATTGCGCAGACCGGCTCCGATCTGTCGCCGTGCAACCGCCATCACCTCGAACTCGCCGAGCGCGTGCGCGAGGGCATCCGCACCGCCGGCGGCGTGGCGTTCGAGTTTCCCTGCCATCCCATCCAGGAGACCGGCAAGCGGCCGACCGCCGCGCTCGACCGCAATCTCTCCTACCTCAGCCTGGTCGAGGTGCTGTTCGGCTACCCGCTCGACGGCGTGGTGCTTACCACCGGCTGCGACAAGACCACGCCGGCCGGCCTCATGGCGGCCGCCACCGTGAATATCCCGGCCCTCGTGCTGTCAGGCGGTCCCATGCTGAACGGCTGGTGGCATGGCAAGCGCGCCGGCTCCGGCACGGTCGCGTGGTGGGCGCGCCAGGAGCTCGCGGCCGGGCGAATCGACTACAAGGATTTTCTCGACGTGGTGTCGTCGTCGGCGCCGTCGATCGGCCACTGCAACACAATGGGCACCGCCTCGACCATGAATGCGATGGCGGAGGCGCTGGGCATGAGCCTGCCCGGCTGCGCCGCCATTCCGGCGCCCTACCGCGAGCGCGGCCAGATCGCCTACGCCACGGGAAAACGCGCGGTCGAGATCGTGCACGAGAACCTCTGCCCGTCCGACATCCTCACGCGGGCGGCGTTCGAGAACGCCATCGTGGCCTGCTCGGCGATCGGCGGCTCGACCAATGCGCCGATCCACATCAACGCCATCGCGCGCCATATCGGCGTGAAGCTCGGCATCGAGGACTGGGAGAAGGTCGGTTACGACGTGCCGCTCATGGTCAACATGCAGCCGGCGGGAGAATATCTCGGCGAGGAATATTATCGCGCCGGCGGCCTGCCGGCCGTGATGAACGAGCTGATGCGGGCCGGCCGCATCCACTCCGATGCTCTCACGATCAATGGCAAGACCATGGGCGAGAACGTCAAGGGCGCGAAGATCCAGGACACCGATGTGATCCGCCCCTACGACAAGCCGATGCGGGCCACGGCCGGGTTCCGGGTGCTGAAGGGCAATCTGTTCGACTCCGCCATCATGAAGACGAGCGTGATCTCGGAGGAATTCCGCCAGCGCTATCTGTCGAACCCCAAGGATCCGAACGCGTTCGAAGGCCGCGCCGTGGTGTTCGACGGTCCCGAGGACTATCACCACCGCATCGACGACCCGGCCCTTGCCATCGACGAGCACACGCTGCTGTTCATCCGCGGCGTCGGCCCCATCGGTTATCCGGGCTCCGCCGAGGTGGTGAACATGCAGCCGCCGGCCGCCCTGATCAAACGCGGCGTCACCTCGCTGCCGTGCATCGGCGATGGCCGCCAGTCCGGCACGTCCGGCTCGCCGTCGATCCTCAACGCCTCGCCGGAGGCGGCCGCCGGCGGCGGCTTGGCCCTGCTGAAAACCGGCGACCGCGTGCGCATCGATCTCGAGAAGGGAACGGCCGATATCCTGATCCCGGATGCCGAGCTGCAGCAGCGCCGCGCCGAGCTCGACCGCAACGGCGGCTATCATTATCCCGCCAGCCAGACGCCGTGGCAGGAGATCCAGCGCGACCTGGTGGACCAGCTGGCCGACGGCATGGTGCTCAAGCCCGCGGTCAAATATCAGCGCGTGGCCGAAACAAGCGTGCCGCGCGACAACCACTAGATCCGGCCGTTCGCAGGTGGCTCGGCGCATCCACATCGTCATTGCCGGGCTTGACCTGGCAATCCATCACATGACGCGGGCTCATCTTTTTGATGGGTGCGGGTCAAGCCTGCGCATGACGCGTCAATTCGAATGCATTTGCATTAAAATCACCGGCGCTGATCCGATCGATCAGCAGAATGCGTTGTGCCGGGCCGCTCCCGGGCTGCATGCTTGGGCGGTGGAACAGAAAAGGGAGGCAAGCCCATGTCTCGTCCGTCCGTGGCCGACAAGCGCCGTACCTTCAAGGAGCTGCATCGCTCCGGCTGCTTCATCATTCCCAACCCGTGGAACGTGGGCACCGCCCGCCGCCTGCAGGGCCTCGGCTTCAAGGCCTTGGCCACGACCAGTTCCGGCTTTGCCCACGCCGAAGGCTTTGCCGACGGTGTCGTGCCGTGCGACACGGTGCTGGACCATCTGCGTGAGATGGCGGCCGCCACCGATGTGCCGCTGAATGCCGATTTCGAGGGCGGCTACGCCGACGCGCCCGACGGCGTTGCGGCGAACGTGCGGCGTGCGATCGCCACCGGCGTTGCCGGCATCTCGATCGAAGATTCGACCGGGGACGCGAAAAATCCGCTCTACGATTTCGACCTGGCAGTGGCGCGCGTGCGCGCCGCCCGCGCTGCGATCGATGCCGCCGGCGGCGATGTGGTGTTCACCGGGCGCAGCGAAGGTTTCATCTGCGGCCGCCCCGACCTCGATGAGACGCTGCGCCGGCTCAAGGCGTATGCGGAGGCGGGCGCCGACTGCCTCTATGCGCCCGGCATCAAGACGCGGGAGCAGATCGTCGCGGTCGTCCAGGCGGTTGCCCCAAAGCCGGTGAATTTCTTGATGTCATCGGCGATGACCAATTTCAGCCTGAGCGATCTTGAAGCGCTGGGCGTGCGCCGCATCAGCACCGGCGGCACGCTGGCGCGCGTGGTGTGGACCGCGTTCATGCATTCGGCGCGCGAGATGGCCGAGCAGGGCCGCTTCGACAGTTTTAACGGCACGATCAGCAACCCGGAGCTCAACACGTTCTTCCGCGACGATCTTCCCCGCTGGCACGCATGAAAGCCGACCGCCCAGTGGGGCCACGCATCGATGCGACGCCCGCGCCGGCGCCCGCGCCGGTCGTTCTGCACGGGCGGTTCGGCCGCGTGGAAAAGCTCGATCGCATCCGCCACGGCGCCGCGCTGTGGGACGCGGTTCGCACCCATGACGAGGTCTGGACCTATATGGCCTATGGCCCGTTTGCCGACGCGGACGCATTCCTGGTCTGGCTGGACCAGCGCGTGCGGCTGCCCGATCCGTTCTCCTACGCCATCGTGGATGCAAGCGGTCGCGCGCTCGGCATCGCCACCCTGATGGCAATCCGCCCGGAGATGCGGGTCATCGAGGTCGGCCACATCGTCTTGACCCCGGCCCTCCAGCGCACGCCGCTGGCGACGGAAGCGCAATACCTGCTGGCGCGCTATGCGTTCGAAACGCTGCGCTACCGTCGCTACGAATGGAAATGCGATGCGCTCAACGCCGCCTCGCGGCGGGCGGCGCTGCGCCTCGGTTTCGCCTTCGAAGGCATTTTTCGCCAGCACATGATCGTGAAGGAACGCAGCCGCGACACCGCCTGGTACGCCATGCTCGATGCCGACTGGCCGGCGCGCAAGCACGCCTTCGAGCGCTGGCTCGCGCCGGAGAATTTCGACGCCGCGGGGCGCCAAAGAGAGCGGCTGAGCGATTTGATGCAGCCGCAGAGCGTGTGACCGCAAAATTCATGCTTCGAACCCCCTCTCCCACAAGGGCAGAGCTATCGCGCAAATGGTGCCGCTTCCTCCGTTGTCATCCCGGCCGAGCGTAGCGAGAGCCGGGATCCAAGTACCCCTGCCGTGCCTTTTGTCTGATGCCGGGGTACTTGGGTCCCGGGTCTGCAGCGCACCACCCTCGGGTCGCGCTTCGCGCGCCCGAGGGCAAGGTTGTCCCCGGGCCGCGCTGTCGCGCGGACCCGGGGATGCTGCGCTGCGCCCGGGATGACAGCAGAGATACTTGCCACGCATGATGCCCCACAAGGGGGGAGGGAACGCTGTGGAGAGCATCGTCGTTCAAGTGCGGCACATCGTGCATTGAAGAGGGGTATGCGGCATTGCCGCCGCCCCATAAGAGTGAGTATCGAAGGCGCTCTCCTCCGGTTCCCTCCCCCCCTTGTGGGGGAGGGACAGGGAGGGGGGCGGGGGGCGAGAACCGCATGCCTTTGTTCAAATCTCCGCAAGGGAGACACGCATGGCCGGACGACTGACAGGCAAGGTGGCGCTGGTGACGGCGGCGGGGCAGGGGATCGGACGCGCCATTGCGGAAGCCTTCGCCGCCGAGGGCGCCGAGGTGATCGCAACCGACATCGACGCGGGGAAGGTCGAGGGCCTCAAGGCGGCGATGCGCGACAAGCTCGACGTGCGCTCGACCGAGGCCGTGACCGCAATGGCCGAGATTGTGAACAAGAAATTCGGCGCCCTCGACGTGCTCGCCAATATCGCCGGCTACGTGCACCAGGGCACGATCTTCGAGTGCGGCGACGCCGAGTGGGACCTGTCGTTCGATCTCAACGTCAAATCCATGCACCGCACCATCAAGGCCTTCCTGCCCGCCATGCTGAAGCAGAAGCGCGGCTCGATCATCAACATGTCGTCGGCGGTGTCCTCGATCCGCGGCGTTCCCCAGCGCTACGTCTACGGCGCCACCAAGGCGGCGGTGATCGGGCTCACCAAGGCGGTTGCCGCCGACTTCATCCGCCAGGGCATCCGCTGCAACGCCATCTGCCCGGGCACGATCGAATCGCCGTCGCTCGAAGAGCGCATCCGCGACCTGTCGAAATCCACCGGAAAATCCCTCGAGGCGGTGGAGCAGGCGTTCATCGAGCGCCAGCCCATGGGGCGGCTGGGCAAGCCGGAGGAAGTGGCGGCACTCGCCGTCTTCCTGGCGTCCGATGAATCGAGCTACATCACCGGCCAGCCGCACCTGGTGGACGGCGGCATGGCGATGTGAGCGCGGGCAAGGGGAGACGGAATGCACATCCTCATCACCGGCGCGGCCGGCATGATCGGCCGCAAGCTGACCGAGCGGCTGGCGCGCGACGGTGCGCTCAACGGCCGCGCCATCGACCGGCTCACGCTGACCGACATCGTGGCGCCGGCGCCGCCGGCCTTTGCCGGCAGCGTCGATGTGTCTGCCGCCGATATCGCGGCGCCGGGCGAGGCGGCAAAGCTGGTCGCCGGCCGGCCCGACGTTGTGTTCCATCTCGCCGGCATCGTGTCGGGCGAGGCCGAGCTCGACGTCGACAAGGGCTACCGCGTCAACCTCGACGGCACCCGCGCCTTGTGGGAGGCGCTGCGCGCCGCCGGGCACCGGCCGAGAGTGGTGTTCACATCGTCGATCGCGGTGTTCGGCGCGCCGTTTCCGGCGGCGATCGCGGACGATTTCCACCTCACGCCGCTCACCTCGTACGGCACGCAGAAGGCCATGTGCGAGCTGATGCTGGCCGACTATACGCGGCGCGGCTTCGTCGACGGCGTCGGGATTCGCCTGCCGAGCATCGTGGTGCGCCCGGGAAAACCCAACAAGGCGGCCTCGGGCTTCTTCTCCGGCATCATCCGCGAGCCGCTGGCGGGCCAGGAGGCCGTGCTGCCGGTCGCCGAGACCGTGCTGCACTGGCACGCCAGCCCGCGCTCGGCCGTCGGCTTCCTCATCCATGCAGCGGGCCTTGCGCGCGAGCAGGTCGGGCCGCGCGTCAACCTCACCATGCCGGGCGTGTGCTGCACGGTCGGCGAGCAGATCGCGGCGCTGCGCCGCATCGCCGGCGACAAGGTGGCGGCGCGCATCCGCCGTGCGCCCGACGAGCTCATCATGCGCATTGTCGACGGCTGGCCGAGCCGCTTCGACGCGCGCCGGGCGCTGGCGCTAGGCTTTCGCGTCGAGGCCACGTTCGACGACATCATCCGTGCCCACATCGAGGACGAGCTGGGGGGAAAAATCGCGGCGTGAGTCGAGACGCAAAAGCGATATCCGGCCTCCGCGGGGATGACGAGTCAGTGCGCCGCGATATAGGCGTCGCGCAGGATGTTGGCCTCGAGCTCCAGGTCGTCCAGCCGCTGCTTGACCACGTCGCCGATGCTGATGATGCCGGCGAGCTTGCCGTCGCGCAGCACCGGCATATGCCGTACGCGATGGCGCGTCATCAACGCCGTGACGTGATGGAGGCTGTCCTCGGGAGTCACGGTGACCACCCCATAGCGCATGATGTCCTTCACGTGCATGGACGCTACGGTCTCGCCGTACCGCGACAGGGCGTGGACGATCTCCCGTTCGGACACGAGGCCGAGGATGGCGCCGCCATTGGTCACGACCAGCGCTCCGATGTTCTTGGCGTGCAGCCAGTCGGCCGCGCTCTTGATGCTGGCCTCGGGCCGGATCGTGATGACGTCGGTTCCCTTCTGCCGCAGAATGCTTTCGACGATCATTAGCCGGATCTCCCGTTTTTCGGATGATCTCCAAGATGATCCGCCCACCACGGATAGCGTGCACCTTTTCGGCCGCCGCGGCAACGTCGAGAACGTTGACATGGACGTGATTTCGGCGTGCAACCGGCGCCCATGCGTTTCCCCGCCCCGCTCATTCCGGCCACCCTGGTGAAGCGCTACAAGCGCTTCCTCGCCGACGTCGTGCTCGACAGCGGCGAGGCGCTCACCGTGCACGTGGCCAATCCGGGCGCCATGACCGGCCTGGCGGCGCCCGGCGCGCGCGTGTGGCTGTCGCGCTCGGCCGATCCCCGGCGCAAGCTCGCCTACAGCTGGGAGCTGGTGGAGGTCGATTTCGGCACCGGAACGGAGCTGGTCGGCGTCAACACGGCGCATCCCAATCCGCTGGTGGCGGCGGCGATCGCCCAGGGCGCGATTCCTGAGCTTGCCGGCTATGCCTCGATGCGGCGAGAGGTGAAGTACGGCCGCGGTTCGCGCGTCGATTTCCTGCTCGAGGCCCCGGACCGGCCGCCCTGCTACGTCGAGGTCAAGAACGTGCACCTGATGCGGGAGCCCGGGCTTGCCGAGTTTCCCGATTCGGTCACAGTGCGCGGCGCCCGCCACCTCGACGCGCTGGCCGAGGTCGTTGCGGCCGGCGGCCGCGCCGTCATGCTCTACCTCATCCAGATCTGCTCGGCGACGCGGTTTGCGCTCGCCCGCGACATCGACCCGGCCTACGGCAAAGCCTTCGACCGCGCCCGCGCCGGCGGCGTCGAGGCGATTGCCTATCGCTGCGCAGTGGCGAGCGAGGGCCTTGACGTTGCGGCCCCCGTGCCGATCGTGGAATAAGGCGGCGCCGGGGCGGTGGCCGCACGGGCGGCGCCGTGCGCTTGCGCGCCGCGTCGGCGCGCTTACATTGGGTGAGAGAATCGGCGGCACAGGGCCGCGGACGCGGGGCCAGGGCCGCGAATTTTCATGACTTATGTCGATGCGGTGCTGGCGCCGCTGCGCAAGACCGGCCAGATCAAGCTCTATGGCCCTGCCGCCTTCGAGGGCATGCGGCGGGCCGGACGGCTCGTGGCCGAGTGCCTCGATGTGCTCACGGCCGAGGTGGCCCCGGGCGTGCCGACCGAGAAGCTCGACCGCCTGGTGTTCGAGTTCGCGCGCGACCACGGCGCCACGCCGGCTACACTGATGTACCGCGGCTACCGCAAGTCGACCTGCACCTCCATCAACCACGTGGTCTGCCACGGCATCCCCAGCGACAAGCCGCTGCGCGAGGGCGACATCGTCAACATCGACGTCACGCTGATCCTCGACGGCTGGCACGGCGACTCGAGCCGCATGTTCCCGGTCGGCGAAATCCCGCGCAAGGCCGAGCGGCTGATCGAGGTCACCTACGAGGCGATGATGCGCGGCATCGCGGCGGTGCGGCCGGGCGGCACCACCGGCGACATCGGCGCCGCCATCCAGGCTTATGTCGAGCCGCAGCACATGAGCGTGGTGCGCGATTTCTGCGGCCACGGCGTCGGCCGCCTGTTCCATGACGAGCCCAACATCGTCCATGTCGGGCGGCCCGGCGAAGGCATCGTGCTCAAGCCCGGCATGCTGTTCACCATCGAGCCGATGATCAACCTCGGCCGGCCGCACGTGAAGGTGCTGTCGGACGGCTGGACCGCGGTAACGCGCGACCGCTCGCTGTCGGCGCAGTTCGAGCACACCGTGGGCGTCACCGACACCGGGGTGGAGATCTTCACGCTGTCGCCGCGCGGCGTGCACAAGCCGCCCTACCACTGACGGCCACTTCCGAGCCTGCATCGACTTGCGCCATCCGCACGGAAGGTGCACGCTGGTGCAGCATCATGCGATCCGCGGTCCGCGGCCGATCGGATCCACCAACGTTCTCCACGCTGACCAGCGCTGACGAAACCGCACGCAACAATAGGGGAGGACTCTCACATGACGCATGCATCACTCTGGCGCCGCCTCGCCGGCACTTTCGTCGCGGTGCTCCTGCTGTCCGCACCCGCCATGGCGCAGGACAAGAAGTTCAAAGCCGTGTCGGTGAAGACGCCGGACGGACTCACGATTTCAGCGCAGGTCTGGGGCAATCCGAGCGGGCCCGAGATCATTTTCGTCCATGGCTTTTCGCAGAGCCACCTGTCGTGGATCAAGCAGGTCACCAGCGAGCTTGCCAATGAGTTCCATATGGTGACCTACGACCTGCGTGGCCATGGCAATTCCGACAAGCCGTTCGAGCCCGAACGCTACCGGGACTCGAAAGCCTGGGCCGACGAGCTTCAGGCCGTGATGGACGCGACCGGGCTCAAGCGCCCGGTGCTGGTCGGCTGGTCCTATGGCGGTCGCATCATGGCCGACTATCTGAAGACCCACGGCCCCGGCCGGCTTGCTGGCCTCAATTATGTCGATGCCGGCCAGAAGTCCGATCCGAGCTTCGTCGGCCCCAACCTCAAGAACCTTCCGCTCATGGCCTCGGACGACCTCGCCGTCAATATCGCGGCGACGCGCGCCTTCCTGCGCGACTGCTTCTCCATTCAGCCGACGCAGGAGGAATTCGAAACGATGCTCTCCTTCAACATGATGGTGCCCCCGCCTGTGCGTCGTGGCTTGGGCGGCCGGACGCTCGAGATCGACGACCTGCTGAGGAGCCTGAAGCTCCCCGTGCTGGTGACCCATGGGTCGGAGGACAAGAACTCGAACCTCATCGCCGCCGAATACACGGCGAAGATGATCCCCGGCGCCAAGCTCTCGGTCTATCAGGGCATCGGTCATGCGCCGTTCTTCGAGGACGCTCCGCGTTTCAACGCCGAACTCGCCGCTTTCGTGCGCAGCGCCCAGAAGGTGAATTGATCAGTCGTTCCGGGACCGGCCGCAGGCCGGTCCCGGAAAAGGTTCGCCTCGCTTGCAAGCACGGGATCGCGAGAATCCGTGATCCACTTTGCGCCAAATGGGGATTGAGGACCAGCGCGGCAGGGTGGTGGCGATGTCCGTGGACGACGAGCCGACGCCGGAAAAGCCCGCCGGGACGCGCCCGCACTATCATGGCCACCGCGAGCGGCTGCGCGCGCGCTTCCGCGAGGCCGGCGCCGATGCTCTGGCGGATTACGAGCTTCTCGAGCTGGTGCTGTTCCGGGCGCTGGCGCAGCGCGACGTGAAGCCGCTGGCCAAGGACCTGCTCAAGAAGTTCGGGTCGTTCGCCGAGGTGATCGCGGCGCCGTGGAGCCGCCTGCGCGAGGTGCCGGGTCTCGGCGACGCCGCCATCACCGAGCTCAAGCTCATCCAGGCGGCGGCCAAAAGGCTGCTGCGCGGCGAGGTGGCGCAGCGCCAGGTGCTCTCCTCCTGGCCGGCCGTGCTCGACTATTGCCGCGCCGTGCAGGCCTTCGCCGAGCGGGAAGAATTCCGCGTCCTGTTCCTCGACCGCCGCAACCGGCTCATTGCCGACGAGTGCCAGCAGGAGGGCACCGTCGACCATGCGCCGGTCTATCCGCGCGAGGTGGTCAAGCGCGCGCTCGAGCTCTCCGCCACCGCCATCATCCTGGTGCACAACCACCCGTCGGGCGACCCGACGCCGTCGCGCACCGACATCCAGATGACGCAGTCCCTGATCGAGATCGCGCGCCCGCTCGGCATCGCCGTGCACGACCACGTCATCGTCGGCCGCAGCGGCCACGCCAGCTTCCGCGAACTCAAGCTGCTGTAGCTTGCCGAACACGCTCAATGTGTCGTTCGTCGGACGAGTTGGCGCCGAGATATTGGCGCGCCTTGATGGGGTCGCGGCCACGACGCTTTGCCCGATGGAGATTGAAGGGATGCGCGAGACCTGTCCTGCATTCTGGCCGCGAGCGCGAGCCGCAACTCGGTCGGCGGCTACGTGAGACGCGCAGCGCCACCAAGCCTTCAGGCTCGCAGCGAATCCGCGACCGCCTCGCCCACGGCGGCGATCGCGGCGTTGCGCTGCTCCGGTGACAGCGGCGAGCCCGTCAGGTAGGCGGAGACGATGACCGGGTCGCGGTCCGGCGGCCACAACAGGCCCACATCGTTCGTCGTGCCTCTCTCGCCGCCGCCGGTCTTGTCGCCCACGCGCCATTCTTTTGGCAGGCTCGCGCGCAGGCGGGTGTCTCCGGTCTTGTTGCCGACGAGCCAGGCCGTGAGCTGCCGGCGTGACGCGGCGGAAAGGACATCGCCGAGAACGAGCCGCCGGATGTTCTCCAGCATCGCGGCGGGCGTCGTGGTGTCGCGCGGGTCTTCCGGCACAGCCTCGTTCAGATCCGGTTCCCAGCGGTCGAGGCGACTCGCCTTATCGCCGAGCGAGCGGGCAAATGCCGTCAGGCCGGCCGGCCCGCCAAGGTTCGCGAGCAGCAGGTTCCCGGCCGTATTGTCGCTCACGACCATCGCCGCCTCGCACAGTTCGGCCAGCGTCAGGCTGCCTTCCGCCACACGGGCCTTCGTGGTCGGCGAGTTGACGACGAGATCGGAGGGACCGAAGGCGATCCTGCGGTCGAGCTTCTCCTGCCCGGCATCGACGCGCTGAAGAATCGCCGCCGCGGCGAGCAGCTTGAACGTGCTGCACATCGGGAACCGCTCCTCCGCGCGGTGCGCCGCCCGGGCGCCGGTCCTGGTGTCGATCACGGCAACGCCGAGGCGGCCGCCGCTCGTGCGCTCGATGTCGGCCAATTTTCGCTCGAGGTCGGTGCCTTGTTTCTCCGCGGCGCGTGCGTCACCAGGCGTGAACGCAGCATTTGACGACGCCGTACACGCCATGGACACGCAGAAGACTCTTCTCGATATCATCGACGATCCCCTTGTTCAGTGTCGGCGCAAGCTAGCTCGACCCAGCACGGGTGATAAATTAGTTTTCGCTATGGATTGATCGAACTGCGCTCTAAATCGGAGAGCACGCATTGAGGCAAGACAGCGGCAGCCCGGTCGCCCGCGCGCCAGGCGCTGTGTCTCGCCGGACGAGGATTGGATGGACATCTCCCACCGGCATCTGCGCGCATTTGTGAGCGTTGCGCGGCATGGCAACTTCACCAGAGCGTCTGCGGCGCTGAAGATCCCGCAGCCCACCCTGACGGCGGCGATCAAGCAGCTTGAGGCCGCAGCAGGCCTGCAGCTGTTCGAGCGGACGACCAGGCGGGTGACGCTGACCCAGGCCGGACAAGCGTTCCTGGCGAAGGCGGAAGCGGCAGTCGCCGGCTATGACAGCGCCCTCGACGAGCTGCGCAATATCGCGGATGGCCGAAAAGGCTGCGTGCACATCGCCAGCGTTCCGTCATTCGTCGTTCGGGTTCTGCCGAAAGTGCTGAAGGAGTTCTCCGAGGACTTCCCGGGCGTTGCCGTTCATATTCGGGAGGAGAACGAATCCAAAATCAACGAGCTCGTGGTCGGTGGAAGTGTCGACTTCGGCTTTGGCGGCAATTTCAAGACACGACCTGATCTGGTGCACTCACCGCTCGTGCAGGATGAGGTGGGCCTGTTGTGCCGTGCCGACCATCGTCTTGCGCGCGGCAGGAAGCCTCTCGCCTGGAGAGATCTGGAGGGTTTGCGCTTCGCGGCGTTCGGGCCGCAAACGACGTTGCGGCGGCTGGTCGAGAGCATCGACGGACTGCCGATCAACATCGCCGAGCCGGCCTATGAGGTCGCCGATGTCATTACACTCGAATCCCTGTTGGAAGCCGGCCTGGCGGTGGCGGCCGCATTCAAGCTGGGGACCTACCGTGGACGCGACCGCAAGCTGGTCTTTCGCCCGCTCGTCGAGCCGGCGCTGACACGGACGATTGCCTTGGTAACGCATGCGGAGCGGGTGCTCTCGCCCGCCGCCGCAAATCTGATCGAAAGAACGATTGGTCACCTGCGGCGCCGCACGGACGGCTTTCGCGCCGCCGGCGTTGCGCGGGCAGGAGCCTTTTAGGCCTGGGGCGCGTTAGGGTCGCGCCCGCGCCGGCTACTGCGCCGAGATGCCGAGCGCCTTCAGCGTCGGCCGCCAGAATGCAACATCGCGCTCGATCCTGGCGCGGAACGCCTTGCTGTCGAGCGTGCCGCGCAGTTCGCCGTCGGTCATGTGCTGCTGCACCTTCGGCGACCTGATCGCCGCCAGGGCGGCCGCCTCCAGCTTGGCGGCCACATCGGCCGGAAGGCCAGCCGGCGCCAGCAGGCCGTACCAGTTCTCCATGATCATGTCGGGATAGCCGAGTTCGACCGCGGTGGGAACGTCCGGCAGCGCGGCCAGGCGCTCGCGTCCGAACACCAGGATCGGGCGCACCGTGTTGGCCCGCACCAGCGGCAGCAGGACCGGCGGGTCGGCGGGAAGGAGATCGAGCCGGCCGGCGATCAGATCCGGAATGGCCGGGGCCACGCCGCGATAGGGAATGTGCGCGATCTCGACCTTGGCGCTCGTGTTGATCAATTCGCCGGCGATGTTCATCACGGTGCCGGCGCCGGCCGATCCGTAGCTGAGCTTGCGGGTCCCGGCGAGCGTCATCAGGTCCTTGAAGGTCTGCGCCGGCAATTGCGGATTGACGACGAGCAGCATCGGCACGTGACCGACCATCGCGATCGGATCGAACGACGTCGCCGGATCGTATTTGGTGTGCGGCTGCAGGACGGCGCTGATGACGTGGGAGCCCTGGCTGGCCATCAGCAGCGTTTTTCCGTCGGCTGGCGCGCGCGCAACCAGATCGGTCGCAATGGTGCCGCCGCCGCCGCCGCGGTTTTCGACCACCATGCTGATGCCGAGCGGCCCCTGCATCTCGCTCGCCAGCAGGCGCGCCATGGCGTCGACCGGCCCGCCCGCCGCAAACGGCACGATGACCTTGACGGCGTCCTGCGCGCGTGCGGCTCCGGCCAGGAGCAGAGCGCCGAGCAGGACGACCAGTCGCACGCAACCCATGAGCCCCTCGCGATGCGTCCGTCCGCGGGCCCGCCTTGCCTTCCGCCCGTCGGATGTGCCTTTTTGTAACACGATGAAAAAACCGGTGCGATGAGCAAAAGGAGACGCCATGCGAATCGACGGCGGATGCCATTGCGGCTTCATCACCATCGAGGGCGAGGCCGATCCGGACAAGACCGCGATCTGCCACTGCACCGACTGCCAGACCGGCACCGGCTCGGCGTTCCGCGTCTCGGTGCCGGTGTCCGGTGCCGCGTTCAGGATGACCGGGGAGCCGACCACTTACCTGAAGACCACGGCGGAGAGCGGCAATCCGCGCGTGCAGGCGTTCTGCCCGCGCTGCGGCTCGCCGATCTATTCCACCACGCCGGGCGATGGCGTGCAGCAGTCCTACATGGTGCGGGTCGGGATCCTGCGCCAGCGTGACCAGTTCGTGCCCAGGCGGCAGAACTGGTTCCGCTCGGCCCAGGCCTGGGTGACCGGGCTGGGCGCGGTCCACAGGAACGAGAAGCAGGCGTGAACGCTATAGGCGTGACCGAGGGGCGGATGTCGACCGGCAGCGGGGAGGGGGCGGTGATGCGTGCGGTTGTGGTGTTTCTGTTGCTCGTGGGCGGGGTGGTCGCGGTCGCGGCGCAGCCGGCGCCGACGACGCCGGGCGCGCCGAAGCCGGCGCCGGCGAAGAAGCAAGCGGCACCGAAGCAGGCTGCCGCCCCGGCCGCCAGCGGCAAATGTGTTGGCGTGGTGTCGCGGCTCGGCGAGACGTTCAACATCAAGAAAGTCGGGATCGTCGTTTTCCAGAACGACGAGAGGGAGGCGCCCATCGACGCATGGAAGGTCGATGACCTCGTCGCTGCGAGGATCGGAAATTTCCTTGGCGGGAGAGCCGCGGTGCGGCGCATCACCTATCCGCGCGGGGCGTTCGCGTCGCTCGACGAAGTGAAGCTGTTCCGCAATTACGACAGCGAGCTTGGCGCCATCCTCCGCACCGTGGCGGTGGGCACGCGATGCGCTCGCTATATTGTCGTCACCCGCGAGAGCACCCAGTTCGTCACCACCAACCAGCTTGTAAATGGTCTCGGCATCGTTCAGGGCTCGGGTTTCATCGACGTCTTCTGGATCCACGTGGTGGCCGCGATGCGAGTATTCGATGGCGAGACGTTTACGCCGTTGACGCGAAAGTATGTCTCGATCGGGCAATCGCCTTTGACCTCCGACATGCGCAGTCCGCATCGAAAGGTCGACAAATCGTTCTGGCCCGAATCCTCCGACGTCACCCAGAATACGAAGTTGCGCGACGGCATTCGCGATCTGCTCGCCCAAAGCATCGACATGACTCTGCCCGACCTGAAGCTCACGGAGTGATCTCGCCGCGCGCCCCCATCGGGGGCCTTGACACTGCGTAAGCCATAGCTTACGGTAAGTCATGGCTAACGCAAATGCCGTCTTCGCCGCCTTGTCGGACCCGACGCGGCGAGAAATTTTCGAGCGCCTGCAGTCCGGCGGCCGCTCGGTGGGCGAAATCGCGCGCGGTTTTCCGGTCAGCCGGCCGGCGGTGTCGCAGCACCTGAAGGTGCTCAAACAGGCCGGCCTCGTCGGCGACCGCGCCGAGGGGACGCGGCGGGTCTACTACATCGATCCGCAGGGGTTGGCGGCCGTGCGAAGGTGGCTGGACCAGTTCTGGGACGTGGCGCTCGCCGCCTATGCGGCGGAAGTGGAGCGCGCAGCAAAGGAGTCGTGATGGACCAGACGATCAAACCTGCGCCGGTGCGCAGGAGCGTGCGCGTGAGCGCGCCGCGCGAGCGCGCGTTCGACGTGTTCACGGCCGGCATCGGCCGCTGGTGGCCGAAGAGCCACCACATCGGCAAGGCGGATCTCGACACGCTGGTGATCGAGCCGCGCGCCGGCGGCCGCTGGTACGAGCGCGGCGTGGACGGGACGGAGTGCGAGGTCGGAAAAGTCTTGGTGTGGGACCCGCCGGCGCGCCTGGTGCTGGCTTGGCAGCTCTCCGCCGACTGGACCTTCGACCCTGACCTGGTCACTGAGGTGGAGGTGCAGTTCATCGCTG
>Ga0209466_1000053_pt1 | contig 24200 bp, 16 predicted proteins | sample PanSoiPlo30MoBio_FD_188323 | JGI IMG/M metagenome (GOLD analysis project Ga0209466, IMG submission 188323) | Tropical forest soil microbial communities from Panama analyzed to predict greenhouse gas emissions - Panama Soil Plot 30 MoBio (SPAdes)... | ecosystem: Environmental > Terrestrial > Soil...
TCGCTGCCCGATATGATCGAGAACGCGAGCGATCCGCAGCTCAAGCAGGGGCTGCAGAGCCATCTGCGCGAGACCGAGAACCACGTGAAGCGGCTCGAGCAAGTGTTCCGAACCCTCGGCAAGGACGTCAAGGGTGTCGATTGTCCCGCCATCGACGGCATCATCGAAGAAGCCGAGGACGTCGCCGGCGAGGTCGCCGACAAGGCGGTGCTGGACGCGGCGCTCATTGCGGCCGCGCAGGCGGTCGAGCACTACGAGATCACGCGCTACGGCAGCCTGATCGCCTGGGCGAACCAGCTCGGCCGCAGCGACTGCGCTACCCTGCTGCAGCAGAACCTCGAAGAGGAAAAAGCGGCCGACAAGAAGCTCACCGTCATGGCGGAGAGCAAGGTCAACCGTCGCGCCGCGTAGCCGCATTGATCCTCGCGAAACTACCCTCGGACCCGCGCCCCGGGCCCGAGGGTATTGCTTTGCCCGTAGACTGCAGGCATTTGCATCTGCCGACCCGGCCAGTTGAGCGTGCCGAACCCGCATGGCAGTGATCGGAAATTCGGCCTTGCCGACAACGCCCGACCCGATGGCGGTGCGAGACCGGCGAAACATGGCGAACCTGCTGCGGCGGCCGGTGGCGTTGTTCGTCCTGCTGTCGACCCTGTTTGGCGTTCCGGCGATCTTCCTCAATCCGCCGCTGCGCGGCGCCGACGAGCCGGCGCATTTTCTGCGCATCTACGGCATCTCGCACGGGCAGCTGATCCCCTCGCTGACGGATGAAAAGGGCCGCAGAGGCCTTTTCCTGGCGCCCAGGCTCAACGAGGACTATCAGTTCTTCGAAGCCGTGCGGTACCAGTTCGGCACCAAGGGCTTCAACTATCGCGACGTTTTCGCCGAATTTTTCCGCCGCAAGCGCGACGCCGATCCGGCCACGCCGCCGGTCTTCGTGCTCTATGCCGGCTCGGAAGCCTACTCTCCCGCGGCTTATCTGCCCTACGTGCCGGCCGTGATGCTGGCCCGAGCGCTCGATCTCGATTTCCTGCCCATGCTGTGGCTGCTGCGGCTTGTCGGATTTGCCGCCATGACGGCCGTTGCCGCCTATGCCATCGCGGTCGTGCCGTCGCTGAAATGGGCATTTTTGTTCATTGCCATGCTGCCCATCGCGCTGTACCAGCGCACGTTCGTCAGCCCCGACGGCGCCGCCTTGAGCTTCGCCATGGTGGTGACCGCCTTGTGCCTGCGCGCCGCCGCACAGGGTGGTGGCGGAACCGGGCAGCGGTCGCTGTGGATGACGCTGTGCGTCCTGGTGAAGCCGTCGCAAACCCCCTTCGTCCTGCTGGAAGGCACCACGCGTCCGCTCAGGGATCTCCCGGCATATTGGCGGACCGCGGTCGTGATCGTTGCCCCCGGCGTGGCGCTCACCTTCCTCTGGCTGTTCCTCACATCGGCAGATATGGGCGCGTGGCGCATGGTGGAGGGAACGGGCGCGCCGCCTGAGCAATTCCGCCTCGGGTGGAAGCTTGCCTTTCTCGTCCACCACCCCGACCATTTCCTGGCGGCGACGCTGGGCAGTCTTGCCAACGCCTACGACCTGTGGCGCGAGGCGATCGGTGGGCTGGGCTGGCGTGACATCCACTTGGCGCTGCCGATCTACCTGCTGCTGACAGCGCTGTTCCTCGCAAGCTGTCTCGTGCAGATCGAGCTTGCTCCAGCCACGCGCGCGCGCATTGCGGGCATTGCCGGCCTGATCGTGCTGGGCTACTGGGTGGCGATCTTTTTGATCTTCTATCTGGCGTGGACGCCGATCGACGCGCCGTGGATACATGGCGTCCAGGGGCGGTACTTCACCATCGTGTTGCCGCCGGCCGCTCTGGCGATCGCGGCAGCGCTGAATCGCGCCCCGCCTCAGTGGGTCACGGCGATGTTGGCGGTACCGGGTGCGATCGTCTCCGGCGCCGCGATGCTCGACGCCGTCGTGCGCAGCCACTGGTGAAGGCGGCGCGCGCCGTCAATTCTGCTCGTCGTCGAATGGCCCAAACATGAAGAAACGCCGCGGACGCCAGCCGCCCTCGAAGGCCCTGGCGCGATCGCCGTAGGCGTCGGCAGCCACCCGGCTCCGGTCACCGCGCCGCGATAGGATGACGCGGCGAACGCCGTAAGCGTCGACGAACTCGCGCCCGCCGTAAGAGTCGACGAACTCGCGCCCGTAATCATCGTCGCGCGTGCGCACAACGCTGCGGTATTGCCGCTGCTCCTGATCATCGCGCGTCCGCGCGATCCTGCGCTGCTCCTGCCGGGACAGTTCGCGCCGCTCCTGGCGCGTGGCGTAGCTGCGCTCGCTCCTGGCGCGGCGGCGCTCCGCACCGGCGCGCCGGTCGGCGTGGCTCTGTGCGGCTGCTTCGCCGCTGGCCGGTGCCGTTTCGGAGTCGCGGCTGGCTACGGCGGGCTCGCTCACGGGCGGCCGGTCGTTGCCCTCCGGGGCCGCGGCCGGCCTGTCGTTGTCCGGCGGGACCGGCGGGACCGCAGCGCCGTCAGCGGACTGCGCCGCGGGCGGCCTCTCGCCGGTCCTCGGCGCGGGTTTTTCCACCGGCTCGGATCTGGCTGCGATGGTGCGCTCGCTCTTGGCGCGGCGACGCTCCGCGCGGGCGCGCCCGTCGCTGTGGCTCTGCGGCGCTGTTTCGCCGCTGGCCGATGCCCTCACGGCGTCGCGGCTGGCCACGGCGGGCTCGCTCACCGACGGCCTGTCGTTGCCCATTGGGGCCACGGCGCCATCGGTTGAGGGCGTCGCAGTCGGCTTCTCGGCCGCTGCGCCCGCAGGCGCGCTGGCCGTCGCCGATTCGACCGGGGCGGCGGGCTGCTCCTTGCCCAAGGCCAGGGGGCGTGGGCGCGGCTGAGGTACCGGTTCGTCCGCGCCGGTGATCGATGGCGCCGCGCGCTCCGCTTGCATTGCGGTGCGTGTCGGGGCGTGGGGTTCAGCCGGTTTCGCCGCCAGCTTGGGCGGCGAACTGTTCGTCGACTCGGCCGGGGTGTCGGGCGTCACGGCGCGCGACGGGCGCGGCGGCTCGGGTTGCGCCGAGGTTGCGCCGGACGTCCTGTTCGCCGCCGACTTTCCAGCCTTGTCGCTCGTGCCGTCGTCATGGGTAAAAGGGCGCAGCGGCAGCGCGACGATGAGGGTGGTGGAAACCACGCCCGCGCCGAACGCTCCGGCCAGCAGGGCCATTCGCCAGCCACGACCGGTGCGACGAAGGGAACGGGAATAGCGCGAGTAGGGCAAAAGGAAATCGTATTCGGAAGGCATTTCGGGCCTCTTTCATTTTTGGCCGATTTCGTGCCCCGGGTTCTCCGCCTGGATAACGTCTGGGCGTTCGCACCAGTTCCTTTGGGGGGAGGGGCGGTGCGCGGCGGCGCGGCAAAAGCGACGGTCCTGTGACGCCGATCACATTCATTTGCACAACATCCGCGCCATGGTCCGGATCGCGTGGAGAGTTTTCTCTGACGAGGATGGGGATGTCCGAGCTTCATCTCGCCGCAGCCGATTACCGGCTTCGCGGGATCTCCGCCTGGTGGAGGGCGCGCTGCCGCGGCGCAACCGCATGGCGCCCGTGGGCGGATTCAGCTGAGCGCGTGGCGCCGGCGGGTGGTCGCGACGTGCGTCTGGATCTGTTCCGGGGATTGGCGCTCTGGTTCATCTTCCTCAATCATGTTCCCGGCAACGCGGTCAGCTGGCTCACCGTGCGGAATTTCGGCTTCAGCGACGCGACCGAGATTTTCGTCTTCATCTCCGGCTATACGGCCGCCCTGGTCTACGGCAAGGCCATGCGCCAGGAGGGCGCGGTCGCGGCCGGGGCGCGCATCCTCAAGCGGGCCTGGCAGATTTACATCGCGCACGTCTTCCTGTTCGTCATCTACGCGGCCACGATCGTGTTCATCGCCGCGAACGCCGACAATCCGCAGTTCATCACCCGAACAGGCATTGCCGATTTCCTCGAGCAGCCCGGCTTCATGTTCGTTCAGGTGCTGCTGCTGCGCTTCAAGCCGGCCAACATGGACGTGCTGCCGATGTACATCGCCGTGCTGGTCGGCTTCGTTCCGATGCTGTGGCTGCTCCTGCGCCGGCCCCACCTGACGCTGCTGGCATCGGCTGCGCTCTATGCCGTGGCGCATGGCCGGGGCTGGGCCCTTACGTCGCATTCGGGCCGCGCGTGGTGCTTCAATCCGCTGGCCTGGCAGCTGCTGTTCCTGTTCGGAGCCTGGTGTGCGCTCGGCGGCGCCGCGCGGCTTGCCGGCCTGATGCGCTCGCGCGCCGCGACGGCGGGGGCGGTCGCCTACCTCGTGTTCGCCCTGACCATCGTGACGAGCTGGCGCGTGCCGGCGCTCGCCGATGCCATTCCGGCCTGGCTGTGCGCGTGGATGTATCCGATCAGCAAGCCCAATCTCGACGTGTTGCGCCTGGGGCATTTCCTGGCGCTCGCCCTGCTGACCGTCCGCCTCATCGGCCGCGACCACCCGTTGCTCCGCTCGCCGCTCGTGCGCCCGCTGGTGCGCTGCGGCATGCACTCGCTGGAGATCTTCAGTTTGGGCGTGCCCCTGTCCTTCGTGGCGCACGCCGCCCTGGTCCAGTGCGAGGGCCGCGTGGCCATGCAGGCGCTGGTGAGTGCGATCGGGATCTCGATGCTGATCGCGGCCGCAACGCTGATCGCATGGGGCGGCAGGATCGAGGACAGCGAACGGCCGGCGCGCGCGCCGGCGTTGCAGCCGGTGCCCGTCGTGGCGGGATAGGCGGCGTCAGGGGATCGCCCGGCGGCGGGACGGCCGACATTGACTCAGACGAACGGCGGGGCGCCAGCATTGCCGCCGCCGCTCCGCCGCCCAGCCCTGGATCGGCTAATTGCAGTAGTCCCAGTACCCGGTGGTCATGGACGGGTCAGCCCAGTACCAGCACAGGCCGTCGGCCGGCGGTGCGGCGGGCGCCACGCCGACGGCGGCTGCCGTCAGGATCGTGCCCAGCGCCACGCCGCCGACGATCGTCCCGAAATAGGGCCGCCGATACCACGCACGGTAGGGGCGCACGTAGACCGGCCGTCCAACGACGACGGGTCGTCCAACGACGACGGGCCGTCCAACATAGGCGGGCCGTCCGACGGCGCGCGGGGCAACCACGACGCCCCGCGGCGCCACCACGACCGGCCGGCCGGCCCGGGGCGCTCCCGGGGGAACCCGGCGCACGGTCCCCGGCGGAGGGGCCTGCGCCAGCTGAACGGGGTCGCTCGCCGCCAGTGCGGTGCCCAGCCCCGCCGCGGACGCAGCAGGCGCCGCATTGCCGCTGGTCGTGGCGGCAAAGCCGATGCCAAGGGCGAGCATCGCTGTGATGACCGACTTCATAAATCTGATCTCCTTCATTGTTGACCTAGCCTGCCCCCCGCCAACAACCAACCGCGCGGGTCTTCGACCCGTCGGGTCGAGAGAGAGCACTTTTGCGGCTGAATGCAACCTGAATGAGGCGGGGCAGGGGCTCCGGAAGCCCCGCGTCCGTCCCCGGGTGGTTAATGGGCGGCGCGGGAGGCCTCCGGCTCGATGGCGCCGCTCTTTTCCAGGAACATGTGCCCGAGATGCGCCATGGCGTCGGCCATGATCTTGGCCTGATCGGCTTCGGGCGCCAGCAGGATGACCTCGGCCAGGGATTCCACGATCATCGCCGTCAGCTCCGCCAGGTCGGCGTCGCCCTGCTCGAGGCGCTCGCGCACCAGTTCGTTGATGTCGCAGTGCAGGCAGTCGGACATCGCAACCTCCACGCGACCAGACATAGCAGCAGACGCGGGCGGGCAGAAGGCCGTCGCGACGATTATGGCGGCGGCCTCATCCACAGCGCGGGTGGCGAACCGGCGTCCGCCGGTCATAACAGGCGCAGACGTGCAGGCGCGATTCGCGATTTTCCACCCATGGCTCCTTTGCCTCGCATGAACTTCGGCGGCGCGACCGGCGCGTGGGTCGCGTTTGCGCTGCTGTTTGCGGCGGCGCTCGCACCGACCGTGATGGTCGATATTGCGGCCATGGTGGACTATCCGAATCATCTCGCCCGCATGCACATCCTGGCAACGGCCGGCACGCCGGACCAGTCGCCATACTATCAGGTCAAGTGGGCGCTCTATCCCAATCTGGCGATGGACCTGATCGTCCCGCCCTTGGGGCGCCTTGTCGGCGTCGAGGCCGCCACAAGGTGGTTCCTTCTGCTCAGCCAGATCCTGGTGGTGACGGGCGCGATCGCGATCGAGTGGGCCGTCAAGGGCCGGCACCGGATTGCCGGCTTCGCGGCGTTGCTGGCGCTCTATGGTCTGCCGTTCGCGATGGGTTTTGTGAATTTCGAGTTCGGCCTCGGCGTGGCGCTCTGGGGGATCGCCGCATGGCTTGTCCTCAAGGACGCAGCTTGGACGGTGCGGCTGGCGGCGCACGCCCTGTTCGTGGCTCTCATCTTCACGGCGCATCTGTTTGCGCTTGGCATCTATGGACTGACCGTCGGTTGCTACGAGCTGTGGCGCCTGTCGTTACGCCGGTTCGACGCCAGGCATGCGGCTGCCGTCGTCGCCCTGCTGTCGGCTCCGGTGATCGTCCTTCTCGCCATCATGATGGCGGCGGGCGGTGGCGTCGGCGGGCATGACATCGCGTGGCATGCCGGGCAGAAGCCCAACTGGGTTCTTCTCGCCATGAACGGCTACTCCAGATACTTTTCCGCCATCAGCGTCGTCACGGTCGTGCTGCTGCTTTGGCTCCTGCGCCGCCAAGGGCTGCTCGCGTTCGCGACGCCGGCGGGCAAGTGGATCGCCGCCGGGTTTCTACTGGCGTTTTTCGCCCTGCCGTTCCGATTGTTCGACACCGCTTTCACGGACGTGCGGGTCGTGACGGCGGCCGCCTTCGTTCTCCCGGCCTTCGTGGCGATCGATATTCCGAACGCCAGGACCGCCTGCGTGCTGGTTGCCGTGGTGGCCGCCATCGTGGTGGTGAATGTCGCCGTGGTCGTGCACGTGTGGCGCGATTACGCCGTGGAATACGCGGCGTTCAAACGCTCGTTCGCTATGCTCGATCGTGGCTCTCGCGTCTTCGTCGGCCACAGCGGCGACGCGCCGGACCCGCCGGGTGATTTGACCGAGTACCCGGCCTACCACGTGGCGACGCTGGCGGCTCACTACGCCAAGGCGCTGGTGCCGACGCTGTTCACCCATCCGGGCAAGCAGCCGCTGGAGGTCGTGCCGGCGCAAAAACATCTCACGATTTCCGACGGCGGCCCGGTTCCGCTTCCTTTCCTCAAGCGACTGGCGGAAGGCCGCGCCGAGGGCGGCCGCTACGTGCAGAACTGGGCGCGCGACTTCGACTATCTGTATCTGGTCGGTCCGCCGGTCGCGAACCCGATGCCGGACATCCTGGACGAGGTGATGCACGCGCGCCGGTTTACCCTCTATCGGATCCGGCGCGGGATTTCATCCGGCGGGTAGGATGGGCAAGCGCGCATTGCTCACGGCTCTCGACACGCGACGAACTTCAGCGCGCGTTTGCCCACCGTGCAGGGTCGCAAACAATGGTGGGCAAATTCGCGAGACCGCTTTGTGCACCATCGGCGCCGCGACAGGCGGATTTGCCCAGCCTGCGGCTGGCTACGGCTGGCGCTCGCTGTTTCGATGATGCTCTGCCTGTAGCCCGGATGAAGCGAAGCGAAATCCGGGAACGGCCCTTCCCATCGCTCAATGCGTGGATAGGCTGCTCCCGTATTGCGCTACGCTCCATGCGGGCTACAGGAGTGAAATTCAGAGCATGTAGGGTGGGCAACGGCGCATGATCTCGGCCGCACGTGGTGGGCAAATTCGCGCGAGCGCCGTTGCCACCATCGGCGCCGCGACAGGCGAATTTGCCCACCCTACGGCGCAAAACATGTTTCACTTTGTCAAACAGCCAACGCTGCGCTGATCCCGGGGGTGGCTATCTTGCGGCTTTCGGCAAGCGCGCCTGCCGACAAGGTGCCCGTGCACAATCAAGTGAGATGGTCGCAAGGCGCGCGGCCGAGCAGAAGTGGCTTTCGCGCGTGGCTCGATGAGCCGCGGCCTTGTCATGAGGAGTGCCATTGCGGTTGGGCACTGCACTTGAATAAACACTACCTAGAGAAGCGCGCTTGAGACGCGCAACCGTGATCCCGTTGCAGCGGGGCTTTCTTTTCACTCAACGCGGCTGCCGGCAGATCGCCAACAACCCCTGGATAGTTGTCCGCACGAAGGCGGCTCTGGTACCTTTGGCATTCCTGCCATTCTCCATACTCTGCTTGATACTCTGCGTGCCCGGTTTCGCCAGACTCCCCAGCGGCGGGCCGGGCTTTTTTCTTTGCGCGCGAGCCTGTTCACAAAAGCGGCTATGGTGGCGTGCCCGTGAACGATCCCGGCCGCATCCGTCGCGTGGCTTGATGAGCCGCGGCCCTTATCGTGAGGAGTGCCATTGCGGACGGGCACCGCACTTGAACAAACACGACGTAGCCACGCGCGCCTTGTTGATCGTCATAGCGCCAGGCGAGCGGCCTCGTATACGACCCAACTGAGAAAACCTATCCACAGCAGGGTACTAGCGATTCCGAGTCCGACGAGCACGATAGGCCACCCGTTGCGGGTCGTGCGTAATGAGTGCTCAGGGTCATCTGGCATCAGGCTGCCCCCGTAATGTCCTCGCGTCGCCCATTTGTTTGTCGCTTGAGCAGCGTGCGAGGTTCAGACCACGGCGGACCATCCCCAAACCGGATCGAGCGAGGCGAAATATCGATGTGGCGGAGGCGACACGGTCGAACGGAGGCAGATTAGAGCCGGACGGCGTGCTAGCCTCGCCGCCCGGCCCCCCATCCCATTAGACACCGCCCCCTGTCGAGTGGGCGGCGCCCGCAACGTGCGTGCATGAGTACGGCGATTGCAGGGCGGTGGGCGACTGCGTGCCACGCGCTGGCTTCTCTTTTCACCAGCTCGGCCGGCCAGCCGGCCTTTCTTTCATCAGAGTGCCAAGCGGGCAGCCCCGAACAAGGTCCAACCGAGAAAGCCGATCCACAGCAGGGTAGCAGCGATTCCGAGTCCGACGAGCACGGAAGGCCACCCGTGCGGGTCATGCGTAATAGGCACTCAGGGTCATCTGTCGTTAGGCCGCCCCCGTAATGTCCTCCCGCTGCCCATTTGTCGCCTCAGCTGAATGTGACGTTCAGACGACGGGGAACCGGTCACGCGCGGGGGGGGGGATGATGACGCCGAACGATTATCGAGACCAAGCCGGGAAATGTCTCTGGCTGGTCGGCCAAGTGGGCGACGAAGCCGCAAGGCTCGCCCTCATCGAAATGGCACAGATTTGGCTGCGACTTGCCGCTCAGTGCGAGAAGGACTGGCGGCGATCAGTCGTGCCGAACCGCAAGCGCGACGCCCTCTGCCCTAATCGGGGCCTTTTCCTTCACTAGCGGCCGACATCATCGGCGCCGCTCGCATGAGGTGCGGCACCGACGCGCGACGAAGCGGCGGCGGCATTTCCGCGCGGCCCGGGAGGCGTGTTGGGACCAATGTGCGGCGCGCCAGGACGGGCCAGGCCGGGCGGGATGTGGTAACCCCGCGACCACGGCCGGCCGGAGCCGCGCGGTGGAGCCCCGACAGGCCTTGTAGGGATTTTCAGCAGTTTCCTCGACTGCCAGGGAAGCCCTGTGCAGGCGGCGTTGCAATGCCGTACAGCCCCGAGTTGCAGCCCACCCCGCCTACCGGAAAGCCGCTGAATGACGATTGGGCGGCATCAATGATCGAAAAGTAGGTGGCGGAAGCGAATTGAGTAAATGCCACTGATGGGCCAACATACATTTTGCAGCCCAAATTTATCTTCGATGAATTGACGGCTGAGGCGTGAGCCACCGCGCCGCCCATGATCCAGTTTTGGCCCAAACAGCTTGCAATGCTGTACTCATTCATAAAGACGTGCTGACCGCCCGGCATGTTGCCGAACATGATCGTGTCCCAGTCCGCAATGGCGTGTTGACGCGCTGCGAGGCCGATGACGCCGCCAACGTAGGCGTCCAGGGTCAGACAGCGGACAAGGGCTATGGCGTGATCCTGAACCCACACAAGAGTTGCACCAGGAGTCATGGCGCGAAATATCACATTCTGCGGCGCATTGCAGTTCCCGGTCAGGCCGACGCGGCGGTAGTAGTAGATGTTTACGTTTGGATCGGGGTAAACGCCATCGGCCAAATCGATCCAGCACGATACGACTGTAATTGCGTAGCAGGAGTTGATGGCGGTTGCGATGGCGCAGCGGTTTCCCGGGGTGCATTGGTTGCCACTGCCGTTCGGACTGACATAGAACGCTGCGGCCGGTTCCGCGACCGCAGGCGGCGTTGCGATCAAAAGCGGTAGCATCAGGAATGCAAGAGCCATAAGCGCGATCTTGCAAGATATGAATATGGGACAACGCCCTGTGCTAAGAGTTGCGTCAGCATTCGCCATAGGGTCATCTCGCGGGCCGGCATGGTGGCGACGTCCGGCCGCCCCCGTCCGTCGTGCCGCCAGAATGCGAAATGTCGCTGGGTTCGCAAGCGCAAATGAAAGTGAAGGTAAACGCAAAAAGCCGCTGCCGATCGCAAGCGCATTCAGCCGACGCCAAGCTGCTCGCGCGGTACCCGGATTCAAGGGCTTGAGTGACGCAGGTTCCATTGAGGCTTCGTCGCCCACGCGGCGCCCCGCGACTATCCGAGCAACGCGGACGACCTCGGTGTCGTCGACGACAATGGCAAGATCGTCGGCCGCATCTTCAAGCCGGGCGCCGCACGGCGACTGGCCTCCACGTCCGCCACGCCCGCTTGGCACAATACGGCCGGCCTTAAGCGCAGCGCTCGAATGATCAGCGTGACTGTTTCGGTTAACATGGGTTTCGAGAGGTCGATTATGAACAGGATCATTCTCGCTGCCGTTTCGGCGGCTTCAGTTCTCAGCGCAGACCCGTGCCGTGCGCAGACGATGAGGGATGTTGCCTGCTCCGGAACGATCACGATGGCCCTGCAGAACACCGTCAGCAGGTCAGTGGACGGCGATACCGTCAACATCGGTCCCGGCAACTGCTCGTCGGGGAAGATTTCCTGGTCGAACAAAAATATCACGGTGAGGGGGCAGGGCAAGGATGTCACCACCATCAACTTTGCCGCCGGCGGATTCGCCGTCACGATGACCAACACAGCCAAGGCGACGTGGCGTATCTCGAGCATGACTATGCAGGGGACGGCATCGTCCGACCACGTCCTGTTCATCAACAGCGAACGTGCGCCTGCCTACACGTCGGGATGGCGCGTCGACAACATCCGCTTCAACTACACGGGCGCCGTCGCCAACGATCCGATTGTTGGCTGGGGAATGACCTTCGGCGTGTTTGACCACAACGACTTCGCCTTTGCCAATGCCACCTGGATTCTGTTTGCCGGCTTTCAGACATCAAAGGGCGAGCAGACCTGGGGTAGCCCGGCCGTCGACAAGGTCGGCGGCTGGTACAACCTGTCATTGCCGTCGCAGTATGGAACCGCCAACGCGATCTATTTCGAGGACAACACCTTCACGGCGCGGTCCAACTACAACGCTTTCTTTGACAGTTCGTCGGGCGGCAGTCGGGTGGTGTTCCGGCGCAACGTGTTCACCGGCGGGTTCCTCTACAATCATTGGGTGCGCGGCAATGACCTGGATGCCTTCCAGTGGGAAGTCTACAACAACCGCTTCGTCGGCACCGCCAAATGGGGACAGGGCAGCGGAGAGATTCCGGCGCGCTTCGAGTCCGGGACCGGCGTGTTCTATAACAATACGGTCACTGGATACGCCGCCGGCAACATGATGTGGGCGGTCGATGAGCGCCGCGGCGTTAGCGGCGGGGAGACCGGCGGCCAGTTCGGCACTTGCGACGGCAGCCGCCCATGGGATGGCAATGCCGGCGATCCGGCTGCCCCAGGCTGGCCGTGTCTCGGTCAGATCGGCCGCGGCTTCGGCAAGACCTATGCGCAGATCACGGCAGGCGACAAGCTGCCATCGCTGCCGGCTTATGCCTGGAATAACGGCGCGCAGGACAAATGCGCGGACGCGACTGCGGCCGGCGCCGATTGCGTCGATAGTGTGCGGATCGCTAACTACCTGAGCAATGACGCCTATGTGAAATCGAGCCCGCACCCTAATGGCGAGGTTGATGTCGTTAACGGCACGCCCATGCCAGGGTATCTCGCATTCACGTATCCGCACCCCCTTGTCGGCCGGCACGGTCAAGCCCCGTGATTTTGTTTCTTAGTGAGAGTGTTACTCCGGCGCCGTACCAGCATCGGGACGGCGTCACTGACATTGGGTGTCCCGCAATAACAGGATGTCCATAATGTCTGGGTTGTTGTGGAACAGTGCGCAGTTATACGGATACGATTACCGGTTGAGGGCAAGCAAACGTAGAGATATCCAAGGCTAAGTAACGACGCTTTCCTCCGCAATTATGTTGGAGGGGTGTCGAAGCATGGTCGAATACATCTCCCGCCTTCCGGCAAGCGTGCCTGCGGGGAAGGTGCTGGTGCACAATCAAGTGAGATGGTCGCAACGCGCGCGGCCGAACAGAAGTGGCTTTCGCGCGTGGATCGATGAACCACGGCCTTATCATGAGGAGTGCCATTGTGGTTGGGCGCGGCACTTGAACAAACATTACGTAGAGAAGCGCGCCTGAGACGCGCGACCTTGGCCCCGTGCAGGGGCCGTTCTTTTTCGCGCGAGGCGCCTCCCAGTTCTTCGCTTGCGTGACCGTCGGGACTGCGATGTCAAAGAGTGTCAACGAGGGCTTGTCGAGCCGCCATGATCCAACACGCCCGGAAAACGATAGATGATGATTTCGAGGTCCATTTGTGCGGCCTCTGCCGGAACCGGCAGTCCTGTTGCGATTCCCACAACAGTGATCATCCCGTGAATGGTTTTCATGACTACCTGCCTCCTTGCAAGGGGCGGGATGCGCCGCCGCTCACTGGCCGTCGAGCGTAACAGCGAGCTTTAAGTCGGGTACAGTAACTTTAGCAGGATGCTTGGTGAATATACGGCCGCCGGTCACGGCAGCTAACTCGCTACCTGCGAGCACGCGATATTCGGGCTCGGCGTGACCGAGCTTCGAACTGTCATTGCTCTTGCTCATATGATCTTTTCCATCAAACCGGCACGGACGAACCAATCGCCGGGCGTGCGCACACTGGCTCAACCCTCTCGCGCGACGGTGGACCTGCGCACAAGCGGAAACTTGCGCTCCATGGTTGCCGGGCCCGGTTCTTTTGCCGCCCGGCATGTCGAACAGACAAGGAAAAGGTTCAAAGCGCCGCAAAATATTTTTCCAACGCATGGCCTTCCGGTTTCGAGGTGCACTCCGGAACGGCACGCGACAGCAAAATCAGCCGCCGCAGTTGGACCCATTCAACCTTTGGTCGCTGTTCCGGGAATCGCATTCGTCCAGCCAGTTCAGGCCGCGCGAACGGACCCTGAAGTCATCATCTATCGGTTGCCCGGCGTACGCGACGATGGAGGCACTTCTTTCACGGGATCGCAACGGTCTTTCACTGCACAACTTCAGTGACGCAATGGGAGATCCTCCGGTTCGTCACGCTGTGCTGCAGGCAGATGAGGCGCTGTTAATGGTGGGGGGCTACTACTACGACGAAAGTAGCGGTCGGCACAGGCCCGGCTGGCGTGCGACAACATCTGTATCGGCGAACAGACGGGTGCATTGCGGCCAATGCTCCTCGTGTGCGGCGTCGGCTGGGGGTGGTGCGAAGGACGAGCAATGAATTTGAAGCCGGGCGGCGCCACATCCCTTCCTCCGACCGCCCGGCCCCTGCTGTCCGTGGCCTGTGCGTTGGGACTGGTCTGACCACGGCACCAATGAGCCTAGGGGCCCAAACGTAAACGGATCGTGAGTCAAATGGGGCCGTTTTCGGGCCTTCTTGCGGGAACATATCGGCGCGCGAAACTACCCACCAGCCGGCGCTAACTTATGAAGTGGTTCGTCTGAAGTTTCGTCGCGGATGCCCGAAACAATCGGTACGGTATGATGCGGCTGCGATCAGCGAGCGTTCCGACTCGCATTGTGCAGAAGGGATTTTGGCAGCCATCATCCTTGCCACCATTGGCGCGTTGCGCGCTTCCGTGTCGGTGCGGTCGGCCGCGTGCTCCGGTGTCTCGCGCAGCTTGCTCTTGCCAACCGGGAGCGGAAGGCGCGCCAGCGTGGGCGTTCCGCAATAACCGGATGTCCGTAGTGTCTGGGTGTAGAACAGTGCGCAGTTATACGGATAGGATTACCAATTTATACGGATACGATTAGCGATTGAGAGAAAGCAAGCGTAGAGATCTCTAAGGCTGAGTAACGACGCTTTTCTCCGCAAGTATGTTGGAGAGGTGTCGAAGTATGGTCGAGTACGTCTCCCGCCTTCCGGCAAGCGTGCCTGCCGGCAAGGTGCTGGTACACAATCAAGTGAGATGGTCCCGACCCCCGCGACCGAGCAGAAATAGCTTTCGCGCGTGGCTCGATGAACCGCGGCCTTATTATCAGGAGTGCCATTGCGGTTGGGCACGGCACTTGAACAAGCATTACGTAGAGAAGCGCGCCTGAGACGCGCGACCGTGGCCTGAGCCGGCTCGGCGCATGCCAACGCTGCGGCTGCGATGATCCAAATGAACGGCCTTCATGATTACCTCCGTGGAGCGCGGCGGAATGCCTCGACGGAGGAACGATAATCCAGACCCGACACACCGGAAGCGGTTCGCAGTTGTTCCATCCGGAGGGCGTGACGGCGTCACAAATGGTACACCGGCCGCGCGCATCATATTCCCCTTGACGAAGTCGGGTAGAGCGATGACGCGCTGGCGCGGACCGATGGGTGCAGGCCTGTGCGTCCTGCTTGGCCTGGTGGTGGTCGCCGCAATGGTGCAGAACGTTTCATCGCCGATGGCCGACAATCAGACACTCCATCGCGGACCGCCGCTGGTGATCGGTCACCGCGGCAGTCCCGGCTACCGACCCGAGCACACGATTGCCTCGTACGAGCTGGCGATCGAAAAGGGCGCCGACTTCATTGAGCCGGACGTGGTCGCGACCGGGGATGGGGTGCTCATCGCACGGCACGAAAACGACATTTCCGGCACGACCGACGTGGCGGAGAAATTTCCCGACCGCAAGCGAACCAAGACCATCGACGGCATCGCCATCACGGGCTTCTTTACCGAGGACTTCACCCTGGCAGAGATCAAGACCCTGCGCGCCAGGGAGCGGCTGGGCTTTCGTAACCAGAGCTGGAACGGCGTCTACGAAATCCCGACGCTGCAGGAGGTCATTGATCTCGCCAAGCGGCGCAGCCGGGACACCGGCCGGGTGATCGGCATCTATCCCGAGACCAAGCATCCCACCTATTTCCGCTCGATCGGGCTGCCGCTCGAGCAGCGGTTGATCGAGGCGCTGGAAGCCAATGATTATCGCGAACCCGATGCACCGGTCTTCATCCAGTCGTTCGAGGCCGGCAACCTCAAAGATTTGGCTCAGATGACCAAACTGCGGCTCGTGCAGCTGCTCGGCGGGCCCACTGCAAGGCCTTACGACTTCGTCGTTTCCAACGACCCGCGCACCTATGGCGACATGATGATGCCGGGAGGGTTGGCCGAAATCGCGACCTATGCCAGCGGCATCGGGCCCGACAAGCGCAGCATCGTGCCGGCGAATCGTGATGGAACTCTCCTGCCGCCCACCAGCCTGGTGACCGACGCTCACCAAGCCGGCCTCGTGGTCCATCCCTACACGTTCCGCGACGAGCCGGTGTTTCTCGCGCCCGACTACCAGTTCGACCCGGTGCGGGAATATGTCCAGTTCTTCCGGCTCGGCGTCGACGGGGTGTTCTCCGAGCATGTCGATACGGCGGTTCGCGCGCGAAACCTGAAAATATTCTGACTTGCGTTTCGCATCGTGGGCTTCCCGATAGCGCAGGGTGGTCCGGTTTCCATCAATAGCCGCCTCCTCGGCGGAGAACGACGGACGGCCAGGCCGGCGCCGCCGGATGTCAGCTTGAGTCGGCGCCCCTGACGTCGCTCATCCGGCAAGTCGTTGATTCAATTCGAGTGGAATGCGCTCCGGACTTGTTTCCGCGCCGGCTGTCAGCAAATTGTCATAGAACGCACCGACACCTCGGACCGGGCAAGGCCGGAGGCGGTGATGGACTATTTCAGACGCTTCAACTTCCTGTTCGCGGCACCCGCTTTCGACGCGGATGATCTCGAGGGCGTGCGGTTCAACCAGATCGTGGCGGAGATCGAGCGCTCCGGCTTCGAGGTGGTCAGGGCGCGCCGCATCGAGGACGCCGAGGTCGCGGTGAAGACCGACGCCGCGATCGGGTGCATGATGGTCGACTGGGGCAAGAAGGGCCTGGAAGGCAAGACCGCCGCGCTCATCAACCTCATGCGCCGGCGCGGCCTCGATTTTCCCATCATCCTCCTGATCCGCAACAAGCGTTTCGAGGATCTGCCCGTCGAGGTCCTCGACTTCATCGACGGCTACGTATTCCTCTCGGAGGAGACCCCTCCCTTCATCGCCAAGAACCTCATCAGTCGCCTCAAGCAATATGCCGAGACGCTGAAGACGCCGTTCTTTGGCGCGCTCGTCGACTATGCCGAGGAGGGCAACCAGCTGTGGACCTGTCCGGGCCACAACGGCGGCATGTTCTACAGCCGCAGCCCGATCGGGCGGGTGTTCATGGAGCATCTCGGCGAGGCGGTTTTCCGCGACGATCTCGACAACTCGGTGCTCGACCTCGGCGACCTCCTGACCCACGAGGGCCCGGCCCTGCAGGCGCAGATGGAAGCCGCGCAAATCTTCGGAGCCGAGAAGACCTATTTCGTGCTCAACGGCACCTCGACCTCGAACAAGGTGGCGCTCGGCGCCCTCGTCACCGACGGCGATATCGTCCTGTTCGACCGCAACAATCACAAGGCCGCGCATCACGGCGCGCTGATGATCAGCGGCGGCATCCCGGTCTATGTGCCGACCCTGCGCAATGCCTGGGGATTGATCGGCCCGATGGCGTGGGACGCGCTCGACGAGAAGGCATTGCGCGAGTGCATCCGCACTCACCCGCTGGTCAAGGATCCGGAGGCCTGGCGCAAGCCGCGCCCCTTCCGGGTCGCCGTGATCGAACAGTGCACCTACGACGGCACGATCTACAGCGCCGAGATGATCGTGAAGTGCATCGGCCATCTCTGTGACTACATCTTGTTCGACGAAGCCTGGGCCGGATTCATGAAGTTCCACCCGCTTTACGCCGGCCGCTACGCCATGGCGCTGTCCGGACTCGGGCCCGAGGCGCCCGGCATCGTTGCCACCCAGTCGACCCACAAGCAGCTTGCGAGCTTCTCGCAGGCCTCGCAGATCCACATGAAGGATCGCCACATCCGTGGCCAGAAGCGGCGAGTCGAGCATCGGCGCTTCAACGAGAGCTTCATGCAGTATGCCTCGACATCGCCATTCTATCCGCTGTTCGCCTCTCTCGACGTCGGCGCGCAGATGATGAAGGGGCGCTCGGGCGTGGTGCTGTGGGACGACACGGTCAGGCTCGGCATCGAGCTGCGCAAGAAGATCCGCGCGGTGCGCCGTGAATTCGAGGAGAAGGAAGCGCGGCCGGAGAACCGCTGGTTCTTCGAGCCCTTCGTCCCCGACCGCGTGCGGATCCCCGACGTCTCGCGCGCGGGCGGCGTGCACGAGGTCGCCTGGGAGACGATCGGCACCGACGAGCTTGCCAGCAATCCGGCGCACTGGCAGCTCGCGCCGGGCGCGGCCTGGCACGGTTTTCCGCGCATGGAGCCGGGCTTTGCCATGACCGATCCCAACAAGCTGACGCTGCTCACGCCGGGCTTCGATCGCGCCGCCGGCGGCTATGCCGAGCACGGCATCCCGGCCCCGGTTGTCGCCCAGTATCTGCGCGAAAACCGCATCGTCGCCGAGAAGAACGACCTCAACTCGCTGCTGTTCCTGCTCACGCCGGGCGTCGAGGCCAGCAAGGCCGGCACCCTTATCAGCGGCCTGCTCGCGTTCAAGAAACTCCATGATGACAATGCGCTGCTCGAGGAGGCGATCCCTGAATTCTACCGGCGGCGGCCGGCACGCTATGCGGGCATGCGGCTGAGGGACCTGTGCGCCGACATGCACCGCTTTTTCCGCGCCGCCGATGTGAGCGCCCTGCAGGCGCGGCAATTCTCGGCCGAGCACCTGCCGGAGATCGCGCTCTCGCCCCGCGATGCGACGCGACGCCTCGTGCGCAACGACGTCGAATATCTGCCGATCGACGCGATCGCGGGCCGCATCGCCGCGGTGCCTTTCGTGGTCTATCCGCCCGGCATCGCCACGATCGTGCCCGGCGAGCGGCTGACGGAACGCGCGCAGCCGATGATCGATTACCTCAAGATGTTCGAGGCGAGCTTCAACGCCTTCCCGGGGTTCGAGGTGGAGATCCAGGGCGTGTACCGGGAGACGGATGCGTCCGGCCGCGTCCGGCTGCATACTTACGTGGTCGCCGAATGATCCCGGGTGGACGAGAGATGCGAGAGGACGAGGTGCCCGAGCACGAGACGCGGGCGGAGCCTGCGCAGCGCGAGCACGCGGTGATCGTCCGGCCATCGCGCGATACCGATGTCGAGGCGATGCTCGCGATCTACCGCTACCATATCCGCCGCGGCATCGAGGAGGACGTCGACGACAGCGGCATGCCTCAGCCGGACGATCTGCGCGACCGGCGCAAGAACCTGCGCGACCGCCGGTTCCCGCACCTGGTGGCCACGCGGCGCGGCGAGGTCCTGGGCTATGCCTATGTGGTGCTGTTCCGCAAGCGGCCGGCATATCGGCACACGGTCAAGCACTCGATCTACGTGCATCCCGCGCATCTCGGCCACGGCGTCGGCCGGTTGCTGATGGCCGAATTGATCGATGCCTGCGCGGCGGCCGGCTTCCGGCAGATGATCGGCTATATCGATGCCGACAACGCCGCCTCGCTGGCGCTGCACGAAAAGTTCGGCTTCTCCCGCGTCGGCCACCTGCCCGGCGTCGCCTACCGGCACGGCCACTGGGCCGACAGCGTCATGGTGCAGCGCTCGCTCGGGCTCGGCGCGACGGCGCCGCCGCCGTCGGCGTCACGGTCGGGGCAGTGAGCGCGGGAGTGGAAGGAAGTGGAAAATACCTCTAAATCAAAGACACCTGGTTGACGGCAAGGCTTAACTGGCACGTCGCCAAGTCATCACGCTCTGAAAAAAAAGTGAAGAATATGTGCTGCAGCGTGTCGGCTGTCGCGATTCCCGCTCGTCTTAAGGGCATAGCAGGGGGATTCCCGGGATCGCGGAACCCCGGAGCCAGAAGGAGAAAACGATGCGTTTCATGGTGATCGTCAAGGCCAGCAAGGACTCCGAGGCCGGCAAAATGCCTTCCGAGGAAATGCTCGGGGCGATGGCGAAGTTCAATGAGGAACTGGTGAAAGCCGGCGTCATGGTCGACGGCGCCGGTCTCCAGTCGAGCGCCAAGGGCGCTCGCATCAGGTTCTCCGGAAAGACTGATCGAACGGTGGTGCGCGGCCCGTTCCCCGAGACCAACCAGCTCGTGGCCGGCTACTGGATCATCAACGTCAAATCGCTCGACGAGGCGATCGACTGGATGAAGCGCTGCCCGAATCCGCACGAGGGGGAGGGCGAGATCGAGATTCGTCAGTTCTTTGAGTTGGAAGACTTCGGCGCGAGCCCCGCGGTCGAACACCACAAGGCGATCGGCGAGCAGCTCGCGAAGCAAAAATAGTCGCCGTCGTTGCGAGGCGTGAGCGACGACCGGCCATCTCACGCGCTTGACGGCTAAAAAGAGTTTGCGCCGGCAGAGGCGCTTGCGCACCTGATCGCATGACGTGCGGACCTGACGTGATGCGGCTTGATGCGCAATCGTCGACCGAAACCGCCAGCAACAGCGGTCGCCTGACACGTGAAGCCGCCCGCGGGGATCACGCGGACGGCTTAAAACGACGCCGACGAAAGAACCTTTGCGACACGCCGGGCGCGCCGCAAGAGCCGTAGCATGGCATGGCACGCAGCCGGGGTTCGTCTTATCTGAGGGGACGACCAGGGGGCGCAGAGCCCCGGCATGGAGGCTCACATGGCCCAGAACGGCATACACCACGTCACCGCGATTTCCGGTGCTGCCCGCCGCAATCTTGATTTCTACAGGCGCACGCTCGGCCTGCGTCTCGTCAAGAAGACTGTCAACTTCGACGACCCGGGAACCTACCACTTCTATTACGGCGACGAGACCGGCCAGCCCGGTACGATCCTAACGTTCTTCCCCTGGGAGCACGTCGCCCCCGGCCGTCTCGGCATCGGCGAGACGCAGGAGATTGTCTTCCGCGTGCCGGAAGGCTCGATCGGCTACTGGGCGCAGCGACTGATCGAAAAGGCGGTGTCCCAGGAGACCCCGCTGCGGCGATTCGGCGAGACGGTGCTGTCCTTCAAGGATCCCGACGGCATGAGACTGGCGCTGGTGGGAGTGCCCGGGATCGAGAGCGAGCCGGCATGGAGCAGCGGCGAGGTGCCGTTGGAACATGCCATCCGCGGCTTCCACAGCGTCAGCCTTCTTCTTCGTGATGCCGCTCCCACTGGTGCGATCCTCACCGACGTGTTCGGCTTCTCGGAGGTTGGGCGCGAAAGTTCCACGGTCCGCTTCAAGACGGACGGGAGCGGGTTCGGCAGCATCGTGGACATTCGCGCCGCCGGCGATTTCCTGCCCGGCAGGCAGGGTGGTGGCTCGGTTCACCACATCGCATTCCGCGCGGCCGACGATGAGGCGGAGTTCGCAATGAGGCGCAAGCTTGCCGAGAACCACGGCATCCACACGACCGACCAGAAGGATCGCAATTACTTTCGGTCACTCTACTTCCGGGAGCCCGGCGGTGTCCTGTTCGAGATCGCGACTGACGTCCCGGGGTTCGCTATCGACGAGCCGGTCGCCTCGCTCGGTCAGTCGCTGAAGCTGCCGCCTCAGTACGAGCCGAGGCGCAAGGATATCGAAGCCGTGCTGCCCGAGGTCGCCTGATCCAGCACGACCGGTCTCGTCCCGCACAAGCGGGACGAGACCCTTCTGTCCTCGCCACTATCTTCGTCCGACGTCTGCGCGGGCGCCGCGCACCTCCATGGCGGCGGCGCGTACCGCCTTCACGATGTTCTGGTATCCGGTGCAGCGGCACAAGTTCGACGCGAGCACGTCGAGCAGTTCCTCGTCGTCGATATCGGGGTTACGCTCGAGGGCGTTTGCGGCCAGCATCAGGAAGCCGGGCGTGCAGAAGCCACACTGCAACCCGTGATGCTCCATGAATGCGCGCTGGAGAGGGTGGAGCTTGTCGCCATCCGCCAGCCCTTCAACCGTCCGAATGCGCCGTCCGGCGGCTTGCACGGCGAACATCAGGCAGGAGCGGACGGCCTCATCATCGACAATGACGGTGCAGGCACCGCAGATGCCGTGCTCGCAGCCGATATGCGTGCCGGTCTGGCCGCAATCTTCGCGGATCGCGTCGACCAGCGTCTTGCGCGGCTCGACCAGGATCGCATAGTCGCGGCCGTTGACGGTGAGCCTGACCTCCACTTTGTCGCTCATGTCGAACCTCAACGGTTGCGCGGCAGCACGTGGGCCCACTTGCTGCGAATGCGCGCATCGAGCTTGTCGCTCGAACGGGCCACCATCGGAAAGCTGTCGCGCCGATGCCACGGCCGACACGCGTCGATCACAACCCGGGCGTTGCGCGGATCGTCGGCGCTGTAGGCCATGGGATCGAGAGCGGTGCTCCAGCAGCCGCGCAGAACCTCCAGGCCTTCGCGCGGCTCGAACCGCGTGCACATGGCCCACACCACCTGGTTCATGTCGGCCGGGTCGATATCGTCGTCAACGACCACGACAAAGCGGTTGGCGTAGGCGCCGGCATGGCATTGCGAGGCGATCAGGCCCGCCTGCTTGGCGTGTCCACCGTACATCTGCTTGATGGCGACGGTGAGCCAAAGGCGGCTGCCGCCGGCCTCATGTGACCACACGCCTTTGACCTCCGGAACGCCGGCCGCTTCCAGCTGATTCCACACCGCACCGCTGCGGTACGTGCCGCGATAGAACGTGTCGTCATTGGGAGGCATTGCGGGAATTGCACCGAGCAGGATCGGCTGGTCGCGATGCATGAATGTTTCCACGCGGATCGCCGGCTCCTGCTTCAGCCCGCCGGCGTAATACCCGGTCCACTCGCCGAGCGGGCCCTCGTCGATCAGATCGCCCGGATGGACGAAACCCTCGAAAGCGATTTCGGCATGGGCTGGGATCGGCAAGCCGGTGCTCGGGCCGGGGATGATCTCCACCGGTTCCCCGATCAATCCGCCGGCCGCATCATATTCGTTCTTGCCGTAGGGAATTTCGATCCCCGCCACCATGAACAGCGCCGGGTGCATGCCGGCCACGACCGCGACAGGACAGGGCTCCCCGCGCTCGTGATAGCGCCGCATGATCAAGTTGCCGTGCTTGCCCTTCGACGTCATGATCGACGCCACAGCGCGGTCATGACACTGGATGCGATAGGCCCCGTAATTGATCCATCCGGTCTCGGGGTCCTTCATGATGACCATGCAGCCGGTGCCGATATAGTAGCCGCCGTCGTGCTCGTGCCATCGTGGCGTCGGAATGGTGAGAAGATCGACGTCTTGGCCGCTGTTGACATTCTGTAGGAGTGGCCCCGATTGGACCTGGCGGGGAGGGATGGCCTTCGCCTGCTTCATGTAGTTGCGCCAGAACTGCACCAGATCAATTTCGCTGGCGTTGGCGTCGAGCCCGAGTGTCAGATTGATGCGCGGAACCGATGTGAGGATGTTCGCGAGCACGCGATAGCCACTCGGATAACCGGGAATGTCGTCGAACAGGACCGCCGGGCTCTTCGGCGTACGCTGGTAGATGTCGACGATCCCGCCAATCTCTTCCTCGCGTTCCGCGCCGCGGATCTCCGTCACCTGACCGGCAGCCTGTAGCGCGGCAAGCCATTCACGCAGATCCTGCCTGGGGGCCACCGCTTCGTGTGTTCCGGCTTTTCCCCGGCCTTGCGACTCGATCGTGTTATGCATGTGCCTCTCCGGTTGTGCGCCGGCACAGCGTCGGGCTGGTCTCGCGTCGGCTGTCGAGGATCTGCTTCAGCCGCTGTGGAGTGACCGGGAGCTCCGTGATCGCCCCCGGAATGCCGATGGCGTCCTCGATCGCCGAAGCAATGGCGGCACCGACCGCGGTAATCCCGCTCTCGCCCGCTCCCTTGATGCCGAGCGGGTTCAACGGGCTTGGCGCTTCCTCAGTCAGGAGCACGTCGACGTCAGGCGCCTGCTGCAAGCCCGGCAGCAGATAGTCCGCAAACGTGACACAGAGTGGCTCGCCGCGGTCGTTGTAGAGGAACTCTTCCATCAGGGCGCCGCCCACGCCCTGCGCGAACCCGCCAAGGATCTGGCCTTTCACCAGCATCGGGTTGATCGCCCGCCCGATGTCGTAGCCGATGACATAGCGCTCGATCGCTACGCTCCCGGTATCGCGGTCCACGCGCACGACGGCGACGTGGCTCCCGTAGGGATAGACCTGGTGCTCGACGTGAAACCATCCCTCGGCCGTCAGTCCCGGCTCGCGCCCGCCGCGCCCCTTGGCGGTCGGTGCAAGATTGGCCGCGAGGTCGCCGAGGCTGATGGAGGGGCCGGAGGCACGGTCGACGCGCACGACCCGGCCATCCAGGATATCGAGGCCCTCCGGCGGGGCCTGCAACAACTCGGCGGCAACGTCGATTGCCTTCTGGCGAACCTTGAGAGCTGCCGCGTGGGTGGCAGACGCCGTCATCACCGTCGCTCGCGATGCGTGGGCGCCGATGCCGAACTCGATCCTGTCGGTTTGACCGTGAACCACCCGCACCGATCGATAGTCGACGCTCAGGATCTCGGCGCACACCTGCGCAATAACGGTTTCGAAGCCCTGGCCGAGCGAGGCCCCGCCGGTGACGACCTCTACGCTTCCGGAGGTGTCGACGGAAACCCGCACGCCGTCCGCCGGGCCGAGGCCGCTCTTTTCCACGAACATCGCCATTCCGACGCCGACGAGTTCGCCCGCCGCCCGGC
>Ga0209466_1000054_pt1 | contig 24171 bp, 18 predicted proteins | sample PanSoiPlo30MoBio_FD_188323 | JGI IMG/M metagenome (GOLD analysis project Ga0209466, IMG submission 188323) | Tropical forest soil microbial communities from Panama analyzed to predict greenhouse gas emissions - Panama Soil Plot 30 MoBio (SPAdes)... | ecosystem: Environmental > Terrestrial > Soil...
CAAGGTTTCGCCCGGGCGGGCTACACGCGGCGTCAATGTCCAACGGATCGGACCGGGCGGCACGCGATTGGCGCCGGGTTCGGCCGGCACTGTGGATTCGGGACCAAGCTTGCGCCCGGCGCCGGCGGTCGCTCCCTCCTCGCCGCGCGCAACGACGACGATCTACAGCAAGCGTCGTCACATCAATCGCGGCAAACACAGGCTGCGGCGGCCGAGCCCGAACATCATGTAAAAGCCCCGGGCGGGTGGCCCGGGGCTTTCGTCTGCGATGACGGGACGATCACAATTACTCGATCGTCTCGGAATCCTTGCGGAGCTGCAGCCGCACATTCGGATCCGGATCGGCACCGATCACGTGACCATAGTCGTCATAGACCGTGAAAGGCGTCACGGCGCCGCGCGGCGCCCGCACCCGGGAACCCGGACGGACCTGGGCAAAAGCGCCCTGGTCGTAGGCCCGTGGGGCAACCTGCATGTACAGGCTGGGCCGCGCCGCCTGCGCACGGGCGATATTGCCCGACCCGACCGACGGGTCATACGACTGAGCGAAAGCCGGGGTGGCAAACGCCAGAGCGGCGGTAGCAAGAATGATCTTCTTCATTGTCGAACTCCTATTCGGTAACCCCCACCTTGCGCTGCTCATGTGTGGCGGAATCGCCTTTTGTGCAACGCAACAATTTGTGAGCGTCCGGTGAGAATGCGTGAGCGATAATGCCCGTCTATCGCGGTGTTCGCACGCATATCGGGCGACGTGTAACAATCCCGCGATGCAGCAGTAACGTCTTGTTGAACCACCCGGCCGGTTGATTCGTTGTAGCTCTTGCACCAGGTTCCGGAGCAGCCCAATGGCGCTGCACGACACGATCGCGACCGGCCCACCGACGCAGCGCGGCGACCACATCGACCTCGCCGATGTCCGGCGGCGCCTACGTGCGATCTTCATCGGCTCCATCGGCAACCTGGTCGAATGGTACGACTTCTACGCCTACGCGGCGTTCGCGCTCTATTTCGCGAAGTCGTTCTTCCCTGAGGGCGACGAGGTCGTGCAGCAGCTCAATGCCGCTGTGCTGTTCGCGGCCGGGTTCCTGGTGCGCCCCTTCGGCGGCTGGCTGTTCGGCCACCTCGCCGACCACTACGGGCGGCGCAATGCCCTGACGCTGTCGGTCGTCTGCATGTGCTTCGGCTCGCTGATGATCGCTGTGACGCCGACCTTTGCCAGCATCGGCGTCGCGGCCCCGGCCCTGCTCGGCCTCGCCCGCATCGTCCAGGGCCTGAGCCTGGGCGGCGAATACGGCACCAGCGCCACCTATCTGACCGAGGTGGCAGACGAGAAGCACCGCGGCTTCTATTCCAGCTTCCAATACGTGACGCTGATCGGCGGCCAGTTGTGCGCGCTGCTGGTGCTGCTGCTGCTGCAGAAGGTTTTCTTGACGCCCGACGAGCTGCGCGCCTGGGGCTGGCGCATTCCGTTCGCCATCGGCGCCATGCTGGCGATCGTCGCCGCCATCATGCGGCGCAACCTGCACGAGACCGACGACTTCATCGCCGCCAAGGCGGCACAGAAAGTGACGCGCGAGAGCTCGCTCAAGGCGCTGCTGAAATATCCGCGCGAGGTGCTGCTGGTCGTGGGCCTCACGGCCGGCGGCACCGCCGCGTTCTATACCTACACGACGTATATGCAGAAATTCCTGAAGCTGTCGGTGGGCTTGAGCGACGACCAGACGACCCTGGTCACCGCCGGCAGCCTGATCTTCGCCATGCTGCTGCAGCCGATCTACGGCGCCATCTCCGACGTCATCGGCCGCAAATGGCTGCTTATCGGATTCGGCGTCGCCGGCACGCTCTTCACGGTGCCGCTGCTCACCACGCTGGAGCAGGCGAAGGGCCCGCTCCTCGCCTTCCTGCTGCTCGCGGCGGCGTGGATGATCGTGTCGGGCTACACCTCGATCAATGCGGTGGTGAAGGCGGAGCTGTTTCCCACCAAGGTGCGCGCCACCGGCGTCGGCCTGCCCTATGCGCTCACCGTCTCGATCTTCGGCGGCACCGTGGATTCGGTCGCCCTGTGGTTCAAGTCGCAAGGCCACGAGACCTGGTTCTACTACTACCTCACCGGCATGATCGCCATCTCGCTCGTCGTCTACCTGACGATGCGCGACACCAAGCACGCCTCCGCCATCGGCCGGCACGAGTGATTGCGTGACGAAGTCGCGCTGCCGCTTGTTAAGAGCAAGGCGATGCCCGGCGCCTACCGCACCAGTTCCCGCATCGCCCGATCCAGGCCTTCCAGGGTCAGCGGATACATGCGGTGGCCGAACAGCTGGCGCACCATGCGGATCGACATGGTGTGCTCCCAGTGCGCTTCCGGCACCGGGTTGAGCCAGACGCAGGCCGGATAGGTGCGCGTCATGCGCTCGAGCCAGGTCTGGCCAGCCTCTTCGTTGAAGTGCTCGACCGAGCCGCCCGCCACCGTGATCTCGTAGGGGCTCATCGACGCGTCGCCGACGAAGATGACCTTGTAATCGTGCGGGTAGGTGTGCAGCACGTCCCAGGTCGGCGTGACCTCCTGCCAGCGCCGGCGGTTCTCCTTCCACACCCGCTCGTACAGGCAGTTGTGGAAATAGAAATGCGCCAGGTGCTTGAACTCGGTGCGCGCGGCGGAAAACAGTTCTTCCGTCGCCTGCACGTGCCAGTCCATGGAGCCGCCGACGTCGAGGAACAGGAGCACCTTTACGGCATTGTGCCGCTCCGGGCGCATCTTCAGGTCGAGCCAGCCCTTGTGCGCCGTCTCGCGGATGGTGCCGTCGAGATCGAGCTCCTCGGGCGCGCCGGTGCGGGCGAATTTGCGCAGACGCCGCAGCGCGATCTTGATGTTGCGGGTGCCGAGCTCGACCTCGTCGTCGAGATCCCTGAACTCGCGCTTGTCCCAGACCTTGACCGCGCGGAACTCGCGGTTCTTGTCCTGGCCGATGCGCACGCCTTCCGGATTGTAGCCCCAGGCGCCGAACGGCGAGGTGCCGCCGGTGCCGACCCACTTGTTGCCGCCCTGGTGACGCCCCTTCTGCTCGGCGAGCCGCTTGGCCAGGGTCTCGAGCAGCTTGTCCAGCCCGCCCATGGCCTCGATCTGCCGCTTTTCCTCCTCGGTCAGGTACTTTTCCGCCAGCTTCTTGAGCCACTCGGCCGGGATCTCGACGGCGAGCGCGTCCGCCATCAGCTCCAGCCCCTTGAACACATGGCCGAACACGCGGTCGAACTTGTCGAGGTTGCGCTCGTCCTTCACCAGCGCGGCGCGCGACAGGTAGTAAAAATCCTCCACCCGGCGGCCCGCCAGGTCAGCCTCCATCGCCTCCATGAGGGTGAGGTACTCGCGCAGCGTCACCGGCACGCCGGCCGCCTTGAGCTCATGGAAGAAGGTGACGAACATGACCCGATTTGTAGCCCGGATGGAGCGCAAGCGAAATCGGGGAACAGCCCATCGGTCAAAGCCATGCGACCTTTGGCGCAATCGGCCTCCCTGCCCTGATTTCGTCCTTCTCGGTGAGCTAGAAGGAGCGCCCTTCCAGGAGGTTTCATGCGCCGCATCGTTCTGGCCAGTCTGGCGGCCCTGCTCGCCATGGCGGCCGCCGCCGACGACACTTTTGCTCAGGTCGGCTTCACGTCGGATCTGACGGTCTCGTGGGAGGTGAAGAACCGCTTCCGCCTGTTCCGCTACGAGAGCGACTTCCTCAAGCACGTGGACGCCGACCGCGGCGAGGGCGTGCTGGCCGCCGAGCAGCGGCTGGCGCGCGCCACCGACGGCCATGGCTGGGCGCGCACCATGCTCAACAGCCTGTGCGTCGACGCGTCCGGCAAGCTGGTTGAGGTGTGCGACCGCGACGGCGAGAAGGAGATCTACCTGGCGCCCACCGACCACCGCGTCGGCGTGCTGGTGCCCAACGCGCCCGCCGGCGCGAGCTGCGCCTGGACGTTCGACAACGGCCAGGACCCGGCGCAGGCCATCACCGTGCCGTGTGCCGAGGAGGTGCGGCTGCGCGTACGCTACGGCCGGCCGACGGTGGCGACCGCCGACATCCCGCTGCCCGACGGCTCGATCAAGCGCGCCAGCACGGAGATTCTGGTGCGCGACCTGCTGATCGCGGGCCTGGGCGATTCCATCGCGTCGGGCGAGGGCAATCCCGACCGCCAGATCGCCCTCACCGACGAAGGTTTCTGCTTCCGCCGCTTCCTTGGCACCGCGCGCGACGACTATTACCGGCCGGGCCGGGCCGGCTATCGCGGCAACCGCACCTGCGAGACCGGCGCCGGCGCCGGCAACGACAAGGACTGGACCGCGCACCGGGCGCGCTGGATGAGCGCGGCCTGCCACCGCTCGCTCTACGGCTACCAGGTGCGCACCGCGCTGGCGCTGGCGGTGCAAAACCCGCATGTCGCGGTGACGTTCCTGCCGCTCGCCTGCACCGGCGCGCAGATTTCCAAGGGTCTGCTCGACCAGCAGGGCGCGAGCGAGATCATCTGCGCCGGCCGCGGCGGCTGCTCGCGCACGGTTCCGGGGCAGCTCGTGCAATTGCGCGACGCGCTCGCCGCGGCGCGCCGCCAGCAACCCGAGCGCGCGCTTGATCTCGTCCTGCTCACGATCGGAGCGAACGACATCCATTTCTCCGAGGTCGTCGCCAATGCGCTGCTGTCGCAATCGGCCGAACGGGTGGTGTTCAATCGCGCCGGCCTGATCGCTACGGTCGAGGATGCGCAGAGCGCGATGACCAGAACGCTGCCGGCCGACTTCGCGCGCCTGCGCGCCGCGTTGAAGACGCTGGTGCGGGGCGGCGATCTTGGCCGCGTGGTCTATGTCGCCTACAGCAACCCGGCGCTGATGCCGGACGGCTCCCCCTGCCCGGCCGGCCGCGGCGGTTTCGACATTCATCCGGCCTTTGCGCTCGACGCCGGGCTGGTGCGCAGCGCCGCCAGCTTCGTCGACGGCAGCTTCTTCCCGCGCCTCAAGGCGCTCGCGCTGTGCCAGGGCGGCACCATCTGCCAGAGCGGCGAACGCATGACCTTCGTCGACGCGCATCAGCGCGCGTTCGTCGAGCACGGCTTCTGCGCCCGCGGCGACGGCGACCCGGTGTTCGACCAGGAGTGTTTTTCGCGCGACGGCCAGAGCTTTTACAAGAGCCCGGTGGAGGGCGCGGCGCAGCCGCTCAAGTGCGGGCGCAGCGTGCGCGAATTCCGCCCCTACGCGTCGCGCGCGCGCTGGATCCGCACCGCCAACGACAGCTATTTCACGGCCATGACGTATCCGGAAGGGCTCGGGCCGGCGCAGCCGGCGGACATCCACGACGCGACCTGGGGCGTGGTGAGCGCCGTCTATGGCGGCGCCATTCATCCGACCGCCGAAGGCCACGCCGCCATGGCGGACGCGGCGCTGCCGGAGGTCGAGCGCGTGCTCGGCCTGGCCAGGCCGGAGGCGCCGGTGACGGTCGCGCCGCTGCCGCCGCCGGAGAACTAAAGCGAGATGACTTTCTTCGAATCGTCATCTCGCTTTAGCCTATTGTTGGAGCATGATCTTTTCCGAAACCGGTGCCCACTTTTCGGGATCATGCTCTATCTAGGCCGTTGACTCGGCCACACCCGATCTATCCTCACCTGCTCGAATGCCCGCCCAGGCCCTGGGAATCGCCAACACGCGCAAGCGCGAGCACCTCCGGGTACTGGAAACGCTTTTCGATTTCGCGATCGAGCAGGGTCAACTCCTCGCGCAGCGCGGGATGACGGTGCTCGGGCAACGTCAGGACCAGGTTATCGAGCATCGCGCGCAGCCGCCGCGCCACCTGCAAATTGCCGGAGCCGCAATCGCGTGTCTCGCTGAAGGCGAGATGCACAAAATCTTCCCAGTTCGGCGTTCGGAAGATCACACGCAAGCGTCCCGATTTGTCGACAATCTCGTCGGTGCGCAGGTGGCGCTTGCCGACCATGCGAAGCAGGCGGTGGAGCTGATCCAGGGCAAGAACCGCCGTTGTCGGATCGTTGATGGCGGATGACAACGCGCGCAGCGCGATGTCGATCACAATGCGGAATGCGAACGTCGGATCCTGTTCCATCGTGCGCTCGGATCCAAGTGCCACGGCGGAGCGCAGCTCGTCGTCGTCAAGCGCCGAAGCCTTGCCATACAGGTTGAACAGGGGCTCATCGACAGCAACGAAGTCGCCGACCTGCGGAACGAACTCGATCGTTCCGTCGCATCGCTCCGCGGCCGCCACCAGCGCCTCCACGTTGGCCGCAAGAACAATCCCCGACGTGCCGTGATGCGGAATGACGCGATCCGGCGGACCCAGCGCGGCACGCGGGACGTCGGCAACCTGCGCGCCTCGGCTCTGCTCGGGATAGACGTTCTCGATGACGGCGAGCCCGGCTTGGCCCACGCGGGCCAGAATGCTGATCGGACGCAGCAAGCGCGACGCGTAGTCGATCAGATAGAAAAATGCCGCAAAGCTGAGGAGCCCCAAAGACGCGGCGAGGAACAGGACGAGCTGATGGACTTTCGTATCGACCCGGTCCTGGGCGCTCAATGCAAAGAGCAGCGTGAATATGAAAAGACCGACGGTGTACTTGACCACATTGTCACGCAGCAGCGTCGTGGCGATGATGCGGGACGTCAGTTGTCCGCCGGCAACCTGAATCGCCACCAGCAGAGAGCCGAAGGTGAAGACCACGAATGACAGCGTCGCCGTGACGATGGCCTGGAGCGTCGCCTGCGCTCCCGACGTCGCGAAACCCAGCAGGGTCCATCCCAGCGAGGCATCGGCCCAATGCGCCAGGCGCGTGACAACCAACTCGAGCGGAATGGCGACAAAAGGAACGATCCAGAGCGACGATCTCACATAACTTGTGAAATAGTAGCGTTGACGCCAATTCATTGATGTCTTCGACAACTCTTATAAGGATGCGAGCTTCGCTGGCGCCTTCGCCATCGGCGCCGCAATCAACGCAAACTAATGCCGGGCCGTATTTTCACTATGCCGGGGGATGGCTGCGACAATTTGATTTGCGTCAAAAATGCAGCCGGCCGGCGCCGGTGGGAGGAGCGGTCCGCCGCACGCAACCCGCTGTCGGCAGTGACGATGTCCGCGTCGGGACGATACTGTCGAAAAAAGATTTTGCGGGCACCTCCGAGCAAGATCGATTTCAAGATCAGTCTCGGATACGCAACATTGATTCAAGGGCTCAACCCATTTCTATTCTACGGTTTCTCCGCGGTGATTTTGTCGACAGCATCGGACAACTGCGGAGAGGTCGGGCCCCTCGCGCCGCGTCAGATCGGGGGTTCTCGAGGCGGAAGCGGCGTCTCCGCGGGCAACCGCTCCCGGGTCGAACATATGCAGTTCTGTGTGCCGCACCGCTAGCTTCTCAACAGACTCTCAACGGCTCCTCAACGCACGGCCTACTCGGCGGCGTCCGGACGCAGCACGCCACGGCGGATCTGATCCTCCTCGATCGACTCGAACAGCGCCTTGAAGTTACCCTCGCCGAAGCCCTCGTCGCCCTTGCGCTGGATGAACTCGAAGAAGATCGGGCCGATCGCGGTCTTGCCGAAGCGCTGCAGCAGCACCTTGGTCGTGCCGCCATCCACCACACCCTCGCCGTCGATCAGGATGCCGTTGCGGCGCAGGCGCTCGACCGGCTCGCCGTGGTTGGGCAGGCGCTGGTCGATGCGCGAGTAGTAGATGTCGTTGGGCGCCGGCATGAACTCGACGCCGCGCGCCGTGAGCGTCTCGATCGTGGCATAGAGATCGCGTGCGCCGAGCGCGACGTGCTGGATGCCCTCGCCCTGATACTGCTGCAGGTATTCCTCGATCTGCCCCTTCTCGCCGGCGTCCTCGTTGATCGGAATGCGGATCTTTCCGTCCGGGCTGGTCATGGCGCGCGAGTGCAGGCCGGTGAGCTTGCCCTCAATGTCGAAGTATCGGATCTGGCGGAAGTTGAAGAGCCGCTGATAGAAGCCCGCCCACTCGTCGAGCCGGCCGCGATGGACGTTGTGGGTGAGATGGTCGATGTAGAAGAGGCCGGCGCCCTCCGGCTGAGGATTGCGCGCGCCGAGCCAGATGAAGTCGACGTCGTAAATCGAGCCTTTGGCGCCGTAGCGATCGACCAGGTAGATCTGCAGGCCGCCGATGCCTTCGATCGCCGGAATGTCGAGTTCGTTGGGGCCGACCGTGGTCATTGCAGGCCGGGCACCCAGCGCCAGCGCGCGCTCGTAGGCATGTTTGGCGTCGACGACGCGGAACGCCATGGCCGGCGCTGATGGTCCGTGTTGCGCCGCAAAGGTGGCGGCAAACGAGCCCGGCTGCGCATTCAGGACCAGGTTGACGCCGCCCTGGCGATACAGCGTCACGTTCTTCGACCGGTGTTTGGCGACGGCGGCAAAGCCCATGCGTTGGAACAGGCGATCGAGCTCTTCCGGCTGCGGGTGACAGAACTCGACGAATTCGAAGCCGTCGGTGCCCATCGGGTTCTCGTCCGAAATTTCGGGCGGCGGCGCGTCGTGCGGAAAAGGTCCCATTGGCTCTCTCCGAGCTGGCGAGTGGTTTTTGCGCGCGCGCAGTGGCTCGCGCGGGCGTCAGACAACGTGCTCGGCGCCCATAGGCGGCTGCCCTGCCGCGGCGGACGTCAGCGAAGCGCACCCGACGACACCGTCCGCCAGCAGGATGTCGATCTCGGCTGGGCCGATTGCAAGCCCCTGGACACGGTCGGGGTGGGGCGCCTCGCTTACCGTCGAAGCCGTGGTTCCGGGCCGCCGCCGAACAGGTGAAGGATCCGCTCGCCGCGGCGACCTCCTCGGGGTGGCGGACCCTATGAAAAGATGGCAGCAGAAGCCGAGGTCCCGGCCCTCAAGAACGCCATAGCGGCTCGCGCTGTAGCGCCTCAGGCGACGCCGAGTTTCTTCTGCAGGCTGGTGGAGGAGGTCGTGTACTGGAACACGAGCCGCTTGTCCGGGAAGACGTAGCGGTGCGCCTTCTGCGCCATCAGCGCCACCTCGTGGAAACCCGACAGGATGAGCTTGAGCTTGCCCGGATAGGTGTTGATGTCGCCGACCGCAAAGATGCCCGGCTCGCTGGTCTCGAACTTCTCGGTATCGACCGGAACGAGGTCGCCGTCGAGCTTGAGTCCCCAGTTCGCCACCGGGCCGAGCTTCATGGTCAGCCCGAAAAATGGCAACAGGGCATCGCAAGCGATGTTGAACGTCGATCCGTCGTTGCGCTTGACCACGGCGCAATCGAGCTTGCCGTCGGCGCCCTTGAGCGAGGTGACCTGGCCGAGCACGAAGTCGATCTTCCCCTCGGAGACCAGCGCCATCATCTTGTTGACGCTGTCGGGCGCCGCGCGGAACGCGTCGCGCCGGTGCAGCAGCGTGAGATGGCTGGCGATCGGCGCCAGGTTGAGCGTCCAGTCGAGCGCGGAATCGCCGCCGCCGACGATGAGGATGCGCTTGCCGCGGAAAACCTCCATCTGGCGCACCGCGTAATGCACCGAGGTTCCCTCGTAGGCTTCGATCCCCTCGATCGGCGGTCGCTTGGGCTGGAACGAGCCGCCACCCGCCGCGATCACGATCACCTTGACCTCGAACACCTTGCCGCCGTCGGTGGTGACGCGGAACAGAGGATCCCCGATTCGCTCGATCGTCTCCACCATCTCGTTGAGGTGGAAGGTCGCACCGAACGGCTTGATCTGCTCCATCAGCGCATTGGTGAGGCCCTGGCCGGTGATATAGGGAATGCCGGGAATGTCGTAGATCGGCTTCTCGGGATAGAGCTCGGCGCACTGACCGCCGACCTTGTCGAGGATGTCGACGAGGTGCGCCTTCATGTCGAGCAGGCCGAGTTCGAACACGGCGAACAGGCCGATCGGCCCGGCGCCGATGATGAGCGCGTCGGTCCGGATCGGTTCGGTATTGAAGCGTTCCATCTTCATCGATCTGTTTCCGGCGAGATTTTGCGGGTTGTGTAGCGGCCGCGGCGCACGAGGAAAAGAGCTTTGGAGCGCGCCGACGTGGTTCGAACGATCATCCCGCCCCGATCTGCCGTCGGAGTACGATCTTCTCCGGAACCGGATGGTCGCTTGGCAATCATGCTCTATCGCCCCTGATAGGCGGGGGTGCGCACGACGAGGCCATCGAGCTCGTCGCTGATCTGGATCTGGCACGACAGCCGCGAGTTCGGCTTGGCGTCGAAGGCGAAGTCGAGCATGTCCTCCTCCATCGGCGACGGCGATCCCGTCTTCGCCACCCAGGCTTCGTCGATGTAGACGTGGCAGGTGGCGCAGGTGCAGGAGCCGCCGCATTCGGCGACGATGCCGGTCACGCCGTTCTGCAGGGCCGTTTCCATCACGGTCGAGCCCACCTCGGCGTCGACCGTGTGGGTCGTGCCGTCATGTTCGATGTAGGTGATTTTGGGCATCGCGAACCGGGGTTACCTGCCGCGACGGCGCGCCGCGTCGCCCGGCAGGTTCGCGCCGCGAGCGCTCGCGTGGCGATTGCTGGCGCAGCAAGCCATCACGCCTGACGCGGCGGAACGGTGACCACGAGCCCGTCGAGATCCTCCGTCACCTTGATCTGGCAGGACAAGCGCGAGGTCGGCCGCACGTCGAAGGCGAAATCGAGCATGTCCTCTTCCATCGGCGAAGGATCGCCGGTCTTCTCCTTCCACGTCTCGTCGACATAGACGTGGCAGGTCGCGCAGGCGCAGGCTCCCCCGCATTCGGCCTCGATGCCGGGAATATTGTTACGGATCGCCGTCTCCATGACGGTCGATCCGACCTCGCCCTCGACGGTGCGAGCCGGCCCATCGGATTCAATATAGGTGATCTTGATCATTGCATGGAATGAAAAGGGGAAAATGCAGCCCGACGACCGGACGAGACGTCCGGACGGCCGCGATGGTCGCCTCTATAACGACTCGGCCGGTGCCGCGCAATCACACGACGGAGGACGGGTGAGCGAGGGCTCCCGTCTGTCGTCTTTTCCTCGGTCGCGTGGTCAATGAGCGCGCAAGACGTCAGCGATGAAGCTGCGAGCTTCCTCGGTGACGGTGCGGAGCGCAGCCAGCGCCCGGGCCATGTCGGCGGCATCGGCGGTGTCGATGAATTCGACCGCCTCGGCCGCACGTGCGACGCGCACCGCCCCGATGGCGCGGGCCGAACCCTTCAGCGTATGCGCCAGGGCGGCAAGCGTCTCGGCCGGTGCCGCCTGCATCCGGCTCATCAGGATCGCGGCCTGGCGGTCGAACAATTGCAGCACCTCGCGTTCGAGGCTGCGCTCGCCCAGCGTCATGCGGGCGAGGTGGACGAGATCGACGGGGCGCTCGAGCGATGCGCGCGGCGCCGCCCGTTCCCGTGTTGCAGGCGAAAGTTCGGTCATGTGCCCATCCCCGTGGTCTTGGTGTTGGTATGCGCGCAGTGTGCTCGGCCATGGGCGAAAACCCGGTAAAGCCAGGGCCAATGCGGCTTTTCTTCAAGGCAAGCCAAGCATGCCGATGGTTAAGGTTCGATTAACCCTTGGCGCCGTCCGCAATCGCCCGGACCCAGCCACCCCTGGATCCGGCCCTCACTTGGGGCCGCGGGGCGGGCGTGGGCAAAAAACCTCCGGGGATTTCGCCGCAATTCAACCAATAAGCTCGTGACCTGACGCGTTAACGATGATTAAAAAGAGGTTAATGATGCGGTTTCTTTCGGCTCGCGAGACCGATTAAGATGGCCGCGCGGCGGTCTAAGTTCCTACGGCCCTCTCGGCGCCGACCGCCGGCGCGTGGGCCAGAAACATGCCCGCGACCGCTGGGAAGAGGGTCCTATGGCCCTGATGTAGAGTGGAAGGGGGACGCGAGGCGGACATGGCGAATATCCCAAGGAAAATCAAGGATCCGACCGAGGCGGCATTGTCCGCGATCCAGGATGCTCTGAACCTGCGTGACTCCCCTTCACAGACCCCGGCCCAACCTGCCAGCGCCGAACCAGCGGCGGGTGATCTCGATTTCGGCCGCCGCAACGGCCGCACTCCGGCCATGGACGAGGACCTGTTCCGCGACGAGCGCGACCAGTTGACCCTGCCCGGCGTCGGGACCGACGCCCAGCGCCGCGCCGCCAACGATGACCGCCAGTCGGTGGGCCAGATTCTCCAGGCACTGCAACAGCGTCCGTCCCGCCTGCCCTATCTCTTCGCCCTGACATTCTCGGTCATCTGGACCGCGGTGGCACTTGGCGCCGCCTGGAGCCTGGCCGAGACCGGTCCGCGCGCCCTGCTGGCGCAGGGCGGTCTGCCGCTCCTCGGGCTGGCGGTGGCGGTGCTTCTGCCCATCCTGTTCTTTGCCGTGATCGCCTACGTGGTGGTGCGCGCGCAGGAGTTGCGCCAAATCGCCCGTGCGATGACGCAGGTGGCGATGCGGCTCGGCGAGCCCGAGACGATGGCCGGCGAGCAGGTGGTGTCGGTCGGCCAGACCATCCGCCGCGAGGTCGCCGCCATGGGCGACGGCGTGGAACGGGCGCTGGCGCGCGCGGCCGAGCTCGAAGGCCTGGTGCACAACGAGGTCGCGGCGCTCGAGCGCTCCTACAACGACAACGAGCTGCGCATCCGCGGCCTGATCGAGGAGCTCGCCACCCAGCGCGAGGCGCTGGTCAATCAGGCCGAGCAGGTGCGCAGCGCGCTGTCCAACGTGCACTTCGGCCTGACCCAGGACATCACCTCGGTGAGCGAGCTGGTGTCGACGAGCGTCAACGACGCGGCGCAGCGCATCACCCAGTCACTCGCCGAGAAGGGCGAGCACATCACGCTGGCGCTCGGCCGCGCCGGCGACTCCATGATCGACGCGATCGGCGACCGCGGCGGCGACCTTCTGGAACAGCTTTCGCGCACCGGCGACGAAGTGAGCCGCACCCTCGACGCCGCCAACACGCGGCTGATCTCCGCGCTCAACTTCAAAACCGATGAGATGACCGACAAGATCGTCGACATCGCGGGCGAGCTGTCGGATACGCTGTCGACGCGGCTGGACCGCATTTCCGACGACATCTCGCGCAAGACCACGGCGCTCGGCGACCTGCTGGCGCAGCGCACTGAGGAGATCGGCTCGAGCCTGACCAGCCAGACCGCGACGGCGACCATGGGGCTGACCAATCACGCCCGCGAGCTGAGCGAGTCGCTGGCCGAGCAGTCCCGCTCGATCACCCAGGGGCTGGAGAGCCAGTCGCGCGAGATCGCCGACAGCTGGCACTCGCACTCGCGTTCGCTGACCGAGTCCCTGTCCGGCCACTCGGCAAAGTTCCTCGACGACTGGACCAATCACTCGCAGTCGCTGACCGCGGCGCTAACGGCGCAGTCACGCGAGATCACCAACTCGCTGACCAGCCGCTCCAACGAGATCATGACGAACCTGGTGGAGACCGGCAGCCGGCTCGCCGAGACCATCGTGACGCGCGCCGACGACGTCAACAGCACGCTCAAGTCGACCGGCGAGTCGGTCGTGCTCGACCTCAGCCTGCGCGGCGGCGAAGTCGTGGGCAAGCTGGAGGAGATCGGCACGCGCATCAGCGACACCATCGTCACGCGCGGCACCAAGGTCACCGAGACCTTCCGCGAGACGGCGGATTCGCTCGCCGCGACCCTCAATGCCAAGGGCGACGCCGTCAAGGAGATGCTGGCGACGCGGCTGCAGTCGTTCGAGGAAGTGTTCATGCTCGGCGGTTCGGAGCTGGCGGAAAAGATTTCGCGCGACTCCTCCACGCTGGGCAACCTGATCACCCGCAACCTCGCCGAGTTCGACCGCACCGTGAAGGTGTACGGCGGCGAGCTGGCCGAGCGCCTGAGCACGCGCACCGGCGAGATCACCGAGGCGATGCGGGCGCATGTCGAGAATTTCGACAGCCGCGTCACCAGCAAGACCAGCGAGGCGGCTGTCGCGCTCGACCAGCGCATCGTGCGCATCGAGCAGGCACTCGACAACCGCACCCAGAGCCTGAGCGAGATGCTCGGCAGCCGCGTCATGGAGATCGCCAAGACGCTGGCTGACGGCGGCAAGGAGGTGGTCGGGGCGCTCGACAAGCGGATCAACGAGGTCACCGGCGCTATCTCGGCACGCGGCACCAAGCTGGCGGAAACGCTCAGCGCCAAGGCCGACGAGATCGACCAGGTGCTCGGCAAGCGCGCCAACGAGATCGGCGACACCGTGGAGAGCCGTATCGGCCGCTTCGAGGAACTGCTGGTCGGCCGCGTCGAGGCCACCATGAGCCAGATCGAGGCGCGCGGCGCCTCCGCCGCCGGCGCAGTGAGCACCATCGTCGACCGCCTCAACCAGACGATCACTACGAACAACGCCACGATCGAGACCAGCGCGCAGGAGGCCGAGAACCGGCTCGCCGCGCTGTCGTCCGGCGTCGCCAGTGCGCTCAAGCAGAATGCCGGCGAGATCGAGCAGGCGATCGCGGCGCTGGCGACCGCCACGTCGGAAAAGCTCACCGGCATGTCCACCAACGTGCTGACCAGCCTCAGGCAGGACTCGTCCGAGATCGAGAACCGCCTGGGCGGGCTCGCCACGTCGACCTCGGATGCGATCCGGACCAGCGCCGGCGACGCCGAGCGCACGCTGACCGCGCTGTCGGCCGGCGTCACCACGATGCTGAAGCAGAATGCCAGCGAGGTCGAGCGCACCCTGCTCGGCGTCGGCGCCGAGGTGGTGCGCAGCTTCACCGCCAAGGCCGACGAGATGAACGGCGCCATCGGCAACAAGGGCACCGAGATCGCGCGCCTGCTCGACGACCGCAGCAACAGCCTCCTGCTCGCCATCGACAGCAAGAGCCGCACGCTGGTGAACGAAGTGGGCCGCATCACCGACGCCACGTTGAGCTCCATCGAAAGCCGCGGCGTGACCACGGCGCGCGCGCTCATGTCCAACAGCGAGGAGATTTCGCGGCTGATCAACGAAGCGAGCAGCAACGCGTCGGCCACCCTCACCCGCCAGCTGCGCGACCTGCAGGAGCAGGGCCGCTCGGCGGTCGAGCAGTCGCAGCGCACCGCCGGCGCCGCCGTCTCCGAGATGCACGAAACGCACGGCATGCTGCGCAACGACGTCAACGCCCTGTTCGAGCGGCTGCGCGAGGCCAATTCCCTGCTGCAGGAGGTCCTGAGCGGCGCCACCGAGAACCTCGGCGCGATCGAAAGCTCGCTGTCAACGCGGGCCGCGGAGTTCGTCAGCGCCATGCACGACGTGGGCGAGCGCAGCAGCGCCGCCGGGGTGCAGGTCGACGACCATATCAAGTCGTTCCAGGCGATGTCCGGCAACGTGCTGAATGAGATTACGGCGCTGGCACAGCAGTTCGACACCCACGGCCGCGCCCTGGTGGCGGCGGCCGGCCTGGTGGAAAAGAGCAACGTCCAGATCAAGGACACGCTCGACGACAATCGCCGCTTGGTCGACAACCTGGTGGGCGACCTCGTCGCCAAGACCGACCAGCTCAGTTCGGCGATCACGACCAAGACTGAGCAGCTCAGCGAGGCGCTGGGCACCAAGACCAACGCCGTGATCAACGAGTTCGGCGCCCGCACCGAGGCGCTCGAGCAGCGGCTCAAGCGGTTCGGCGCGCTGCTGACCGAATCGTTCGAGACCTCGGAAGCGCGCGCGCGCGATATCGCACGGGTGATCTCGGAAGCCAGCTCCGACGGTGCCCGCGCCATCACCAGCCAGTACGACCTCGTGCGCTCGACCTCGGACGACGAACGCCGGCGCACCACCGACGCCATGCGCAGCATCTTCGACCAGACCAACAGCGAGACCATCGCGCTGTTCAAGCGCACGGCCGACCAGTTCGGTGAGATCGTGCACGATCTCAGGAACATGACCGGCGAGATGCAGCGCGAGCTCGAGGCGACGCGCGACCTGGTGCGCAAGGGCATTCTCGAGCTGCCGCAGGAGACCGCCGACAGCGCGGCGCAGATGCGGCGGGTCATCGTCGACCAGATCGAGGCGCTGGCCGAGCTCAACCGGATCGTGGCGCGCCACGGGCGCGGCATCGAGGCGCCCGACGCGCGGCGCGGCGCCCGCGAGGAGCCGCTCGCCACCGTGGGACGCGGCGGCGGTGGCGGCGGTGGCGGCGTCCGCCCGGCGGTGTCGGAAGCCCGCGCACCCTCGCCCGCCCGCGCGGAACCGCGCGGCGGCGACAGCCGCACCGGCTGGCTCTCGGACCTGCTCACCCGCGCGTCGCGCGACGAGGACCGGCCACGCGACGAGGCGCCGCGCTACAGCATCGACTCGCTCGACTCGATCTCCACCGACATTGCCCGCATGGTCGACCACGACGCCATGGTGGACCTGTGGGACCGTTATTACCGCGGCGAGCGCAACGCGTTCTCGCGCCGGCTCTACACCCTGCAGGGCCAGCAGACCTTCGACGAGATCCGTCGGCGCTACCGCGCCGACCGCGAGTTCAAGCAGACGGTCGACCGCTACATCGCCGAATTCGAGCGCCTGCTCGACGAGGTCTCGCGCGACGACCGCGGCCAGGTGGTGGCGCGCAGCTACCTGACGTCGGAGACCGGCAAGGTCTACACCATGCTGGCGCACGCGGCCGGTAGGTTCGATTGAGGGCCGCTGCTCCGTAGGGCGGGTAAAGGCGCGCAACACGCGGCGCATCAACGTGCCCGCCACTATTCGCGAGGCCGCACGCGTGGGCACGGCGCGTTTCGATGCCTCACGCGTTGAGAGTTCGGCGCAGCGCGCCTTTGCCAACTCTACGAAGCTGGAATCTTGTCACCGCCCGGCGGCGGTGGCCTGCGCGTCCGCGGCAGGCGGGCGACGGGGCGGGCGCGCCGCGCGGCGCGGCGGGGTGGCGCGCGGCGCCGAGCGACCCTGCTCCACCGGCGTCTGCGCGTCGGAGGAGCTCGGGCCGAACAGGACGCGCTGCGGGTTGCGGTCGAAATTGCGGATGGCGCGGCCGAGATCGGCCAACGTGCGCCGGGCGTCCACGGCGAGCGCCTCGTATTCGCGCAGGCCGTTGTTGGAGAACCGCGTCAGGCCGACCGAGATCTCGGCCGTGCGCTTGTCGAGATTGTCGGTGAGCGTGCGCATCGAGCGCGCCGTGTCGACAAGCTCGGTCTTGATGTCGCTGCCGGCAAAGTCGTCGAGCCCGGCCATGATGCGGTCGAGACGTTCGGAGTTGCGCGCCAGGGCCGACGAGAAGGTTTCCAGATTGCCCAGCGTGGTTTTCAGGCTCTCGCGGTTCTCGACCAGGACCTCGTCGACGCGCTTGACCAGTGCGCCGGCGCTGGCGGCGACGTCGCGAATGGTGGTGGTGACGTCCTGGGTGGCGGTCGGATCGGCGATCAGCGTCGCCGGCTGCCCCTTCTCGGACACCAGCGGGGCGGCGTCGGCCGCGCCGCCCTTGACGGAGATCGACGCGATTCCGGTCAGGCCCTGGAAATCGAGGCCGACGCGGGTGTCGGCGCGCATCGGGACCGCCTTGTCGACCACGATGGTGGCGACGACCTGGCGGGGATTCTCCGGGTTGAGCTTGAGGTCGGACACCTCGCCGACCTTGATGCCGTTGAACAGCACCCAGCCGCCGGTGCGCAGGCCGGAGACAGCGCCGTCGAACACCACGCGGTAGACGGCGCGCTCGCCGCCGTCGCCGGTGCGGGAAAACCAGTAGACGAAGCCGAACCCGCCCGCGATCACTGCGAGCGTGAACAGCCCGATCACTACGTAGTTGGCCCTCGTCTCCATCGGCCCTAGCGTCCCAACCTCATTCCGCGGCCACCCGCGCCCGCTTGCCGCGGAAATAGTCCCTCACCCATGGGTGATCCGACGCCAGCATCGCGTCGATCGGACCCTCGACCACCACCCGGCCATCCGCCAGCACGGCGATTCGGTCGCAGACGGTATGCAGGCTATCTAGATCATGGGTTACCATGAAAACCGTTAATCCTAAAGTGCGCTGCAGGGTGCCGATCAGGTCGTCGAAGGCGCCGGCGCCGATGGGATCCAGCCCCGACGTGGGCTCGTCTAGGAATACGATCTCAGGATCGAGGGCCAGCGCCCGCGCCAGCGCCACCCGCTTGACCATGCCGCCCGACAGTTCGGCGGGGAATTTTTCCGCCACATCGGGAGTCAGCCCAACCATTTCCAGCTTGGCCATGGCGATCTCGTCAAGGAGCCGCTTCGACAGGTCGAGATATTCGCGCATAGGGAACTGCACGTTCTGCCGCACCGTCAGGGAGGAGAACAGCGCCCCCTGCTGGAACAGGATGCCCCAGCGCCGCTCGGTGGCGCGGCGCAGCCGCTCGCCGGCCTCGCCGAGGTCGATGCCGAACACCTCGATCGAGCCCGCCCGCTTCGGCACCAAGCCGATGATCGTGCGCATGAGCACCGATTTGCCGGCGCCCGAGCCGCCGACAAAGCCCAGAATTTCCCCGCGGTAGACGTCGAGCGACAGGCGGTCGAGCACCGTCGCGGTGTCGAAGCCGACGACGAGGTCACGCACCCGGATAATCGGCTCCCTGGCCGCCATCTACTTTCCGATCGCCGCGAAAAACATGGCAAAAACTCCGTCCATCACAATGACGAGAAATACGGACTTGACCACCGAGGCGGTGGTGTGGAGCCCGAGCGACTCCGCGCTGCCCTTGACCTGCAGGCCTTCGGTGCAGGCGACCAGCCCGATCATCAGCGCCATGAACGGCGCCTTGATCATACCGATGGCGAAATGGTCGAGCGAGATCGCGTCCTTTAGGCGCGAGACGAAGATTTCCGGGCTGATCCCGCCGTACAACCAGCATACCAGGCCGCCGCCGTAGAGCGCCGCCATCGAGCCCAGGAAGGTGAGGATCGGCAGCGCCAGCACCAGCGCCAGGATCCGCGGCAGCACCAGCACGTCGACCGGCGCGAAGCCCATGGTGCGCAGCGCGTCGATCTCCTCGCGCATCTTCATGGAGCCCAGTTCGGCCGTGTAGGAGCTGCCCGAGCGGCCGGCGATCATGATCGACACCATGATGACACCGATCTCGCGCAGCACCAGGATGCCGATCATGTCGACCACGTAGAGCTCGGCGCCGAAGCGGCGGAAGTGGAAAATGCCCTGCTGGGCGATGATGCAGCCGAGCAGGAAGGTGATCAGCAGGATGATCGGCACCGCCTGCAGGCCGACGCGGTCCAGGTGGTGCACCACCGAGGTGAAGCGGAAGGTGGCGGGACGGGCGAACACGCGCAGCAGCGCGACGGCGGTCTCGCCCAGCATGTGCACGATGGCGGCGAAATCGCTCGCCGTGTTGCCGACCGCGCGGCCGATGTTTTCCAGCAGCATGGTGACGTGGCCGCGACGGCGCGCGGGCGGCGGCGGCTCGCGGTTGACGTTCTTCACCTCGCTCAGAAGGCCGCGGTAGTGATCGGCGAGACCGACCACCGTCGCCTCGAGGCCGGCGACGCGCCAGGCCCGCACCAGCCGCTCGATCAGCCATGCACCGAAGGTGTCGAGCCGGTCGACCCGGCCCATGTCGATCGCCACCCGCGACACCTTCTGGCGCCGGCCGCTCGCCGCCTCGACCAGGGGCTCCAGCGCCTGGGCGTGCTCGACCGTCCACGCGCCGCTGGCGGCCAACTCGAGGCGCTCGCCGGCCTGCCTGGCGGCCAGCGTCGGCCGGGAGGTCATTGCTTCCACAGTCACTTACATCACCTCATTGCATCGTCGCTTGAATGACCACCATCACGCCTGGGCCTTACCGCATCCGGCAGCCATAATTGTGGCCCCGAATCGCGAGCCGGCAAAGCATGCCATGGGCTTATCGCTGAAAGTTAGCGTCGAGCGCTGGCCGATCGCCGGCCGCTTCACCATCTCGCGCGGCGCCAAGACGGAGGCCGCGGTGGTGGTCGCCGAACTGGCCGACGGGGCCGCGGTCGGCCGCGGCGAATGCGTACCCTATGGGCGCTATGGCGAGACCGTCGAAGGCGTCGCGGCGGCGATCGAGGCGATGCGCACCGCCCTCGCGCGCGGGCTCGACCGCGCGGCGCTGCAAGACGCCATGCCATCCGGGGCGGCACGCAACGCGCTGGACTGCGCGCTCTGGGATGTTTCGGCGAAGCGCGCCGGAAAGCCGGTCCACGCCCTTGCCGGCCTGCCGGAGCCGCGGCCGGTGATCACCGCCTACACGATCTCGCTCGGGTCCCCCGACGAGATGGCAGAAGCCGCGGCGCGCGCCGCCGACCGCCCTCTCCTCAAGGTGAAGCTCGGCGGCGGCGCGCCCGGCGATCCCACGCGGCTGGCCGCGGTGCGCCGCGCGGCGCCCGCCGCCGAACTGATCGTCGATGCCAATGAAGGCTGGACGCCAGAGACCCTTGCCGAGAATTTTTCTGCCTGCGCGGCCGCAGGCGTCACGCTGATCGAGCAGCCGCTGCCGGCCGCCGACGACGCGGCGCTCGCCCGCGGTGCGCGCCCGGTCAAGGTGTGCGCCGACGAGAGCGTGCACGACCGCGCGTCGCTTGAGAATCTCGTCGGCCGCTATGACGCCGTGAACATCAAGCTCGACAAGACCGGCGGCCTGACCGAGGCGCTGGCGCTGCTGCGCGAAGCCGAGGCCCGCGGCTTTGCCGTGATGATCGGCTGCATGGTGGCGACGTCGCTCGCCATGGCGCCGGCCATGCTGATCGCCCAGCGGGCGCAATTCGTCGACCTCGACGGGCCATTGCTGCTGGCGGCGGACCGGCCCGGCGGGCTGCGCTACGACGGCAGCGTGGTACATCCGGCCGCCGCAGCGCTGTGGGGATGACGGGCTGGCGCCGAGATATTTTTCGCCGCCGGCATGCCGGGGTATAGTGCGGCCAACGGGAACAGCCGGCGTGTCACAATGCTCGCGAAGCACATCGTTTTGGCCGCGATTGCGGCGCTGAGCCTTGCGGCCGGCAGCGGCCCGGCCGCTGCTCAATCCTATCCCAACCGGCCGATCAAAGTGATCGTGCCGTTCGTGGCGGGCGGCCCGCCCGACGTGATTGCCCGCATCGTCGCCGACGCCGTGGCGGCCAGGATCGGGCAGACCGTAGTGGTGGAAAACCGTCCAGGGGCCGGTGCCACCATCGGCACACGCTCGGTGGCCGGTGCGGAGCCGGACGGCTACACGCTCCTGTTCAGCAGCACGACCTCGCTGTCGATCGCGCCGGCGCTGTTCAAGAACGTCGAATACGATCCGGTGAAAAGCTTTGCGCCGGTTGCCGGCGTGTCGGTCGGCCCGATGGTGGTTTCGGTGCACCCCGGCGTGCCAGCGAAAACTATTCCGGAACTCGTTGCCCATGCCAAGGCCAACCCGGGCAAGCTGAACTACGGGGCCGGCGTGGCGTCGCCGCCGCATATTGCCTGGGGGCTGTTCACGACCGTGACCGGCACGAACATCGCCTTCATTCCCTATCGCGGCATGGCGCCGGCCATGAACGACCTCGTGGCCGGACAGATCGATATGATGATCGACGGCACCGGGCCGCTGCTGCCGCACATCCAGGAGGGCAAGATCCGGGCGCTGGCGGTGACCGGCCGGACGCGCAGTCCGGATTTCCCGCACCTGCCGACCATGATCGAAAGCGGCTATCCGGACTACGTGCTGACGTTCTGGACCGGCATCGTGGCGCCGGCCGGCACGCCGGACGCCATCGTTGCCAGGCTCAACAGCGTCATCAACGAGAGCCTGAAATCGCCGGCGCTGACGGAAGGCCTCGCCCGCTTCAACGTGGAGACCAACATCACGTCGCCGCGGGATTTTGCCGCCTTCATCGCGGCCGAGGCCGACAAGTGGGGCGGCATCGTCAAGGCCACCGGCATCAAGGTCGACTAGAGTCAGGAGAGCCCATGTTCAGGCCGGCCGTGCTTGCCCTCATGGTGATCGGTCTTGCGGCGCCAACGCTGCACCCCGCGGCGGCGCAGTCCTATCCGGACAAACCGATCAAGATGATCGTCCCGTTCCCGCCGGGCGGGCCGATCGACACCATGGGGCGCCTGGTGGCGCAAAACCTGTCGGCCGTGCTCGGCCAGCAGGTCGTCATCGACAACCGGCCGGGCGCCGGATCGACCATCGGCACCAAGGCGGTCGCCACCGCCGACCCCGACGGCTACACGCTGCTGTTCGGATCCTCGGGCTCGCTGGCGGTGGCGCCGGCGCTGTATGCGAGCTTCGACGTCGATCCGCGCAAGGCCTTCGCTCCGGTCGCCACCGTGGCACTGCTCCCGCATGTGCTGGTGACGGCGCCATCGCTGCCGGTGCGCACGGTGGCTGAACTGATCGCCTACGCCAAAGCCAATCCGGGCAAGCTGAACTACGGCGCCGGCCTGGGCACGCCGCCGCATCTGCTGAGCACCTTGTTCAAGGCGAAGGCCGGGATCGACATCGTGTATGTGCCCTACAAGGGCTCCGCCGCCTCGATTACGGATCTGCTGGGCGGACAGACTCACCTGACCATCGACGGCCTGACCGGCCTCTATCCGTTGATCCGCGATGAGAAGGTGCGGGCCCTGGCAGTGGCACGGCCGACGCGCTGGCCGGCGCTTCCTGACGTGCCCACGCTTAAGGAAAGCGGATTTCCCGATTTCGTCATCGACGCCTGGACCGGCGTGGTGGCGCCCGTCGGTACGCCGCCGGCCGTCATCGCGAAGCTCAACGCCGCCATCAACAACGGCCTGGACACGGCGGAAACCAAGACCAACCTGGAAAAATTCAGCGCCATCGCGAAGCCCGGCTCGCCGCAGGAATTCTCCACTTTCCTGGCCGACGAGATGGCCAAGTGGGCCGAGATCGTAAAGCTCGCCGGCGCCCGGATGGACTGAGCGGCGGCCGCACGCGACAGGCCGTGGCCCGCATCACGCGTGTGTCTCCGCGGCACGGCGTCGTGGTCACCGGCCATGCCGGCGCGACAGTAGCAGCGCAGGCTCGACTGGCAACGCGCGTGGCGTTCAGACATCGGTGTCGCGCGAGAGCCGACGGGCGATCAGCGCCAGGATGCCGCCGGCCAGTGCGGTGAGCGCCATCGCGGCGTAGGCGCGCGCCCCATAGGCGCCGTAGAGCACCCCCGCCAGTCCAGTGAACGTCGCCATGCCGATGCCGGTCGCCACCGACAGATAACCCTGCGCCGTGGCGGTGAGCCGATCCGGCACGGTGCGGACGAGAAACTGCACAGCGCCCATGTGGGTGGCACCGAACGACAGCCCGTGCAGGCATTGCAGGGCCGGCAGCAGCAGCACCGGGGGGTTCAACGCCAGGGCGACCCAGCGCGCGACGGCACCGGCGGCGCCCAGGCTCAACAGCACCCCGGGCCCGACCGACAGCCGCGCCGACACCGCGAACAGGACGATCTCGGCCACCACGCCGATCGCCCACAGCGCACCGATGGCGCGGCCGCTCAAGCCGGCGGCGCCCCAATCGAGCGTGGAGAAGCCGTAATACACCGCATGGCTCGCCTGGATCAGGCTGGCCGCCGCCGCAATGGCCAGGAAGGCGGGAGACCGCAGGAAGGCTTGGCCGTCCGCGCGGCTCGCCGGCGCCTTGGTGGTGCTATGCAGCGGGTCGAGCCACGTCGCCAGCACCAGCACGCCGCAGAACCCGATCGCCATCGGCCAGATCAGGTCGCTGGACGGCAGTCGGTCGGCCAGAAGCCCGGCGGCAAAACTGCCGACGATGAAGGCGCCGGAGCCCCACAGCCGGACCGAGCCATAGTGAAGGCCACGCGCGACCAGGCCTTTCAGCGCGTAAGCATCGGACAGCGGAAACAGCGCCGTCATGGCGGCGGAGGCAAACGCCACCACGACCAGGATCGGCCAGAAGCCTGAGGCGAAACCGAGGAGCGTGTAACCTGCCGTTGCGGCAGCCGCCGTCATGATGAGGACGCCGCGCAGCGCCCCGGTACGGTCGGCCGTGCCCGTCACCAACGGGACGGCAAAGATGCGCACGACCATCGGGGCGGCCAGCACCGTGCCGATGGCACTGGCGTCGAGCCCCTTGGCGGCCAGCCATACCGGCAGGAACGGCATCTGCACACCAAGGGTGATGAAAAGGCCGGCGAAGAACAGGCCCAGCCGGAGGGCAAATCGGTCAGCCATGATTGCTGGTTTATGAGGTGTCGTTAAACTGCGGGCAGCAATTAAACTGATCGTGACGATTCGCGGCCATTGTGCCGC
>Ga0209466_1000055_pt1 | contig 23863 bp, 16 predicted proteins | sample PanSoiPlo30MoBio_FD_188323 | JGI IMG/M metagenome (GOLD analysis project Ga0209466, IMG submission 188323) | Tropical forest soil microbial communities from Panama analyzed to predict greenhouse gas emissions - Panama Soil Plot 30 MoBio (SPAdes)... | ecosystem: Environmental > Terrestrial > Soil...
GCGCAGGATCGCAACAGCGCCGGCTCCCAGCAACAGCACCGAGGCTGTCAAGCCGCTCATTGCGCCGATCAGGGGCCAGTCCATCTTCATGACCGAACCGTAAGGCTTCGAGTTCATTCCGGTGCTGCGGCCGTAAGCGCAGAACCGACGTGTCAGTGCGCCGTCAGAATCACCTGCCGACTCCGCCGGCAGACATGGTCGAGTATCGATAGGGAACGATCTGCTGTGGCACGCCGTACGACTGCGCTCCGGCGGGAAACGACGTCATTCCAGGGTGCGGGTATGACGTCATTCCAGGGTGCGGGTATGACGTCATTCCGGGCGCCGGGTACGGCGTCGTGCGGTCGGACCGCTGGCGCTGCTGTTTGGCCTTCGGCTTGGTGGCGCGGCGATGCTCGTCCTTCGTCGCGCCGCGCTGGCCCTCGATGGTCTTTGCCGCCGCCGGCTCGCCGGGCTTGGTGGTCTGGTTGGCGTTGGCCTGGTTGGCGTTGGCCGCGCAGAGCCGGTCGTTCTCGGCTTTGAGGTCGGCGATCAAGGCCTCGACCACTTTGATGTCATCGGGGGATCGACCCTTTTGCGCCAGGTAGGATCTGACGGCGCTCATCAACGCGCCGTTCACGGCCGGGTCCTTGCCGCCGGCGACGCAACCGAGCTTGCGCAACTCCGCCATGGCCGACACCACCGCGCTAAGGTCACTGCCCGAAGCCTCCTGCGGCAGCGCGGCCTGCTGCTGGATCGCCTGCTGCGCCGCCGGCTGCTGCGATGACGGCTGCACCGTGATGGTTCGCTGCGGCAGGTCGGGAGCGGCGATCGCTTCGGCACGGATGCGCTCGCAGCTGGTCGTCTGTGCCAGACGCTTCAGATCTTCCTGCGCCCAGCCCTGGCTCGCGTGCGGACGCAGCATTTCAAGCTTCTGCCGGTCGCGGCTGCAGGCCTCGCTCTCCTCCGCCGGCTTCGCGGCGGCCTGCTGCTCGCTGCGTGCAGCGGCGGCCTGCTGCTCGGCGCGTAATGCCGCCTGCTGCTCGGCGCGCGCCTTCTCCTCCCGTTCGCGCGCCGCGCGCTCGAGACCTGCGAGGCGGCCTTTCGCCATTTCGGCGAAGGGCGACGACGGATATCTGGCGATGAAGTCGCGCAGCCGGGCGGCATCGCTCGAAGTCTTGATCAGCTCCCAGTCCGCCCTGTCATTGCTGACCGCCGTGCTCGGCTTGGGCGAGGGTGTGAGAACGGGCGTCGCCGGCGCCGCCGCCTGCGGCTTGCTGCTCTCGCTCGACGCCGCCGGCCTGCTCTCTACCGGCATGAGCTTGGCAAGCTGCGCACGCGCGAGCTCGGCATAGAGGCCGTCCTTGTGGCTGGCGAGGAACGCCTCCCAGGCCTGTTTGGTGCCGATCCGCTCGGCCAGCGTGTAATCCTCCTTCACGCTTGACGCTGCCGCTTCGAGTTTCGGCGCGGCCGTAACGGGCGCGAGCGAGACCGCATCGCCGCCGAGCGAACCGTAGACGAACGGTTCCTGCCTGTTGCCGGTGCTCTCGAGGACGTCGTCGCGCACCCGCCCGAGGGCGAGGCGGACGTCGAGCCCCGGCACCGGCATATGCTTGAGGAGGGCCGCGGTGAACGGGCTGTGCTCGCCGGTGCCGTCCCGGGCGATCTGTCCGTTCTTGGCCGCATAAGCGACGAGGCTGTTGTTCTCGGGCTCGACGCGCGCCAGCCCGCGCGTGACCGCCCGGGTCGCCGACGACACTTTCATACGGCTGAGGAACGGATTGTCGCGGCACGCGTCGAGCAGCACCAGGCGCAACCGCTTGGCCGACTGCAGCGTCATCAGGATGCGGTCGAGCGAAACGGCTTCGTCCTGGGCGTCGATCTCGGTCGCCAGCCGCGCGTCGACCGGAATCATGTAGTTCATGTCGCCGACCTGGATGCCGTGGCCGGCGTAATAGACGACTGCAACGTCGGCATCCTGCGCCGCATCGGCGAAATCGCGCAGTGCGCGCTTGAAATCCACGACGCCGAGATCCTGTCGTATCGTTACCGAATTGAACCCAACGTCCTTGAACATCTTGGCGATCGCGGCCGAGTCCCTGGCCGGATTGGCGAGCTTGGCGACGTTCTGATAGGCCGAGTTGCCGATGACGAGGGCGACCCGCTTCTGCTGGGCGGCCGCCGGGGCGGCGCCGAGGAAGGCCGGAAGGGCCAAAATCGCAGCAATCAGAACCAGAAGCTTTGCGCGCATGCCTGCCGTCCACTGGACCGGAACTCGACTCTGACATGGGTCGGCTATGGCAACCCCGAGGTTCAACCCACGGGATTTGCAGGATCCGGACATGACGCACCCCAATTGCCGCTTTTATCAACCACCCTTAACGTGCCAAGGCAGTGTCGCTCTGTGCGGCAAGTCACACAATCCATTGCCTTCTCGTTCCGCCCTCGCGCCGCCCATCGAAGCCCTGAATCATCACCGAATGGAATAGAATTTCGCATCGAGCGACCACTTGATCGGCTGCAGTTGGCCGCTCTCGCCGCTCGGAATCCTCAGTTCCTGGGCCAGGCTGCTCAGATGGCCCAAGGCATCCACCTGGCCGAGAAGATCACCCGGAATATCGGGCAGGTCGATCACCTGCACCGGGCGATCGCCCAAGAGAGCCACAACCATGGCGGTGCCATGGGGGGGCGCAGCGACGAATTCGAATCCCGTCGCATCGGTCGGATTGGGAATCAGCACGGGTTTGCCGGGTTTCACCAGGTTGCTGTTTTGCCGGCCGACGGAGGCGGTCATGAGCGACATCGGATTAGGATAGATCTGGGTCAGCTTGCCGCTCGCGTCGACGTCGAGCAGGACAAGATAGCCTTCTTTCTTGGTGCTGATGCGGAACGACACTTTGGTCCCGATGGCGATGTCAGAAGCCGGCGTCATCTCCAGGGAAAGCCCCGCCGGGTTGGCGGCTTTGGTCGAAACTGCTGGCAGGCCCGCGCCTGGCTGGGCCGGAATGCCGCCATCCGGAAGGCTCGCAGGTGCGTTCAAGCGTGGGCCCGGCGGCAGGCCCGTGCCGGGGGTGGGCAGGGGAGCCGGGGCTTCGGCCGGCGCCTGTGGGCTCGTGGATGGGCCGGGAGTAGGTGCGTCCAGGATGGTGACGCCACGCGACTTGCCCTCGGCGCGCCCCGAAGACGGAATGCCGGCGGCAAGCGCCCCAGCCACCGCCACGGGGCCGAGGAGGAGTAGGAGGCTGGTCGGGCGCCGCATGGCTGCCTCAAGGTGCAGTGAACAGGCTGGTGGCTCCGATCCGAGCATCGCCCGGGGCAAATTTCTGCATCATGGCGATGGCTTGGCCGGCGGCGCGCCGTCCGTTGAGCTGCGTCAGCGCCTCCTCCAGTGCGTTCATCCGCTGCCCCGACGTCACAGCGATGATCTGATCGGCGCCGAACGGCTCGCGTACGCGCACCGTGAGGCTGAACTCCGCCTTGTCGATCAGCCGCGGGTCGGCGTTGAGAGGATACAGGAGTTGCACCGTGCCGTCGCCGGTGATGTTGAACAGGATTAACGCGCGGTCCGTCAGCTCCGAGACCTGGACCTGAACGACCGTATTCCGCCGCTGCAGGCGGTCGTCCGGCATCATCCTGATCGCCTGCGGCGTGCGGGTGGCGATCTGCTTCAGGTCGCGAACGGCCGCGGCCCGGTCGATCACGCTCGCGAGCTCGCCCTTGTCGATCTTGTAGGCGATGACGTCACCCCACGCGAGCACGTCACGCGACTTCGGATCCCAGATGATGTCCGGATAGTCCACCGGCTGGACGATCTCGAACGGCGCTTCGCGCCGCGTGAGGCCGCGGAAATGGCTGCTCTGGCCGTCCAACGCCGCAAGGCGCACCGGTCGTTGCGCGCGCCCGCTGGCCGGCACCTCGATCTTGGGCGCGGCCGATGCGGCCTCCGCGGTCCGTTCGGACACGAGCGTGGAAGGCTTGCGTGACACATCGCTCATGTCGACCAGCTGGATGCCGCGCGTCACCTGAAATGCGACATCGCGTTCGATGTCGCGGCCTGGCGACGTGAGCGTCACGATGTTCTGCCGCTGCTCGGACAGCTGATAGACCACCTGCCGGACATGCGTGAACAGCTCCTTCACGGTGATCTTGCCGTCGCCGTCGGTATCAGCCTGCCCCTCGACCGCGCGCGCCACCGCATAGCTCAGCGCGCCGCGCAGCCCCTCGACGCCAGGGATGCGCACCTCGGGGGCCTTGGTCTTGCGATCGACCGCGGCCAGGAACGCCGTACGATCGAAATCCAGTTCGGTCATGAATTCTTCCGACTTGGTCGTGACCGGCTGCAGCAGATCCACCGGCACGCGGTAGCTCGCGACCTGGCGGTAGCTCATCTCTTCGCTGCGCGGGTCGATCGAGCGGGCCATGCCGCCGCCATGGCAGCTGTCGGCAACGAACACAACCTGGGCGCCACGCAATTCCAGTTGCTTGATGAAGTGGTGGAACTCCTTGCCGAGGATGCGCTGTTGCGATCCGGTCGGGGACGTGTCGAAGCCCGGCAGCAGGAAGACGTCATCGAGCCCGTCCGGCTGCGAGCCTTTCACGCGTTCCGGCTCCTGGGCGCCGTGGCCTGCGATGGAGAGTACGACCATGTCGCCGGAATTCGTGCGCTGCACCAGTGCGCCGATCTCGCGCAGGATCGAGGCACGGTCGGCCTGGGCATCGATCAGGGCAGTGACGTCGCGCGTGCCCATGCGGCGCAGGGCCGACTCTATATCGCGGGCGTCGGCGACCGCGCCTTTGAGCGGGCGGACATTCTGGTAGGCATCGACGCCGATGATGAGCGCACGCACCTCGCCGCCGTCGGGCCCGCGCAGCAGCGGCGCCGCTGCCGCGGCGTCGAGACCGGAAATGCCGAGGGCCACCAGCCCCGCCGCACACCATGACAGGAGCCCCCACCGGGTAAACCGCATTGCCATCCCCCACTAGTTGCTGCGCTGCCACTCAACTCGCCGGTTGAGCGCATAGATGTCTTCCTGGCTGAGACCCGATGTGTCGGCCAGCTGCTTGGGCTCGGTGGCGCCCTTGCCAACAGTCTCGACGGGAATATCCAAGCCGCTTTGGCGCACGAAAGCCGCAATCGTCTCGGCGCGCTCGCGCGACAGCTTCATGTTGAACTCGGCGGTGCCGCGGACGTCCGTATGTCCGACCAGAACGATGCGCGCGGGACGCTGCTGCCGCAGCACGTCCACGAGCTCGCGCGCCGCCTGTTCGCCCACATTGGTCAAGCTCGCCTTGCGATAGTCGAAGGTGATCGGCACCGGAATCGCACGCGGGAGAATGCCACGTACCGAGCGGGAATAGAAACCGCCCACCGAGCCGTCGCGATGATCCTTGGCGGTCGGCACGAACTGGGCCTGGCCGTTGGCCGCGAGCCCGTTGGCGGACAGCAGCCGAGCCTCGGCGGCGCGGTCGAACAGGCCTTGGATCTCGAATTTGGATGGTGTGACTGGGCTGAGCGTCTCGTTCTTGACGATTTCAATGGCGCGGTCGTAGGCCTGCGCCGCTTCGGCAAACCGGCGCTCGCCGAAACGGACCTCGCCCAGGGTCGCCGATGCCTGCCACAAGACTTCCGGGGATTCCGCTGCCGCAAGCAGGCGGTCGTAGTCCATCACCGGGCGGCCGCGCGCCATCAGGGCCTGCGCGACGCTCAGGCGCAGGGCCGCCAGCCGCTTCTGTGCCGGAACCTGGTAGCCGCCGCACTCGGCGCTGGTCGCGATCCTGTCGACGAACGCCTGAGCGTCGGTATCGAGGCCGGCCTCCACGGTGCGATTGAACTGGTCGATCAGCGACTTGCAGTCTTCGGCCGCGGCCGGATCGAGCCATCCAGCGAAGAGACCGAGTGCCAGCGCGGCGACTGCCAGAATCGACCTGCGCTTGCGCGATAGCTCCTCGCTATCGGCGGACTGCGAACCACATCCGAACATGCCCCGGACCAAACGGGAAAACACGGCTTTCAGCCCCTCTCGCTGCGTCGTTCCATACTGACTGAGTGCCCACATCCGGCCAAAAGTTCACGCCGGGGGAAGGCACTCGGCGGCCACAGTTTACCAAGACGTGATCGGCCTTGGCCGGTCTCAGCGGCGCTGCGGCTTCTTCTTGGCGCTCGACTGTTCTGGGTTCGTGACCCGCGCCTGCGCCACCTGCGGTGCATCCTCGGCGAGCGCGCGGAAGCGCACCGGTGTGTAACCGCGGGCGAGCAACGAGGCGATCGGGTAGACATTGCGGCACACGCGGCCGTTGCAGGCGCCGGGCGATGCCTCCATCACCTCAGCCTTGCGATCGGGTGTGAAGCGCAGGAACAGCATGACGTGCGAATGCGGCTTGTTGAGCGCATCGCCGGCGCGCATGTCCCAGACGTTGGAGACCCGGGTTGTGATCGCCGGTATGGCGGCGGTGGTGAAGTGGGTGGCAAGACCCCAGGCGGCACTGACGAAGGCCGAGCAATCGACCCCGGTCACGTCGGTGCGCGGGTCGTTGCGGGTGCAGACATTGCCGGCGAGCACGCCGCGGTTGAGCTTTGCGCCGATCTGCGCAAGCGAGCCGTGGCAGCCCCAGCAATAGGGCACGCCGCGCACCTGCTGGCCAAGCTTGCCATGTAGATAGCCGGGGCGGCGAATGCGATTGAACCCGGTGCAAGTCGTGTCGGGATCGCGGCCGTAGGCGCTCGGGGTGACCTGCCATTGGACGCCCTCGAAGGCGAATGCGTTGTCGACGACCTGCTGCCGGCTGAGGGGGCGCACGGCGGCGAGTGGCTCTTTCCCGCTGAAGGTGAACGCCGGCGTCGCCGGGACTCCGACGGCGATCACCTTGGCGTTCTTCAGCGCGCGAAATCCGACCGCGATCACGTCGACTTCGCTGCGCTGCGTGCGCAGGAAATAGACGTCGCCGCTGCCCGACACCGTCACGAAGCGACGCGACAGCGGGGTCTGGTTGTTCAGCGGAAGCTCGTAGATGCCTTCCAGCGCCCCGGCCGGCGAGTAGCGTGCGACGAACGCCGCTGCGCCAGTGGCATAGGCCGGAACGTTCTCGGCCAGCACGAACATGCGGCCGTTATCGTCGATCTCGAGGAACTCGACGGCACCGAGGCGATCACGCACGGTGAGCTGCAGCCGCGCCAGGGTATCGGTCTCGCCCTGGCGCCGCACTTCGATGCGCACGCTCGATTCCTTCTTGTCCGGGATCACGTCGGCAATCACCGAGCCGGCGGCGCGCGACGCGATGTACTGGCGGGAGCGGCTGCGCTCCTTGCTGCGGGCGACGGCGCGCGTGTTGGGATCCAGGAGTTCGGTGGGGTCGGCCGGCCGCGCGGAGCCCATCTGGGCGAAGGTCGAGAGGGTGAAATCATCCTCCCCGGCGCGCGTGCTCACTTCCTCCAGGCCGCGCGTCGAGGTGTCGTCCGCGCCGCTCGCCTGCAGCGCCCGCACCGAGCCGTCCCACACCAGGATCTCGTTCTTTCGCACCACCAGATCGGTCGGCTCGACGTCCTGGGGGAGGACGAGAATGCGCGGCTCCACGCCAGAATTTTTCGGATCGAAGCGCAAAATGCGGTTGTTGACCTGGTCGAGCAGAAAGAGCTCGCCGTTTTCGCCGGCGGTCAGCGCCTGCGGGCCGGTGATCTCGGTATCCTGGCTGGCGTCGATAATGCCGACGGCGTCCTGGTCAGTGCCGCCGGAAAACCGCCGGACGACGGTGTCGGCAGCGGCGGCACCGGACCATGCCGACAGGCACGCGACCAGACACAAGCTGCGCGACAGGCGGATCATGGCAGCCTCCGGGTGGCGCTTACTAACGCAGGCAATTCCGTGCGGCGCCATGCGTCACATGGCGCCGTCCTGTCCACACTCATCACGCCATAGCGCCACGCTATGCGGTCGCTGCCAGCGAACGCGCACGTCGCAATGCAGCGGCGCTTCGTGCTATGACGTTCGGTGCGGAGGGATTTCGAATGGCACGCAACAGATTCGAACAGGTCGACGAGGCTCAGGCCGACGCGATCACGCTTTCGCTCACCAGGAACGGCGATCGCGACGCCGGCACCGTCATTTTTCCGGCCAGCGCCAGCGGTGGCCGGCTTGCGGAAGATCAGGTCAGCGGCCGCATGTCCGCGCTCGACTCGTTCCGTTCCGCCATTCGCCTGGCCAACGAGATGAAGGTTCCCATCGTGGTCATGGACCCGGACGGCGTGTGGCAAGCCGACTGGGGCGAACTCTTCCGCTATGAGGACGAGGAAGAAGGGCCGGCTGCCCCATGAGGGGCGCCCGGAACTCCGCCGTCCCGATCTGCTGCAGAAACGCGACATCTATGCTCCAGCCGCCGCCCGGTGCGACCTCGCCGGATCCGGCGTGGTGCTTGCCTGGGCGCCGGACGGGCGGTCATTTTTGAACTTTGTCATCGTCAGTGTCGACAAACCCCCGATTAGTTCAAAATTTTGGGAGTCCTTAAATGGCGCCGGGGCAGGCCAAATCGTTCGCTATCGCATCGTTTTTTCTCGTCCTTGCCGCCTCCCCGGGGGCCCGCGCGAACGATTCGGCGGCCGAGCTCTCGGTGGGCGGGCTCACATTCACGCGATCAGCCGAAATCTCCATGGAATCGGAAGATCTCATGATCTCGCCCGATCTGGTCACGGTGCGCTACACGTTTCGCAACAACGCCGCCAACCCGGTCAACATCACGGTGGCCTTTCCGCTCCCGGATATCGAGCTCGCGGACGCCGAGACCTACGCAATTCCCACCAACGATACCGTCAACTTCGTCGGATTTGAAACCAAGATCGACGGCAAGCCGATTAAATTAAACATTAATCAGCGCGCCGTCCTCGGCACCAAGGACGTCAGCGCCACGCTGCGTGGGCTCGGCGTGCCGCTGCTGCCGCTGGGCGCGCAGCAGGCCCGATTGGCTGAACTGCCGCAAGCCACGCGCGACCGCATGATCAACGAGGGATTGCTGGCGCAAGCCGGCACCACCGACCAGGGCAAGCCGATCTACGAGGGCACCTGGACGGTGAAGACAGCCGCGGTGCGCCAGCAGACGTTTGAGCCCAATCGGGTCACCGTGGTCGAGCACCGCTACCGTCCCAGCGTGGGCTTGAGCCAGGACACGGTCCTGCGCAGGAAGCTGCGGCAGAACAAAGGGATGGAAAAAGAGATCGAGCGCTACCGCACCGAGTACTGCGTCGACGCGGCTTTCCTCGCTGCGCTCGACAAGGTGGCGGGCGGGGCCGAAGCCAACACGGCCAAGGTGCAGGAACGGCGCATCGCCTATCGGCTCAAGACCGGCGCGAACTGGGCCGGGCCGATCAAGGATTTCAGGCTCGTGGTCGATCGACAGAAGCCGGAGCGGCTGGTCAGCTTCTGCGCCCCGAACATGAAGCCGATCTCGCCCACAGCGACCGAAGTGACCGCGAAGGATTTCACCCCCGACAAGGATCTCAAGATCCTGATCGTCGGACGTTTCTGACCGACGCACTGGTGAGCCGGGCGGAACGCATCATTGCTCGAGCTTGAAGTAACGGGCGGCGGCACTGATGCCTTGCCCGCTCCTTGCCGCCTCGGCGAGCACGCTGGTGAAAAATTGCCCGGCTTCGCGCGGGCCGGCCGGGCGCAGCGACTCCAGGGGCCTCGGCGTCGCCACGGCGACCAGGAGCTGGGGTTGCGAGCCTGAGAGGCCGCCGCGTCGCATGCCGATGCTGAAGGTCTTGCCATCGATCCCGGGTTTCAGCAGCTGCGAGATATTCTGTACGGTTCCACCGTCCGACACGATCACCAGTTCGACATTACGGTTGTCGACACCTTCGATGGCGCCGCTGAGCGTTTCGCCGTTTTGCACGCGGACGCTGTCGATCTGCAGGCGCGGGGCGCGGGCCCGCTCGCCGCGCAGCCGATTGAGGAACGTGATGGCCGGGCATTGCGCCGGCGTGACTTGGCGCACGCCGATCGACGGCTCAAAACCCTGATCGCGCCGGAAGGCGGAATCGAGCGCCTCGAACGGGCGCGTCGACGCGCCGAACCCTTCCAGCGTCGCCGCGCTCTCGCCGATGGCCAGGGGCGTCACGAAGAAGCACTCGCCGCCGTCGTATTGCTCGACGAATTGCTTGATCCTCTCGGTGCGGTTGGCGGCGGCCGGTTGTGTCGAGCCGCCCCCGGAGTCGAAGGAGGGATCGGGCGGCAAGGCGGGTTCCGCCGGTCGCGTCGCGTAGCGATAGGTGGCGAAAGCGCCGCTGCCGACGATGGCCACCAGCAGGACTGCGGCGGCCGCATAGTGCCAGGTCGGCCGCCCGCCCGGTACCTCCGACGACGGCTCGGCCGATGAACTTGGCAATACGCCGAGGCCGAACCGCCGTTGCGACGATCCGAGTGGCCATGTCGCCACCGCCGTCATGGATTCCGGCCGATCCTTGGGATTCGGCCGCAACATGCGCTCCAGCAGCGGGCGGAAGCGCATGTCGACGGCGCCGAGGTCCGGCACTCTTCGGCGTTTCTCGACGATGTCGACCTGGCTGCCGCCCATGTCGATGGGCCGGCCGGTCAGCGCCTCGTACAGCACGAGGCCTAAGCTGTAGATGTCCGACTGGCCCGTCACCTCGCCGCCGAACAGGCCGAGCTGCTCCGGCGACACATAATTGTATTTTCCGGCAAAGCCGCTGCCGATCACGGTCGCTTGGCCGAGATGGGTCGAGCGTGCGATGCCGAAATCGATGATTTTCGCGCGCCGGACATCGCCGTCCGGAATGATGATGTTGTCGGGCGAGACGTCGCGGTGAATGATGCCGCGGTCGTGCGCGGCCTGCAGGCCGGAGGCCAAGCGCTGCATCAGCGCCCGCACGGCCTCGAACGGCAACGGCGCCTCCTGCAGGATGTCGTGTAGCGAGCGGCCGTCGACGAATTCCATGGCCAGATAGGGACGCTGCAGCACCGGCTCGACGGTAAAGACGTAGTAGCGGACGATGGCCTCGTGCTGCAGGTAATGCAGGGCCGAAGCCTCCTTGCGGAACAGCGCGAGGGCGGATTCGTTCTCGACGAGCTCGCCGAGCATCATCTTGATGGCGACCGGATCTCCGGTCTGGATGGCATGGCCCTTGTAAACCTCGCCCATGCCCCCGGCGCCGATCTGACGCTCGATCTCGTAAATGCCGTTGAGCCGCGTGCCGGCAGAAACGCGACCCGAGCGCGGCTGCGTATCGCTCCAGCTCATGCCGATCCTCCCGGATCGTCAAAGCCGAACGAGGTGACGCGTGGCGCCAGGTCGGGTTGACGGCGAACCACGATCAACGTGACGTTGTCGGTTGCGCCACGCTCCAGGGTGAGCGCCACCAGCCGGTCGCACGCCTCCTGGCTCATGGCCTTGTCGACGTGCTGAAGAATTTCCTCGTCGGTCACATGCCGCGTGAGCCCGTCGCTGCAGATCACGAAGGCGTCGCCGGCCAGCAGCGGCCCGCTGGTGATCTCCAGTTCGACGTCGTCGGTTGCGCCGATCGCCCGCGTCAGCGCATTGGCGGCGCGCCATGTCTTTGCCTCTTCGCGCGTGACCACGCCCTTGACCAACAGCTCCTCGAGCTCGGTGTGATCCTGCGACAACTGGAGAATTTTTCCGTCGCGCACGACATAGATACGGCTGTCGCCGGCCCAGACGCAGGCGTAGTAATCCTCGAACGCGAGCAGCAACGCGAGCGTGGCGCCGACGATGACGCCGCGTGCGCGGCCGATCTCCTTCAGCCGCCGGTTGGCGGTCGCGATGTGGTTCTCGCAGTCCTCCAGGAGGTCGGTAGCGGAGCGCGGAATCCCGACCGAGCGCAATTCCTCGATCACGATCTGGCTCGCCACGTGGCCGTCATCGTGTCCACCCATGCCGTCGGAGACGGCCCACAGGCCGGCATCCGGCCGGACCACGTAGCTGTCCTCGTTGCGCTGCCGCACTTTGCCGACGTGGCTGGCCGAGCCGATATCGAACGTCATGCCGTATTCTCCATCATGGCTCGGCATGACCGCTGACGGCCACCGCGGAATCGGGACGGCCACTGAGCATGGTGGCGAACAGGAACGGGCTCGGCATGCCCCGCGAGGTGAAGGCGAGCGGCTTGAAGTCGGCGCCGCCGAGAGTCCACCAGGCGCTCGCCGCCGCATAGGTGCTGGCGTGATTGGCCGCGCGCAAGTCCGAGAAGACGTCGGCATGACTTCGGCCCTCGACCGCCGCCGCCATGGCGCCGGGCGCCAGGCTCCTCAGCGGCTGCGGCGGCGCGTCGGAAAACTCCTGCACCGGAACCGCGAGCCCGTCCAGGGCCTGCGTCACCGTTTCGAACGCAATGTTCGCCTCAAGCGTGCGCAACAAAAATTCTTCCGCCGCCGTGAACCAGCCGTCCTGCGGATCGAGGTCAGGCGGTGGGATCGCGGCATTCTGGTCGGCATAGCCAAAGACGGTCAGCGGGTAATAGCGGCCGAGCCCATCCAGCGACGACATGAAGGCGCCGAGCACGGTTCGGCCGCAGACCTCAGCGCCGAGCCAGAAACGCCAGATCGGTGCCGTGAGGAATGCTTTCTGCCACGCGCCCGCGAGCGTTTCGCGGCTGGCCGAGATGCCGCTCTGCATCCACGGCTCCCATGCGTCGAGAAACTCGCGCGGCGCAAACAGCGCGATGAAGTCCCGCTTCGCCGGCAGCTTTCCGAACAACCCGCATCGCATAGCGCCTAGATTCCTGTCGGGCAGCGGAACTCGCGCAGGGCCGCGACATTCAACGGGTTTCGCGTCGACGCGCTGGTGAGCTGATATTGCAGCTCGCGTCCGCCGACGATGAAGGTCGTGCTGGCGGTCTCGCCGCGCACCTGCAGCGAGCCGGCTTCGAGGATGCGGAACATCGACCAGGGTCCGTTGCGCTCGAGCACGGACGGCGGCACATTGGTATCGGTCTGAACGACGATGGCGGCACGCGGCGACGGCCCCGGCCATTGCACCGTGACCGGAGATGCCGGAGGCGCGGGCGGCGCCGGCTGCCCGGGGAATGCGGGTGCCGGTGCCGTCGGGCTCGTCACGGCCGTGCCGCCGATCTCGAACTTGGCGGTCGCATTCGGTCCTGCGATCGCGCTCGGCTTCACGGCGAGCGAGACCATCGGCAGGTTGCCGCCGCTCTGGAAATAGGCATCGCGGATTTCTGCAGCCTTTTGGAAGTCACGGATCGCCCCGGGCGAGAACGAGCGCGCCACCGCGCTGTCGGTGCGCCATGTCCATTGGGCCTTCGACGTGTCGGCATAGGGTGCGAGATACTGCTTGAAGAAGCCGTCGATAATGCCGTTGGGGCTGAACAGCCGGGCAAAATCCGCCAGCGGGACCTCGCGGTCGCTGCCGCGCGTGAACGGATAGCGGTTGGTGATGGTCTGCTGGCAGGCGGGAATGACCTGGTCGCGCAGCGCCACCAGAATCTGTCCCGCCGTGGAGGCGGCGACGTCGCCCTCGAACTCGCCGACGGCGCTGCGCATCATGTCGGAAAATGGCGGCGGTAGCCGCGCCGCGTTCGTGCGCAGGGACGCGACTTGGTTCTGCAACACCGTATTGGCTTGCGCGCGTTGCGCCGGGTTGGTCGCCGCCAGAACCAGATTGTAGGAAATCTCGCGCAGGTTGGAGACGACCTCGTCGATCGGCCGGCGCCCGGTGTCGCCCTCGACCGCCTGATGATAGGCCTTGAACGCCTGTTCGATGGCCGCGCCGGGCGCGCGATCCCCCGATTTGAGCAGCGCCGGACGCGGTGTCGGCTGCGCGGCTGCGGCGGCCCCGCCGCCCGCCGCGGCGCCAGCATTCGGGCGCTCCCGGGTCAGCTGCGTCTCTTCGCGGATCGACTCCATGATCTGCCGCAGTGGCGACGTGGGCGCCGCCAGCGCGCCCAGCACCGCATATTTCGGCTTGTCGGCGGACACCTTCTTCATCTGCAGCTTGCTCAGCGCCTCGCGCCAAGCCGTCACGAAGTCGCGCCCGTAGAGGTCGAGCAGGTCATCCGCCAGGCTGTCGTACTGCGACGACAGCGCGCTCTGCTCGCCGATCTCGCCGAGCACCCAGCGCTCGTTGCGCAGCTGCTCGGCCAGACCGCCCAGTTGCCCGATCAACGAGCGATGGAATCCCGCGTAGGTGAAGAATTCCGGAACGCGGATCGTATCCAGCGGCTGTCGCCCCGCGGCCTCGAACACCGTCTCGACGTCGGGACCGCCTTTGCGCGAAACGGTCCAGTCGCCACTGCCGGACCCGCGCGCCTGGGATTTGAGCAGCTCATAGGCGCGCTGCGCGATGCTCAGGCGGGCCAGCGTCTTCTGGGCTTCCGCCACCAGCCGACCGTCGAGCTCGATGAACAGCGGCTGCCCCTGCTCGAGATCGAGCATCGACAGGAGATGCTCCTCGAGCGCCTTGCGCCCCGCCGCATTGCCGGCGCCGGGATAGAGGTTGTCGGCCCAATCCTGCTGCATCCACGACAGCACGAGGTTGCGGTCGGTCGGATGCAGGCCGCCCAGCATCATGTAGACCTTCAGGGCCTCGTAGACGAAGCCGGGATTCTGCATGTTGGCATCGAGCACCTCTTCCAGGCGGAAGATCAGCCGCGGGCGGAACAGCTTTTCCAGGCCGAGATGGTAGGCGCTCTCGGCGGCCGATTGCAGGCGCTCGCGCTGGCTCAGGCCGAAGGTGGCGGCAACCGGCGTCGCCACGTCGCGCTGTGCGTAGCCGGCCGGCATGTGGCGGAGCCGGTGCAGGAGCGGGACGATCTTGTGCAGATCGCGGTCGCCGACCACGAGCTCCTTGGCGTACGGTCCGGCGGCGTCGATGTATTCGTTGTCGGATGCCTGGGTCTGGGTGATCAGGCTGCTGTTGCGGCTGTAGCTGACCAGCCAGGCCGTCGTCAGGCCGATCGCGAGGGTGGCGATGGTGGCGAACGCCGCCGCCTTGATGATGAACGCGCGGCGCACGGCGGCGCGGTCGGTCGACACCCACGCGGCTTCGCCGATGATGACCTTGCGGATCAGGTCGTGGAGGAAAAAGCTCTTGCCGAGACCCGAATAGGACGCCGCCGCGACCTGCTCGGCGCCGAATGTCTTCACCAGCGATCCGATCAGTTGGTCGATCGGGCTGCCCTGCTGGGTGCCGGACGTGAAGTAGAAGCCGCGCAAGGTCGCATTGGCGTGATAGCGGCTGGGCTCGAAAATCAGGTTGAGGAAATCGTGGATCGCCTGCCTGAGCCGCGCCATCTGCGTGGGAAAGCCGAACAGCAGGACGCGGGTGTCGGGCGCCGGTTCGTCCTGCAGGCGGTCGAGCGTCTCCTCGTTGAGGCGCTCAAGCAGGAGATCGAACTCCACCGGCACTTCGCCGATCATGTTGCGGGTCTTGTCGGCGGTTTGGAAGGTGGCGCCCCAAACCTGCTTGCGGCCGGCATCGCCGAGAAAGCCGAAGAATTCGATGAAGCCGGCGACGAGGTCGGCCTTGGTGAACAGCGCATAGACGGGGAAATCGACTTTCAGCCGGTCGTGCAGCTCGAGCAGGCGCTCGCGCACCGCATTGGCATGCGCCGCCAGATCGGCGGAGCTCAACGTGAGGATATCCTCCAGGCTGATCGCCACGATGACACCGTTGATCGGCTGGCGCGGCCGGTTCTTCTTCAACAGGTCGAGGAACGACAGCCAGCTCTGCTTGTCGGCCTTGGCGTCGGAGTCCTGCGTGGTGTAGCGCCCGGCCGTATCGATGAGCACGGCGTCTTCGGTGAACCACCAGTCGCAGTAGCGGGTGCCGCCGACGCCGGCGATGGCCGCCGGCGTGGCGCCGCGCGCGAGGGGAAATTTCAGGCCGGAATTGATCAACGCCGTGGTCTTGCCGGCGCCGGGCGGTCCGATGAGCAGGTACCACGGCAGATCGTACAGGTAATCCTTCTTGCCGCCACTTGCCGATTTCAGCGTGGCGAGCGCATCCTTCATCTTGTCCTTGAGGACGGCGGTGTCGCTTTCGTCCTTGGCGTCTTCGCCGCTGATGCCCTTGGCGAGGAGCTGGCCGCTCTTGATCCGGTTCCACAGCTTGAAGCCGCCGAGCGAGGCGGCGCCGGTCACGAGCAGAAGAATGACGATCTGGCGAACGATAATATTTTCCAGCGGCTGATAGCCGCCGATCGAGATGAGTGGGCCGGCGAAATAAACGAGCGCCGCCAGCGAACCCAGCCCGACGCCGTACAGGACGATGCGGAGGATGTCTTTGAGCAGCATCTCGTGGCCGATCCTTTTGCGTTCCGGCGTCAGGGATTGCGCGCGATCATCACCTCGACGCGGCGGTTCTTGGCGCGGCCCTCCGCGGTGTCGTTGCTGGCAATCGGGACGTCGGGACCCTTGCCGTCGACTTCGGTTCGCCCGGCATCCTTCAGGCCGGCCTGGAGCAATGCGGCAACCGCCTTGGCCCGCTCCACGGAGAGATGCCAGTTGGACGGGAAGCGCACGTTCTTGATCGGCGTGCTGTCGGTGTGGCCGACGATCCTGATCTTGCCGGGCTGGTCGTTCAGATAGGCGACGATCTTGGCGGCCACCGGCTTGAACGTGTCCTTCACGACCGCCTGGCCGGGCTCGAACGTGATGCTGTCGCACAGCCGGAGCACGATCATGTTCGGCGTCGGGATGGCGTCCACGCAGGCGTCGATCCGTGGCGGCGGCTGCGGCGGCGGCGGTGGGGGCGGCGGCGGCGCGATCACCTTGCGCTTGATGTCGACGATGCCGGGCTCATGCAGTGTCATCGTCATGGCAGCGGCGTTCTCGGTGTCGCCGCTGAGCAGGATGCGCAGGATGACAAACAGTGCGAACAGGAGAGCGGCCACGACCGCCGCGACCACCCACACCGGGACACGCAGACGGCTGCCGATCGCCGCCAAGGCTTGCCCTTGCCAGCGCGGAGACAGGTCGCGGGCGACCTTCGGCCGCACGCGCCGCAGGATTTCGTAAACGTTGCGCTGAATCTGCCCGAGCGTGACCTGCCCGGCGGGCATCGCGCGGTACTGCCCCTGGAAGCCGAGCGCCAGGCAGGCGTGCTGCAGCTCGAGCAGCGGATAGTTGACCAGGGGATCCTGCTTGGTGTGGTCGAGAATCTCGAAGAACCGCACGCCGCCGATGCGCTCGCCGAAGAACCGGCTGAGCATGCTGTATTGCGTCCATACGTGGCGGTCGTCGGTGGGAATGTGCTGGACGATATCGTCGGCGGTGGCGCAGAGCACGTATTTCGCGCTGTTGGCTTGCTGCTCCGAGATGCCGGCCGACCGGATGTCCTTCTCAAAAAATTCGATTGCCTCAGCGACCTGACCCATCAGGCTGGCGAACGACGCGCGCAGGAGCGCCACGCGCAGGCGGCCGAGTAGCTGCAGCAGCGGGCCGGCGGCGCGCATGATCGGATTGGAGTTGGGCGCGACCAGTTCGTCCACCCGCAAGACGGGAGCGCGGTATGCCTGGGGCGGCGCGGCAGGCTGCGCCGGGGTCGAAATCCAGTCCTCGGTCGCGTGCGTGGTCGGCGGCGGCGCGTAGGTCGACGGATGAACCGGCGGCGGTGGCGGCGGCGGCGTAGGATGGCTGGATGGCGGCAGGCTGCCCGGCTGGAATCCGGGCGCCGCCGGGTAGGGTTGCGCGGCCGGCGGTGGCGCCGGATAGGACGGCGACGGTGCCCCGGGGTATGCTGGTGGTGGGGCTGCGGCCGGCGGCGGGACAGGCGAAGGCGTGGGCGGCGGCGGCAACCTGCCTCCCGGATTGGGACGGATGATCGTCCTGTCGCCGCGGCCGAACGGATTGCCCGGCCGATTGTTGTCGGTCATCGTCGGTCTTCCAGGACAGCCCACAGTTCGAGTTCGAGATCCGGCCAATCGCCGGAGAAGTGCATGCCGATCGAGCCCGCCGTGCTGAATTCCGGCCACAGCGGCGACTTGCGATCGAGATAGAAATAGACGTGGTCGGTGATCGCGCGGATGTGCGGCGGCGGCGTCGGCAGATGCACGAGCGGCACGCCGGGCAGGTGCGCGTGCACGATCTCGTTCATCTTTGTGTTCGGCCCGACCTTGAACAGGTGCGGGAATTGATTCTGGATTTCGATCAGCGGCCGCCGCGCCGCCACTTCGAGCACGAGCGTGGCGTTGCGGAACAGCGAGCGGTCGCGGATCGGCGACACGAAGGCATTCTGTGCCCGCTCGATGATCTGCAGGCGGATCGCGCGCCGGCCGAGCTGCGCACTGAGGAAATCCTGGATGTCGCGAATGAGCGGCGCGAACACGTTCTCCAGGTCGTCGTGATCATAGGCCGGGTATTCGCGCGCGCGCCGCTCGGCGGTGGCGAACGTGGCGAGCTCGCCGGCGAGCCGCAGCAGCTCGTCGTAGAGCCTTTCCGGATGCACGTAGGCGGAGCGCTGAAAATGTTTCAGCGCGGGAATCTGCCGGTTGAGGAGCTGCAGCACGAAATAGTCGACGCTCTGCAGCCCGCCGCCCGACGACGGGTCCACGGCATAGCGCGACAGCTCCTCGAGCTTGTTGTCGATCCAGCCGATGATGCGGTTGATCCAGCCGTCGATGGTCGGGTGCGCCGCGCATGTCAGCATGGGGGGCACGTATTTCTCGTCGAACAGGATGTTGCGATCGCGCACCTCGAGCACCCGGGCGATCCCCAGGCTGATATATCCGGGCTTGGCGGTGCGGCGCAGCTCGAAGCTCAGCCGCGGGTGCGCGATGTCGATCTCTTCCTCGATGCGCAGCGCCGCGGTCGAGTCGATGAAGGTTTCCGCCGACCTGACGTAACGGCTGGCGCTTTCCGCCGACGCTTCGTCGACCTCGCGCGTGTTGGGCGCCGCTACCGGCATGCACAGCCAGGTGATCTGCCCGGCCGCCGCATCCGGGACGTCGATCGGCTCCGGGATGGGGCTGTTGTCGGGGATCGCGAACGGGGTCCCGTCCGGCATGATGCCGGTCGCCCGCCGCACGGCGAACTTGCTCTGCTGCGCGAGGTCGCGGTCAATCTCCAGCGCCGTGAAACCCCAGGGGTAGGGCGTGACCTGACGGGTCAGGCCGCTGAGCAGATGCTCAACGTAACGGTCTTGCTGCTGCAGATGGTGCGGCCTGAGAAACAGCCCTTCCGACCAGAAAACCTTACTGTACCACGACATGCTGTTTCCCAACCCGCTCTTCCGCCGCCCGTCGCAGCCACATCGTGCTGGATCGAGGCTCCAACCACTCCCGCGAGGTGCCAGGATAATCCACTTTCGATCGCGCCATCAAAGTGATCTGGGTCACACTCCGTCGTCTCGCAAAAATACTTTGTGTTCATGGCTCGCGGAAAAATACTTCACGCAAGGCTAAACGGGGCGCCGAATCGGCTCCATCTCGGCCCGCGGCCGCCGTCTGGCCATGAGGATCCCCCTCTAGCTTTTTGTCAAAACAGGGTTTTTCGCCGGCCGGGCGTGAGCCCGGACGCCTTCAAGTTCAGATTCCGAATCAAGTCCGGGGCTGGCTGTGGTGCGAACAATCGGTCAGGAGCGGCGGTCGTCGTAGTACTGGGCGAAGACGGCCATGAAAGCCTCGAGCAGGCCGCCTTTATCGGGGCCTTGTTTCGCCTGCCAGCGTGCCACATAGGCATCCCACAATTTGGCCTTGCGCGAGGTGAGAACAGCCGCGACGCCGCGGTCGGCTTCCGTCTGCTGGTCGATCCGCTGTGGATCGAGTTCCGCCAGCAGCGCGGCGAGCGCATGCTGCATGGCCGCGTAGGTCTTGATCTGGTGCGTCTTGATGTCCTCGAAGCCGCGCAGCAGCGCCTGCTGCGCATCGAGATAGGAGCGGGTCGGCGCCCCAAACATGACCCGCAGCGCCTCCTCGGCCGAAGGTGAGAATTTCAGCGGGTTGTTCTCCGTCGCCTGGATGACCGTGTGGCTGCTGGTGCGGATCATGCGCTTGGCCTGGCCGCGCGCACTGAGGAGCTGCGACAGGTTGTCGACGACGATGCGCAACACTTGTCCAAGCTGCTCGGCCAGAGCCTGAGCATCCTTTTCGGCAAAGACTTTTTCGGACACGCCGGCGGCGCGCGCCAGAGCGCGGATGAACTCGTCCACGTCGCGGCCTGCGATCGACGGCGAGGCGAGGGGCGGCGCCGAGCTTCTCTCCTCGGGGGCGGGCACGGCGGGGGCGCGCTGATCGGCGGCCGGCCCCGGTCGGGCGCGCCACTGATCTGCCGACGCATCACCGGCAGGGGCCGGTTGGCTCGGCGGCGGCTGTTCCCAGGCCGGCGCGGCTTCGCCGGCAGCCGGCGCCGGGCGGCGCGGCGCCGGCATGAGCGGTGGTGGGGGAGGCTCGGGAGCGGGTGCGCGTGCGCCGCGCGCCCAGGCCATGTCGGGCGGAAGATGCGCGTCGGCGTTGGGTGGTGGAGCGGGCGAAGGCGGCGCAGCGCCACCGAACGGGTCGGGGACGTCAGCGGCCCAGTCGAGGAAATCCGGCCGAACCGGGGAAGAAATCCGCGCCGCCTTGAGCTGCTTCGGGTCGATGGGCGGGGGCGCCGGCGCTTCGCCGGGAAGCGACCACAGATCCTCTTGGCTCGGTGGCGGCGCTGCGGCGCTGGCGGCTGGTGGGGCAGCCGCCGTCTCGGCTTCGCCCTCGACCACGGCGGCGATGATGTAGTGGCCGATGGTGAACCGATCGCCGGTGCGCAGGCGGCGCGGCGCCTGCATGCGGTGGGTTTCGGCATTCAGGTACGTGCCGTTGGTGGACACGTCGTGCAGCCAGTAGCCGCCGTCCCGGTAGCGAATTTCGGCGTGCTTGCCCGAGATGTAGCGGGTGGGATCGGGAAGCGTCCAATCGAGATGCGTATCGCGGCCGATGTCGATGCCGCGCTTGCCCGTGATGGCGATCTCGATCGGACCGCCGTCGGGTAGATTGGGCACGTTCTCGATCCTGAGGTGGAGCGGCATGGTGATTCCGATCACATCCCGTAAGGCTGACCGCAGCCTTCGGGCAACCCCCCGCATCTCGGCAAATCGTTGCCGGACGCCGCCGCCCCTCTCCTGGCGCCGATCGCACCGGACGCCTGACTTTGCCCCGGATTATCTCATCCTCAGGGTCTTTCGCTAGCCAAAATCGCCGACTGCCGGACCGATAGGTTGCTATGCCATGGATTACCTCCATGCCTCCGCACGCGGGCGCGCCGCCTTCGGCTATGGTTAATGCGGCTTGCCGCTTCGCGTCGGGCGCGTCACCGGCCGGCGAGAGCTGCGGGGGCAGGCTCAGTTTTCCTGAATCTTGGCGCCCTTCAGGATGATCTTGCCCGTGGCCTTGACGTCCACGTTGTGCCCGCTGACCATCGGCTTCTTACGATCGGCGCCAGGCACTGATCGTGGCAGGCGAGCCGTAATGCCTGCACTCACATCCTGCACCGGCGCAATTCGGCCTTATGCAAGGGCTGTTCGATCGCAGTGCGTGCGGGATTTTCACAAAACCTGCATACGGCGGGAGTCGCTTTACCCGCTGAGCCACTCGGGGGCACCAATGAGCGGACGCAATTCCGCCGGGCAGTCGCCGGCCTGCGACATGCGAGGAAAATCACTCGGTCGAAGCTTGGCATACATCACGTTTAACGTGATGATCTTATACTGCATATGATGGGCTGGACCGTGGGTCCGTCCGTAGGGCACCGGGTCTACCCGGCCATCCTGCCAGGTAGATACACCCTTCTTGATCGCAAACAGCTCTACCCCTTTGAGGCGGGCAACGTCCCAGTCGTTCCAAACTCCAGTAAGACCGGGATCCGGTGTGCTTGGCGACTGCATTGTGGTGTTTCCGCTCCTGCCGCCAGGGAAGGTTTTCCACTCGACCACTAGATTTCCTCCAGCCGCAACAATCTTCAGAAGATATTGGACCAGCAGGACATCATCCTTCCGGTTCGCGCCTCCCATGCCCACGGCGGCCTCCACATTGTAAAAAAGAAAGGCGCCGTCTTTCGCGGTCCGGAAAACGTCTACTCTGGCCATTGTGCTGGTTTCCTCGGTGATGCCCTCGGCTTCACGTCGAAAGCGTGACCTGCCGTGCGAGATCGTACGGCGACTACGCTACCAGCAGCGCCAGCTCCGCCAGGCGACGCAGGTTCCGTTCGACGCTGGCGCGGTTCAGATCGTCCGGATCGGTGCCCTCGTTCGCTGCGGCGGCTGCGAAGTCCCTGACGAGGTCGTCAACCTCGCGCGTGCCGTCGACGAGACGCATGAATCGGCGAACCTTCTCATCCTCCAGTCGGATCGCCCGGTGGCGAAGATTGGTGACGACCGATCGCGTCTCGGACTGCTTGCGCGCCCACAGGCTGGCGTTCGGCTTGGCACTGATCCGGGTCGTCAATCCGGGCGCATCTCGGTGGATTTCCAGGTGCCCGGCAGAAACGGCCTGCAACAGGGCGCCGCTCAGGACGTCGCTCTGCTCGGCGCGTTCGGTGGCGCTTTCGATGCCCACGCCGGCGGGCCCGGCGGCTTTTTTCAGGAGTTCGTCGAACCGCAAGGCTTGCGGCCAGGCTCTCCGGAGCTCCAGCAAGGCTGCCTTGACCAGCGGACTGTCCGTCACCAGCTCGCCGCCTTTTTCGCTCTTGAACGCGACGGCATCGGGGGATGCGGGATCGATATCGTCCGATGCCGGCCAGGCCGAGCTCGCGAGAAAGAAGCGGCGGATGCAATCCGGCGCGAGGTGCCGATCGAGCACAACGTCTGCGTGACAAAGGAGCGTGTTGCGAAAGCCGTGTCCGTCGATGAAGTCGTGGTACTGATCGCGCGCCACGAATTCGGCCTCGGGAATGCTGGCCAGAATGTTCCTGACGGTCTCCGGATAATCGCTCAGGTCGCGGCGCGACAGCGAAGCGTCGCTTAGATATTGCAGGCCGTGCCGTTCCGCGTCGCTCACGACCTGGTGCAGCAGGAACGGCGTGGCGATCTCGAGCAGATCGTCGTGAAACAGGAGCTCGTCCGGCATTCGCTCCACGCGCGCCAGCTGGTCGCGCACGACGATTCCGTGGGTCTTGGTCGCGTTGCTCCCTTCCGCCACCATGCTGAGAACCGCGCGAGCCTGTCGGATTCGCTCGCGCGGGTCATCGATGAAGCGGGCGTGAAACAGCATGATGTCGCGCGTGAGGTTGCGCAGGTGCGACCCCGGATAGGCGTTATAGCTGACCAAGCCGACGCCGCTTGGGGAGAGATTCTCATGCAGGATCGCGAGAATCTTCTCGCGTACCTCGGCCGGAACCCACGAATAGACGCCGTGCGCGATGATGTAATCGAAGCGGCCCCAGTCGGCGCCGATATCCATGATATCGGCCTGTCGGAAATCGACATTCGCCAGGCGGCAGGCTGCGGCATTCTCCGCCGCGCTGTCGATTGCGCGCCCGCTGAGATCGATCCCGACGAAAGACGCGTCGGGATACTGGCAGGCCATGGGAACCAGATTGCTGCCACCGCCGCAGCCGAGCTCGAGCACGCGACAGCTCCCGACCGCGGGCGCGTCCAGTCCGTAAAGTGCTGCGACTGTGGCCAGATGAGCCGGGTGGGTCTGGGCATGGGCGTGCGCCGGATAGGCCACGCCGTCGTAGGCCGATGCGGTCGCGGGGGTTGTGTCGGTCATGAGTGCTGCGCTTGACATGTGTGGCCAGGTCCTCGACAGGAACACGCATCAGTTTTGCTCGGTTTTCTCATCGTCCGGCCTGCGTTCGGCTATGCGACGAGAAGCCCGCATCTGGCGAGCAGTTGCAGGTTGCGCATGACCGCTTCACGCGAGACGACCGGCTGGGCGGCGGTCATGCCCGTTGTTCCGTTCGCGCCGTCGGCCGCCGGCACTGCAATGGTGAGA
>Ga0209466_1000056_pt1 | contig 23828 bp, 18 predicted proteins | sample PanSoiPlo30MoBio_FD_188323 | JGI IMG/M metagenome (GOLD analysis project Ga0209466, IMG submission 188323) | Tropical forest soil microbial communities from Panama analyzed to predict greenhouse gas emissions - Panama Soil Plot 30 MoBio (SPAdes)... | ecosystem: Environmental > Terrestrial > Soil...
TCGCGGTCGCAAACAACGCCACCAACAACGTGTCGGTGCTGCTCGGGAACGGCAATGGCAGTTTCGCGGCCACCCCGCTCATCGCAGTCGGAGGGGCGCCAGAGTCGCTTGCCATCGGCGACCTGAACGGTGACGGCATCCTCGACCTCGCGGTCGCAAACAACGCGACCAACAACGTGTCGGTGCTGCTCGGGAACGGCAATGGCAGTTTCGCGGCCACCCCGCCCATCGCGGCAGGCACAAATCCGCACGGCGTTGCGATCGCGGATCTCAACGGCGACGGGTGGTTTGATCTCGCGGTTGCCAATCAAGGCTCCAACAACGTTTCGGTACTGCTCGGAAACGGCAACGGTAGCTTCGCCGCTGCCCCCAACGTCACGACCGGGATTGGCCCCGTCTCGCTGGCGGTCGCCGACCTCGACCATGACGGCGGGGCCGATCTGGTGACCCCGAACTTCACGGCCAACAACGTAGCGGTGGTGCTCAACAACGGCACCAATATGAGCCCGGCCGCCACGACGGCGCTGCATTTCGATAAACCGCCGACGATCGACCTCGACCAGAGCGCGCCCGGCACCGGCTTCGCCACCACCTTCACCGAAAACGGTGGGGCGGTGCCGATCGCCAACGCCAACGTCCAGATCTCCGATCCGGACAATGCCGTCCTGGCTTCGGCCACCATCGTGCTCACCAATGCCAGGCCAGGCGACAGTCTCTTCGCGAACGGCGCATTGCCGGGCGGCATTGCCAGCAGCGTCGACACGTCGGTTGCCGGCCAGATCACACTGACCTTGTTCAATGCCGCCGTGTTCGCCGACTATCAGACGGCCCTGAGCCAGGTCCGGTTCAGCAATTCCGGCGACAACCCGGACCCGGCCGACCGCGACATCACGGTGACGGCCAACGACGGCGAGTTCGACGGACCCGCGGCGCACGCCACCATTCATGTCGTGCCGGTCAACCGCGCGCCGGTGCTGGGCGGCGACCACCTGGTCAACATCACTGCAGGCAGCACGGCCGCGGTCACCACCGCTGACCTCACGGCGAACGATCCCGACAACAGTCCGGCGCAGCTGGTCTATGCCGTGACCGGCACCTCGCACGGCAGCGTGCATCTCAACGGCGCGCCGACGAGCAGCTTTACCCAGCAGAACCTGATCGACAAGGCGGTGTCGTTCCAGAGCGACGGCGGCCACGACGACGGCAGCTTCAGCGTGTCGCTGACCGACGGCATCGCCGCGCCACAGGGCGCGACCGTTCACGTCACGGCAGCGCCGAACCTGCTGAACAACGTCACCGGCTTCAATATGTTCGGCAGCAATACCGGCGACTATTTCATCGTCCAGGAGGTCGCCGACACCAAGACGGTGCTGCTCGAAGAGGTTCAGAACAACGCGGTCGTGGCGCCGCATCTCATGGCCAGGGTCGGAGCGGACTGGGTGGTCGACGGCGCCGGCAACTTCGACGGCGATGCCGACAACGACCTTGTCTGGCATCGGGACCACAACGGCGTGCGCGAGCTCTTGGTCCTGCAATACGAAGGCGGCACCCTGACTAGGGGGATCGCGCTGGGCAATGTCGGCGTGGATTGGAACGTCGACGGGACCGGCGACTTCAACCACGACGGAACCACCGACATCCTCATGCGCCGCGACGTCGGCGACGCGAGCCAGCTCGAAGTCCTGGAGATGAAAAATGGTACGGTCCAGTCGCCGCATAGCCTCGGAAACATGGGCCGGGACTGGCAGGTCGATGGCGTGCGTGACTTCAACGGTGACGGCACCGACGATATCCTGCTGCATCGGGACGTGGCTGGCACGCGATTCCTGCGCACGCTGGAGATGCAGAACGACAACGTGTCGGTGGTCCACGATTTCGGCCCGATGGGTGCCGACTGGCAGATCGACGCGGCGGGTGATTTCAATCACGACGGAACCAGCGATATTCTGATTCACCGCGACGTCGGCGGGGACCGGCAACTGCGCATTCTCGAAATGCACGGCGGCGTGACCACCTCCGCCCATGACATCGGGGCGATCGGAACCGACTGGTTCGTCGACGGCGTCGGCGACTTCACGAACGACGGGACCGACGACATCGCGATGCATCGGGATGCCGGCGGCACTCGGACGCTCGAGACGCTCGAGATCCACAACTCGGCCGTGACTGCCGCGCACATTCTCGGGCCGATTGGACTGGATTGGCTCGTCTACTGACGGGCGAGCCGCAATCCGGGGCGGCCTTCGCGCCGGGCGCCCGGATTCGCTAGCGTCACGGATGCTCTTTGAGCATCCATTCGATCGCCTTGTCGATGGCACGTTCGGCCGCGTCGCGGAGCACCTGGATCCGGTCCGCTTCCTTGGGCGGCCGGCTGAACCCGCTCAGGACGGCGTCTCCCGTTTTCTCAGATCTCCACTTGCCGCCCAGGTGCTCGTTGATCGTGACCTTCACCTGCACAACCATCTGCTTGTTGGTGGGATCGAACGCGAATTTTATGACGGCCGCGTTCAGAACGTAGGCGGGCATCCCGCTCCCCTGCTTGAACGCGTCGGGGTCCATCGTGAACCGCTTTGGATTCGCCTCGATCTTCTTTTTGGCAAGATCCAAGACGGCGGCTTTCATCTTGTCCTTCAAATCTTGTTGCGCACCGCTTGCGTCTTTGAATTCGACCGGGGCGATGAAGATCAACGGCGACTTGCCGGTCGCCGCCGTCGCCGGCTGCGAGCCGACAATCGCCGAGCCGACCTTGTCCAACATGTCGGCGGCGGCCTTCTTGACGCAATCGCCGGCCACCGCGTCGATCTTGCCGGGAACCGTTCCCTCGCCGACGGCGCTGCCCTTGGGATTGAAGGGCTGCATGCCGGGAAGCTCCTTCAGCTCGCCAATCAGGCTGCAGGTGACATTGTTGCCGTCCTGCGCCAGCTTTCGCACGATGACGTTGACCCGGATGCCTTTGCCGCCGCCCGGCTTGACGGTGGTCAGGCCGGAGTTGGCCTTGTTCGCCGCCTCCTTGACAGCCGCCTGCAGGCCGGCCTTGGCATTGGAGAGATATTTGTTGTCGACGCCCCTGACGTCGCCAGCTTCCACGTAGACGTCGCCCATGACTGGTCCTTTCTGCCCCGCCTGGCAACTGGGTCGTTCGAGGCGGCCGGATGGTTCGATGCGGCCCGGCCAATGAATGCTCGGCTGCCGACCCAGCCCGATTGCGTGCCCTAGCCCTTTGCGACCGCGGCGGCCGCCAGCGCGCGCACCTGAGCAATCTCCGCATCGGTATAGCGATCGGCGGAGCGCAGCTGAAACGACGGTTGCAGCGCCAGCCGCCGCACCAGGGAATCGACCGCGAGATCGCAGATGCGCCGTTGCGGCCGCGCGCCGCTGGGCGTGCCGCTGGCGACCTCCCGCCGATCGTCCAGCAGCTTCAGGATCGGCTGCAGTTTGGCCGCCACCTGAATATCGCCGAGCGTGAGGGCAACGAATTCGGCTTCGTCGCGCGGCCCGAGCCCCTGCTCCACCACCTGGTCGGCGCCGGCAGCCGCTACCGAGACGCCGGCCACCGCAGCCGCGAGCTGCTGCGGCACCGGCGGATTCCATGAATTGAGCTTGACGGCCGGCCCTTTGCTCGCCAGCCGAGCTTCCAGATAGCTTTTGGTCGCCGGGTCGTCGAACCGCCCAAGCAGCAGCAATGCCGCCGCCGCCGCATTGCCCATCTCGACCGAGCGGCGAAGCGCACCAGCCAAGTCGGCGATGCGCGCGGTCGCGCCGCGAGGGCAAGCATGCAGCCCGCGCGCGGCGCGCTCGCGGATATCGGCCTCGGGGTCGACCAGCGCCGGCGTGAGTGCCTGACACGCCGGCTCGCCCAGCCCGATCAACAGCACAGTCGCTTCGCGCCGCACGTCTTCGTTGTCGTCGCCGAGAAAACGCGCAACTGCGGGAATATCCGCCGCCGTGAGCTTGAGGCTGGCGACGGCCTCAAATCGTCCGCGGCGCACCGCCGCGAAGGCGGAATCGACGCCTGATGCCTGGGCGAGCGCGGCCAAACCGGCGACGAGCTCGGCAGCCAGCAGGACTGCACCCGCCAGCAGGGCGACAAATTTACTGCGGAACGGAGCTGCGCAGAGCACGTTGCGTTTCCTCGATTTCGCCCGGCGCGTAGCGCCCGCCCGGCTTGCGCGCAAACGACACGTCGAAGGCAAACCGGTCGAGAAACGCATCCACGGCATGATCGCACAGGCGCCGGCGCGCGGCGCCCGATGGGACGTCCGCTCGGATCTCCTGCGGGTCGGCCATGTAGTCGCTCAGCGCGTGCCAGACTTCAGGGGCGTCGAGAAAAGGCAGGATGTCGAGCAGGAACAGCCGTCCGGCGGTGTCCAGTTCCGCGCTGGATTCGAGCAACCGCAGCCGCGCATCGCGGTCGCCGAGGCGCGACAGTGCCGCCAGCGCCGCCAGGCGCAGCGGCACGATGTCGGACCAGGGGTGCAGCTTCACCGGCGCATCCCCGTGCTCGCGCACGAGCTTGTGCAACAGGTCGCGCGCGTCCGGTACGTAGCCGAGCAGCAGAACTGCGCTCGCGGTTCGATTACCGCGCTCCACGCTGGCGCGCAGGGCCGCGCCGGCGTCCGCCTCTGCGAGAATCTCCGCTGCCGCGCCGGACCGGTAGAGCGCATCGGCCGCGCGCGCCGCGTCGTCCGGCTCGGGCGACCCGAGGTTGCGCAAGGCCTGACGTGCTGAATCGTGTTCTACCATCGAGATGTTCCCAGATCGCGGCAGACTTAGGGGTTCATCACGTTGATGTCAGCTTTGGGGAGATGGATTCCGCGCTGATCGGTGATTCCATACATGAGCTCGAGGCGGCGGGCAGCAACGTAGTGGTCGTTGCGGCCCAGGAAATGGCCCATCTCGTGGGCCATGGAGACACCGACGGCAGTGCCGGCATTGTCCTCGAAGATGCAATTTCCAGCCAGAGTTCCGGCATCGGCACCGTCACCCGGCGTGGTGTCCTGCTCATATTCCCAAACGAGAAAATAGTTCAGATCCGCGCCGGGGTCGCCGAGCGCCGTCACCGTGTTCCACTCGCTTCCGGGCGAGGCGTCCCACGTGACCTCGGGACCGAGATCAACGGGGACCCTGACGTGCCGGCTGTGAAGTCGCACCACATGGATGTTGGCCTGACCGCCGTAAATGTAGTTCATGGTGGCAACCCAGTGCCCTGCCGACGCGGGCACGCGTCTTGTGTGGTGGCCGGTCGAATCGCGCACGAAATTGAACGTGACGCGGACCGTTTTTTTGTCCTTGGTATCTACCTCCAGCGCGACGTCGACAGCTGCGCCGCGCTTGGCCTCGATGCGCGCATTGCCTTTCTTGAGGCCATGCAGCCGGAAGATGCGGTCGCTTGCATGCAGGGCCAACCGCTCGTCCTCAGGCGGAATATCGGCCTGCCTGATTTCGGTGACGGTGACGACGGTCGGATCGTTGCTTGTCACCGTGAGGCCAGCGCCGTCCCGCAACGCCATGTAGCGGTTGCCTTTGACCGGCACCATCTGCCATCGCGGCGCGGCGTCCTTGTCGAACCCCCGCATGTTGAAGACTTTGTGCCACTCGGCTGCCACGACACGCTCCCTCGCTTACTGCGTATATTGGACGGTCGGCGCGCCGCAACACCCCGCCGGCGCAATGCCGGGGCGGGCCGGGAGCCGCACCGCTCGGTCGTGAGACGACCGAGACGGCTCAGGGGTTCACGCCACGTCACCGCCCGTGAACGATTTTTGATCCGCCGGCCAAGCCGGGGCGGCCTCACGCCCAGGCGTAGGTGAACGTGTTGTCGGCGATCGACACCCTGGCTTCCTTCGGCTCCTCCTTGGCCAGCGAGCGCTTGAGGAATTCGCGCGAGAGCGCCGGCAGCAGCGTGTTCGTGATGATGTTGTCGATCATGCGGCCGCCGGAATCGGGGTCGTTGCACATCGAGACAATGTGGCTGACCACGGCGTCGTCGTAGACGAACGCGGCGTCGTGGTTCTCGCGGATGCGGCGGCCGATGCGGTCGAGCTGCAGCCGGACGATGCCGCCCAAGACCTCCTCGGAGAGCGGCAAGTACGGGATCGTCACCATGCGGCCGAGCAGCGCCGCCGGAAACACGCGCAGGAGCTCGGGCCGCAGCGCGGCGGCGAGCGCCTCGGCGTCGCCGGCGTATTTCGGATCCTTGGCAAGCTTCACGATCAGGTCGGTGCCGACATTCGAGGTGAGCAGGATGAGGGTGTTCTTGAAGTCGATGCGGCGGCCGGTGCCGTCCTCCATCTGGCCCTTGTCGAACACTTGGAAAAAAATCTCGTGCACATCGGGATGCGCCTTCTCGACCTCGTCGAGCAGGATCACGCTGTAAGGCTTGCGCCGCACCGCCTCGGTCAGGCGGCCGCCTTCGCCGTAGCCGACATAGCCGGGCGGCGCGCCCTTGAGCGTGGAGACCGTGTGCGCCTCCTGGAACTCCGACATGTTGATGGTGATCACGTTCTGCTCGCCGCCATAGAGCGACTCGGCGAGCGCCAGCGCGGTCTCGGTCTTGCCGACGCCCGAGGGACCGCACAGCATGAAGACGCCGATGGGCTTCATCGGATTGTCGAGCTTGGCGCGGCTGGTCTCGATGCGGTTCGCGATGATGCGCAGCCCGTGATCCTGCCCGATCACGCGCTTGCTGAGAATTTCCGGCAGCGACAGGATGGTCTGGACCTCGTCCTTGACCATGCGGCCGACCGGAATGCCGGTCCAGTCGGAGACCACCGAGGCTACCGCCTGCTCGTCCACATGGGCATAGATCATGCGCTTTTCCGGGTCGCGCTCCTCCAGCGCATCGAATTTTTCGCGCACAAGGCCGCGCGCCTCTTCCGGCGTCGGCTGAGCGCCGGCACCGTTTGTCGCTGTCGGCTTGTCCGCAACGGCGATGCCGTCGCTCCCTGCAAGCGGGACCGGGACCGGGGCTGGAGCCGCAGCCTTCTCTTTCGCCTCGTCGGGAGTGAGGATCTCGCGCAAGGATCGGATCTCGGTGACCAGCTTCTGCTCGGTCTCCCACTCGCTCTCGAGGTGGGCCAGCTTCTCCTTGAGCGACGCGATATCGGCGTCGATGGCGGCCAGACGCTCATCATCCTGGTGGCCAAGATCGCTGTCGGCCAGGAGACCGGCCTTTTCCGCCTCGCGCGCCGCGATCGAGGCGCGCGTGTCCTCGATCATGGCCGGCGTCGCGCTCTGGCTGATGGAGACCCGGGCGGCCGCCGTGTCGAGCAGGCTCACGGCCTTGTCGGGCAATTGCCGCGCCGGAATATAGCGGTGCGAGAGCTGCACGGCGGCGACGATCGCGGCGTCGGAGATGCGCACCTTGTGGTGTTTCTCCATCGGCCCGAGGATGCCGCGCACCATGCGGCAGCATCGCTCCACATCGGGCTCACCGATCTGGATCGGCTGGAACCGGCGCGTCAGCGCCGGGTCCTTCTCGAAATATTTCTGGTACTCGCCCCACGTCGTGGCCGCGACGGTGCGCAGGGTGCCGCGCGCCAGCGCCGGCTTGAGCAGGTTGGCGGCATCGCCGGTCCCGGCGGCGCCGCCGGCGCCGATCAAGGTATGCGCTTCATCGATGAAGAGAATGATCGGGGTCGGCGAATTCTGCACCTCGTCGATGACGCTGCGCAAGCGCTGCTCAAACTCGCCCTTCATGGAGGCGCCGGCCTGCATCAATCCGACATCGAGCGCGCACAGCCGCACGCCGCGCAGCGGCGGCGGCACGTCGCCGGCCGCGATGCGCTGGGCAAATCCCTCGACCACCGCGGTCTTGCCGACGCCGGCCTCGCCGACGAGGATCGGATTGTTCTGCCGCCGCCGCATCAGCACGTCGACGATCTGGCGAATCTCCTCCTCGCGGCCGAGGATCGGGTCCATCTCGCCGCTTTTGGCCTTCAGTGTGAGATCCTGCGAGTAGCGGTCGAGCGGCGTCGTGCCCTTGGGGCCGGCCGCCTGCTCGGCACCGGGCGTTCCCGCGGCGCGCAGTCCCGACCCGTCCATCGGACGCAGGATCTCCTCCTCCGACCCGGCCCAGATGGCGCGGTGCTCGGTGGCAAGCGCATCGACGTTGATCTTGCCGAATTCCTGCGACGCATTGAGCAGCGCACGCCGCAGCTCGAGCGATTTCAGCGCGCCGACCAGCACGTGGCCGGTGCGGATCTGGGTTTCGCCGAAGAACAGCGTCGCATAGTGCCAGCCGCGGTCCAGCGCATCGACGATGCCATTCGAGATTCCCGGCATCTCGGTCTCGTTGCGGCGGAAGCCGCTGATCACCACGCCGATGTCGCTGAGCATGCGCGACCGGTCGAGGCCGAAATGGTCGGCGCTCAGGCCGATATCGGTCCGTTCCTCCTGCAGGATGTGGAACAGCCAATGGGCCAGCTCGACGTTGCGATTGCCGGTGCTCTTGGCGTGGCGCAGCGCCTTGATAAAGGCGTCGTATCCGATGCGATTGAGCTTACCGGTCACGGCTTCGAGGCTGATGTCGGCCATTATGCCCTCCCGGCGGCGTCACGACGCCTGCTCCGCTGTTGTCTGAAAATATCCGCCGGATGAAAGCGAGCATCGCAGCGGTATGGGCGCTCCAGCCCCACCCATTCGGGCGCCATCCAGGTGGTCCAGCCGAGCTGACCGAAAGTGCCGAGCTTCACCGGCTCGACGTCGCGCGACGGCAGCGCCAATTCCACTTCCCAGTCGAGCTGATCGCCGATGTAGAAGAACACCGCATCGACGAGCGGCTCGCAGCGGTCGCCGGTCGGCAGGAAGCGCATGTACTCCGCCAGGCTGGCGGTGTAGATGCGGATGCGAATCTTGTCCTGCACGCTGAAGACGGCCGCGCCGACCACGATGTCGCGGCCCATCGCGCTGTTGCTGGCGCCGAGCCGGCTGCGCTCGCCCTTCTCGATGGTGAGCCGCGAGCCGGCGAACTGCTCGATCTCGACGCGGACCCCGAACAGGCCGCCGATGAGGGCGCTCAGGCGCGAGGCAGACTTGGCCTGCGGCGCCATCAGCCCGGCAAAGGCCAGCTTGGCCAGATCCGGCACGCTGTCGAGATTGCGATAGGGCAGCGAGCCGAGGCCGATCATGGCGCCGACATAGACGAGGAAACGATCGGCATCGGGGCGATCGTGCTGCACGATCGGGCGGGCATCGGCCCAGGCGCGGAAGAACAGCTGCAGGAAACGATGATTGAACACGTCGAGGAAGCGGGGGAAGGCTTCGTCCCGGTTCAGGGCCCACCCATACGCTTCTTCGGTGGTCGACAGCGGGAGCGCTCCCTGCGGCCCCAGCAATCCGAGGAACTTGGCGTGAACGCGGATCTGCCCGCTCTTCGCCGGCTCGACGCGAGACAAGTTGGAGGCCGGGAAATCCATGAACGGATCCTGGCCGAGCAGGACGAAGTCCTCGCGCAGCGAGCGGCTGTCGCCGATCCGCGGCCGATCCCGAAAGGTACGCTCGAGCCGGCGCATCATCATGAAGAAGTCGAACCGCCAGGGCTCCTTGACGGCTTCATCGAGGAAGGTGGGCCGGCTCGTCGCCGCATGCAGCGGCGCCTGCAGGAGGGCGTCGTCAACCGCGACCGGCGGCGCCGCCGCGGCGGCAGTCGCTTTCTCGCCGTCGTCGAGCACCTTCATAGCGGATACCGCGTCCCGATGCGCGTCGGCCAGCGCATGATCTCGCCGCGCTCGACGGTCCGTATGACCGTCTGGGTGAAATGGTTAAGCCCAACATATTCCACGAAGAAGCGGTCGAGAACCGCCCCGAGCAGGAACACGCCGCTGCCCTCGAATGCTTTCTCGTCGACAGTGACAGTGATCTCGATGCCGCGCGCGGTCGCGCTGCCGGTATCGCGGTGTACGCGGCGCACGACCGGGGCGCTGTCGACGCTGCGCACGCCACGGATCTTTCGCTCGGTCGCGCTGTCGGCGAGATCCCCGAACATCCCCAGCATCTCGCGCACGGCCTCCCCGCCCTTCCCGGCCCCGCGCTCGACCAGGCCGAGCTGGTTGAGGCTGAGCATGTTGATGAGCCGCCAAGCCACCGCGCCCGTATGGGCGACCTCGGACCGGCTCCGGTGCTGCGACACGACCGGCTCGCGCGGCTTGGTCGGGCCGGCCACGCAGATCACCTCGAGTGTCACGTCATCGAGGAGGCGGAAGTCCGCCCCGCCCTCGCCCACCGGAAGATGCTCGGTCAGGTGCCGGTTGGAGCACAGGGCGCGCACGCTGAGCTCGGCCACCGAGGTCTCGTCATGGACGCCGGCCGGCTCGACCAGCGAGAGGAACGTGTCCGTGCCGGTATAGTCTGACGACTTGCCGTACTTCTTCTCCTCCGCGGTGAAACGGCGGGGCAGGCGGCGAACCGTGTAGGCGAGCTTCGGGTCGCTGGCGGCGATGTCGAGCGAAGCCGCATAAAGCGGAGGCACCGGCACCTTTTCGGGCCGGCCCGGATAATGCGCAAAGACATCGACAATCCGGTGCGGCTCGAAGTCGAGGTACCGGCTGCGATCGGGCACCACGTGGTATTCGTGCTGGTTCGGCCGCACCGGGATGCGGTCGGTCGTCTTCTCGAACAGGTTCACGGCCGGAGCGGTATAGAGCGAGAACATGTCGGTGCGCGCCGCCGCGGTGAGGCGGCTATTGACCTCGTTGAACACGAACAGCACGTCCACCGATTTCGCCTTCAGCCGCCGCACCGCCGGTTCGAGCCCGCTCAGGGCAAAGCCGAGGAACTTGCGCGGAAACATGAAGTATTCGCGCAGGAAGTCGAATCCGCGAAACACCCGCTGGTCGGTGCCGAGCAGGTTGTCGTCATCCCCGAAGCCGAGTTGCACGAGCTTGACCTCGGGAACCGACAGCACGACGGGGTCGCCGAACTGGTCGAGATAGCGGAAATAAATGCCGATCCGGTGGGCGAAGAGCTGCTCGTACACCGCGACCGCATCGGCTTCCGGACCAACAAGATAGATCGGCAGCTCGCGCACCCGGCAACCGGCGAACCAGACCGCCGGGTTGGCCAGCGCCGCCGCGTCTGCGATCTCGTTTTCGGCGCGCGCCGCCATGCGATGGGTGAGCGACAGGCGCAGCCCCGCGAGCACCTCCGACCCGCCGGCGAGTCCCAGCGCCTGCAGCGGCGCCGGCGTCGGATAATATTCGGCGGCGGTGATGTCGAAGGGCCAGAGCGTCACGTCCGAGCAAAGCCGGAACCGGCACGCGATCTGCCGGTCGAGTTCGCGATAGGTGGCGTCGAAATAGGACCCACGACGGATCAGGCGGCCTTCGCGCAAGGCCGGATCGGCGTAGGGGGGAGCGATTTTCGCCAGCAGGGCGGTGGGCGTGGGCGCGAGATAATTGGGGACCAGCTGCTCCAGCAGGTTGGCGGTGAATTCGGGGAACTCGTGCTTGAGCTTGAGCTGCACGCGGGCCGCCAGGAAGGCGGCGCCTTCGAGCAGGCCGGCCACCATCGGGTCCATGCGATCGGCGACCAGGCCGCCAAGCCGCTCCGCGATGCCCGGATATTCGGCGGCGAATTCGCGCGCCTGCTCATACAGCAGCTGCAGTTCCCGATTGTAGAGATCGAGGAATTCCCGATGCATGACACTCAGGTTCGGCTGAGCGTGATGTTGCCGCTGTCGAGCTCGAGATCGGCGACGAACTCGACCGGAACGTTGAGCGGCTCGCACAGGAGGTCGGCGCGCACGACGAAGCGCACCTTGAGCTCGGCCTCATCGAGCTCCGACGACCTGCTGACGCGGATGGTCTGCGGGATCAGGCGCGGCTCGTAGTTGACGAGGGCCGACTTGATCTCGTCGCCGATGTTCTCCACCGAGAGCTCGTCGATCGACCGGTGCGTGATGTCGGGCAGGCCGAAATTCAGGACCGATTTGCGCACGTGCTCGAATCGCTGCAGGTCCTCGCTCGACTCCATGGCGATGGTGTTCATCAGGGAATCGAGATCGCGCGCCACCTCGCGCCGCAAGGTGGGCTCGGTAATGGCGGTGCGCACGGCCATGCGCCGGCTGGCGATCACCCGCTCGCCCGCCTCGTCGCGCAAATCCAGCTTGGTCTTGGCATCGCGCGCCTCATGGGCGCCGCGGAACGCGTACATCAGCGGCGGGCTCAGTCGGTCCTTGCGATTGGAACCCACCATCCGTCAATCCGAAAGCGCGGGCTCCGGCCGAGTTCGGCCGGAGCCCGTACCAGTGAAGCATTCAACCGGACTGCTCACGAGGAGCCTCTTCCGTTTGAGCCCGCTCGCTGACCTTGCGCCCACCATCCGACGGGCTCAGACAGCCTTGTTCGTCTTCACATTGTAGCCGGCCTTGATCGAGGCGCCGAGCGAACCGTTCGCCTCCTGCGGCTTGTAGTCGTATTCGATCTTGGCGAAGTTGAGCGAGATCTGGTCCGTAGGGACGATATCCGAGTGGCCGGACCCGCCGGTCTGGTAGGAGCTGACCAGGACGTCGGACATGGTGACCTTCAGGAACTCCTGCTGGTCCTTGCCGGCCTTGCGACAGATCAGTTCCGCCTTCTTGATGTGCTCCCCGTTCGCGCAGGCGAGAAACAGCTTCGGGCTGGCCTTGTTGATCTTCATCACAAAGTGGAAATCCTGCATCGCCACCTTGCCGCCGCCACTTCCGCCGCTGGAATGGCCCGTTCCGGTCTGGGCCTCGCCCCAGGACCAGGACTCGAGCTCAATCGCGTTCTTGTGCTTGGAGTCATGGGATTCGCCTTCAATCCCATCGAGTTTCAGAAAGTAATCAACGGCAGCCATAACGGTTCCTCTCTAAATCTTTGTCGACCCGAAGCCGATCTCCGGGCTCCGCCAACTTAGTCGCTGCACTGGCACGCAGGTTCAAGCCGCCGGAGAGGGCAGCCGCGATACCAGGCTGAGCCCGATGTCCATGGCCTCGAGCTGGTAATGCGGCCGCAGATAGAACCGCGCCATGTAGTAACCGGGGTTCTCCTCGTTCTCGAAGACTTCCACGGACGCGGCCGACAGCGGTTTCTTCGCCTTGGTCTCCTCGCTCGAGATGTCCGGCGCGCCGTCGACGTATTCAAGGATCCATTCCTGCAGCCAGCGCTGCAGCGCGTCCTTTTCCTTGGTCGAGCCGATCTTGTCGCGCACCATGCACTTGAGGTAGTGCGCGAAGCGCGACACCGCGAACATGTAGGGCAGCCGCGACTTGAGATTGTCGGAAGCGGTGGCGGCGACGCCGTCCTTGCCGAAATATTTGCGCGGCTTGTAGATCGACTGGGCACCGATGAACGCTGCCTTGTCGGTGTTCTTGCGGTGGATGATCGGGATCAGCCCCGACTTGGCCAGCTCGTGCTCGCGCCTGTCGGTAATCGCGATTTCGGTCGGGCACTTCAGGTCCACGCCGCCGTCGTCGGTCGGGAAGGTGTGGGTCGGCAGGTTGATCACTTCGCCGCCCGATTGGACGCCGCGGATGCGCGTGCACCAGCCGTATTCCTTGAAGGCGCGGTTGATGTTCACCGCCATCGCATAGGTGGCGTTCATCCAGGCATACTTCTCGCCCCTGTGGCCGTCGGTGTCCTCCTCGAAGGCGAACTCCTCCACGGGATCCGTCTTGGCACCGTACGGCACCCGCGCCAGCACGCGCGGCATACACAGGCCCACGTAAATGGAGTCGTCCTGATCGCGCAGACCCTTCCACGCCGCGTATTCCGGTGTGTCGAACAGCTTGCTGAGATCGCGCGGATTCATCAGCTCGGTCCAGCTGTCCATGCCCATCAGCGTCGGCTCGGCACCGGCGAAGAACGGACAATGCGCGGCCGACGCCACCTTGCTGAGGTCGCGGAGAAGCTGAACGTCCGTGGGCAGGTGGCTGAAATAGTAGTCGGCGATCAGGCAGCCATAGGGCTCGCCGCCGAGCTGGCCGAACTCCTGCTCGTAGACCTTCTTGAACAGCGGGCTCTGGTCCCAGCGCGCGCCGGGATAGAGGCGCAGGTTGCGGTAGAGCTCGTTCTTGGAGATATTCATCACGCGGATCTTGAGCTGCGCGTCGGTCTCCGAATTGAAGACGAGATGATGCAGCCCGCGCCATGCGCTCTCCATCTCCTGGAACTCGGGCGCGTGCAGGATCTCGTTGATCTGCGCGGTCAGCTTCTGATCCAGGCGGGCGATCATCTCCTCGATCGTGTCGAGCACGTGGTCCTTGATGACGGTGGCGTCAGCCAGCGCCTCCTGGACCAGCGTCGCAACGGCGTTCTCGACCTCGGTGGCCGCCCGCTCACTGCGTGGCTTGAAGCTCTGCTTGAGGAGGGTTGAGAATTCATCGGGGTCGCGCGTCTCGACTGCAGCGCCCCGCTGCTCTGATACGGTTTCGGTCGCCATGAAGGACCTCCAGGATTATGCTTTGTTGTCTTCGGCGTCGGCCTCGCCCGCGTCGCCTTTTTGCGCCGCCCTATCCTTGAGAGCGGCCATCAGCTGGGGATCGGCCAACAGTTTCTTGATCTGGTCCTCGGCCGCCACCTTGCCGTCCATGTAGCGCATGAGGTTGGCGAGCTGCTCGCGCGCCTGCAGGAGCTTGGCAAGCGCCGGCACCTGTCGCGCGATGGCGGTGGGACCGAAATCGTCCATCTTCTTGAAGTGCAGCTCGACACCGAGCTCCTCGCTCGAGCCGTCGCCGAGCTCGTTCTTGACCCGGAATCTGACGCCGGGCGCGACGGCGGCCATCCGCGCCTCGAAATTGTCCATGTCGATGTCGAGGAACTTGCGTTCGTCGACCTCCGGCTTTTCGACGGTCGATGCGTTGCCGGACAGGTCGGCTAGCACACCCATCACGAAGGGAAGCTCGACCAGCCGTTCGGCATTGTAGGGATCCTCGTAGGTGATGTGGACACGAGGAGGACGATTGCGTTTGATGAAGCGCTGACCGCTGTCGCGAGCCATTGTGATTCCCCTTGAGCTCTGGCCGGCAGGCCGGGGAGACGACGTGACCGACATTCAAGATGAAATCTACCGCGTGGTCAACGAACCCCCGCCGCTCGGTGCGCCGGTTCGCCCGTAAACCATTGCGGGAAACTATCGGCTCCGCCTCTCCCGTCTCATGTGACCTTTGTCGCAGATACGCGCCGGCGGGTTCAATGCCGATTCAACTTTCTTGCGTGCCGAACGCGGCTTCTGGCAACACGTGCTTGAGCAAGCTCAGAAAGTCACGGCCGGCGAGATCGCGCGCCCGATCGATGAGAAAAGGCAGCGGGCTCGACGGCTCGCTGACGCGGTAGAAGGCCGCGGTTTGCTCGAGCAGCTTGAAGGCGTCCGCCCGTGTCTTGGCTTCGAGGCGGCGCTCTGCAGCCCCGTCACCATCCGCATCCGAGAAGGACTGAGCCGCCGTCGAGCCGAGATCGGCCAACCTCTGCAGCGGCAGCTGAAGCACCTGATCCCGTCCAATGTTGATCGCCGCCTGCTCCACGTGGGCGGGAAGAAGAACCTGCATAATCTCCACGAAGGACTTGCCCATGAGCTGCTCGGCCTGCCGCACCAGCAGCAGGGCGGGATTGGATGGCTCATGGCGGCTGAAGTATTCCGCAACCGCTGCGAGAGCAGCGGCCGCGTCGGCGAGGGAGGTCACTTCGCCCGTGAGCGTCAGCGGCCCGGCGTCCGCGGCCGCCCCGGCGCCTTCGGCCGCCGTTGCGGCAAGCGACGCGGCAGGATCGCGCTTGGCAACGAAGCCATTGAGCAGCGAGCGGATTTTCTCGGCCAGGTTGGGCAGGCGGTCGAGTTTCGCGGCTTCGCCAAATCCTGCCCGCTCGGTGCAGACGTTGCGAATGTCGGTCAGCGCCGTCCACAACGTGTCGACACGGGTCAGCGTCTGCACAAGCTCGGTGAACTCGCCCTCCATCAGCGCCTTTTCGACTGTGGTGAGGTCGTGATTGTCTTCGCCCTCGCGCGCCGCAACCTCCCCGGCCGCGATCATGTGGGAGCGGTAGCTGATCGGGCCGATGCGGGGGTGCCGGATGAGCTGCGCGTATTGCAACGGGAAAATGACCGGGGCCAGGTCGTCGAGCGTTTCGAGCGCCGCCATTCGCGCCGTGAATGCACCGTCCTCGCCCCGCGGGTGCACATCGTCCCATCGTTCGCTCAACAGGTCCCGAAGCGCGCGCACGGCGGTGCCGAACCCATCGAGGTCGCGGTTGAGGATGCAGAATTTCGCGAGAATCGTGAGCAGGCGCACATCGCGCGTCTGGGCGAGCAACGGCTGCATCGCCGCGATCTCGGCCGCGAAATCGATCGGGCTGCCGCCGATTTGCAGCCCCCCGAAGGGTTTGCCGTTCTCCTGCCCGAAGAAGGACGACGGGAGCAGGCTCTCGGCCTTGGCGATGAAATTCATGTAGTCGAGATCGCCGGCAAGGTCGAGATCCGGCCCGCACGGCTCGCCGTCCGCGATCGGACTGGTCAACGCTGCGAGATCAGTTTCTCCCATATGCGTCCCGCCAAGCGGCCCGGGAAGCACAGCTTAGGGGCCGGACCATGACTTGCCCGTTTTCGAGACTTGAACTGCTCGACTATGCCCCCCCACCGGATATATCGTCAACGAGCGCCGCAAGCAGGGGGACCCCTATCGCTCGCCTGCATCAGCCATGCTCGAAGCCGACCGTCCGCAGGGCACTTGGATTTCTCCGCCCTGCTGTCCCCACCGCAGGCCGGCCCATGAACCCCGACCGGGCTCCAGCCGACTAACGCGCGGATCGCCTGCTCGAAGCCCGATCGACTCTCGCGGAAGATCCTGAGGATTCCCATGCATTCGTCTCCGCCTCCCAAGCACGGTACCCGCCCCGCCCGCCTGAAGACAGCTCTCGGCGAAGACGAACTCGTGCTCGTCCGGTTCGACGCGACCGAGGGGTTGAGCCAGCTGTTCCAGTACCGGATCGAGGCGCTCAGTGCGAAGGACGTCGATTACAATGCCATCATCGGGCGCCCGTGCCGGGTCACGATCGAGAGCTACGACAACGCCAAGCGCTCCTTCCACGGGATCCTCACGGAAGCGCAGTGGGTTGGCGTCAGGCAGGAGCATCAGGTCCATCGGCTGCTGGTCCGGCCGTGGCTGTGGCTTCTGACCAAGACCAGCGACTGCCGTTTCTTCCTCGACAAGACCGCTCCCGATATCATCCAGGAAGTGTTTCGCGACCGCGGATTCAACGATTATCGCCTCGATCTCAGCGAGAACCATCCGAAACGGGAATATTGCGTCCAGTATCGCGAGACCGACTTCGCGTTCGTCTCGCGGCTGATGGAGCACGAAGGGATCTATCATTATTTCGAACATACGGACGACAAGCACACGCTCGTGCTCGTCGATTCGATGTCCAAGCACCGGCCGGCCCCGGGGCTTGCCTCCGTCGACTTCGTCCCGCGGGGCACCCCCGACAAACGCCGCCGGCAGCACATCTACGATCTCGTCAGCGAGCGCCGGTTCCGCAGCGGCAAGGTCGAGCTCAACGATTACTACGAGATCACGCCCAATGCCGACCTGAAGGCCGACAAGAACAAACCCGGCCAGTACGAGAAGTCGCAGATGGAGCTGTACGACTATCCGGGCAAATACAAGAAGAAGAACGAGGGCGAGCATTACGCCAAGGTCGTCCTGGAAGCGGAGCAGGCCCTGGACGAGCGCCGGCATACCGCCGGCGAGGCGGTGAGCCTCTTTCCGGGATGCACGACCAAGCTGCAGGGGCATAACAAGAAGGATGAAAACAAGGAATACCTGGTCGTCCACTGCTCCCACGCCTACACGGCGCAGCTTTACCGCTCGGGCACTGACCCGGGCCAGGAATATTCCGGCCACTACGAACTTCTGCCGAAAGACGGCAAAGTCTACCGCGCACCGATCGTGACGCCGAAGCCACGCATCCACGGCATCCAGACCGCGAAAGTGGTGGGCGAAAAGGGCGAGGAGATCGACGTCGACGAGTACGGCCGCATCAAGGTCGAGTTCTTTTGGGACCGCAAGAAGAAGCAGTCCTGCCGCATCCGCGTCGCCGAGATGTGGGCCGGCAAAAAGTGGGGCTGGCAGTTCATTCCCCGCATCGGCATGGAGGTGGTAGTCGAGTTCCTCGAAGGTGATCCCGACCGGCCGCTGGTCGTGGGCTCCGTCTACAACGGCGAGTACAAGCACCCGTACGATCTGCCCGGCAACAAGACGCAGTCTGGTGTCAAGTCCCGTTCCACCAAGGACTGCCCCGACGGCTTCAATCAGATCCAGTTCGAGGATCAGACCAATGCCGAACAGATCAACATGCACGCCCAGAAGGACCACAACGTCATCGTCAAGCATGCCGAGACATGGAAGATCGGCGAGAAGTTCGAGGCGCCGACCGGAATGCCGTCGCGCGAGGTCACGCTGCAGAAGGGCGACGACAAGCTCAAGATCTCGACCGGCAGCCGCGACACCGACATCGCGCTGATGGACCAGCTCAAGGCCGGGGTTTTGATCAAGCTGGAGTGCGGAGCGAGCAAGATCACCATGACGCCGGCCACCATTTCGATCGAGGCGCCCATGATCATGCTCAAGGGCGGCCTCATCATGATCAACTGAGCCCGCCATGTCGCTGATCCGGTTCGCCACGGCGCGCGATCTTTACGAGGCCTTTTCGACCGCGCAGGACGACATCGAGGCGGAGCCGAGCGACGCCGCTCCGCTCGATTTCCTGCGCACACTCAGCGACGGCGGCGAATGGAAGAAGGCGGTATCGTTCTGCGCCTACCTGCTGCCGCGGCGGGAGGCGGTGTGGTGGGCCTGCCGGTCGACGCGTCGGCTCGTGCCGAAGCTGGTGCCGGCGGAGCAAGCCGGGCTGCAGGCGGCCGAGGAGTGGGTGAAGGCGCCGGAGGAGGAGCGCCGCGTCGCCGCGCTCGGCCTCGGGATGCGCAGCGATTTCAACTGGCCGACCACCTGGCTCGCGCTCGCCGCCGGCTGGTCGGGCGGCAACATGGCGCTCGACGCGAAGATGGTCGCGCCGCCGCCGCCGCAGCAGACCGCGCGCGCCGTGCGCGCCGCCGTCCTGAGCGCCGTCGCACGGGTCGCGCCGCTCGAGCGCACCGCCGGCCTGCGCGCTTGCGTCGAGGACGCCCGGCGGATCGCCGCCGAGGAGGTGGCCTGATGGGCATGCCGGCCGCGCGCATCACTGACATGCACACCTGCCCGATGGTGACGGGCCTCGTGCCGCATGTGGGCGGGCCGATCGTCACCGGCATGTGGACGGTATTGACGGGAATGATGCCGCAGGCGCGCGTCACCGACATCGCGGTCTGCGTCGGCCCGCCCGACATGATCGTCAAGGGCGCTTTCACCGTGCTGGTCGGCGGCATGCCGGCGGCACGCATCGGCGATATGACCGTGCACGGCGGCGTGATCGTCACCGGCCTGCCGACCGTGCTGATCGGCGACGGCGGCGCGGGTGGCGGAGGCGGAGGCGGAGGGGGCGGCGGCGGTGCGGGGGCGCCCGGTGCATCGGTGTCTTCACCTCAACCGACGGCAGGCGCGGCGGCAGGCGCTGGAGCCGCAGCGGCGCCGCCCACACCGGAGCAGAACATTGCGGCTGCCATCGACAAGATCAAAGCAAGCGACTTTGCCAAGACCGACGAAGGCAAGAAGGTGGTCGCGAAGATCGACGATCTGCAGAAGGCCGGAAAGATCGGGTTCGGGGCAGGCCCGGGAACTCGCGGAGACTGGACCGGAGACAAGATCAGAGTCGGTGACGACTACAAGGATAACGTCGATGCCATAGCATCGGAGCTCGTTCACGAAGCCACGCACGCAGTCAACGAGGACGAATATCCAGAGTCCAAAAAGAAGCTCACGATCGATGAGGAGATGCGAACCAATACCAACCAATTGGATTTCTATGAGGAGCAACGCAAGGGTGGCTTCCGCGATCCGGAACTCGAAGATCGACGAGATGATCGAAGCAAAGGAAAGTTGCGCGATAACGTACGCTCCCGCTATCCGGGGGCTCCAGAACATCTGTAGTCGTTTTGGGAAGCGCGCATCATTTCACGTCTGGCGGGCCGCGTTGCTCGCTTTCGGGTTGGTGATGGGCGCGAGCGCTTCGGATGGAGCAGCGCAAATGGACAAAATCCATGTGAGTTCGCCGGAACCGGTTGTGTTCCTCAAGCAGGCCGCAAAGCACCTCGCCGAGCATCGGCGCAGTTACGGGACTTATCCGGCCGTCTGGCCCGAGCTGGACATGACTTTTGTCAACGGGCCCTACAACATGAATGACCCTGACATTCGTCCACCCCCCGACAGCGGCAATTCGTGGCAGCCGAAAAACAGCCGTTATCACTATCGCTTGCTGACCAACACGCGCCGCGACGCCTTTCGCATCGAAGCGATCGGTCCGGACGGCCGGACCGAGTATTTCATTCAATCGGGTCAGGACGCTCCGACCAAAGTCGAGGAGAAGCCGCCGTCGGTACAACCCAGATGAGACTGAGGTGCTGACATGGGCGATGGTCAGAGCGCGACGTACGATCGCAAGAAAGCCATCGAGCTGAAGGCCGCGGACGCGCGCGCGCTGATCAGTTCGTCGCTGCCGGCGGTGCTGCCGATCATGACTCCGGTTCAGCTCGCGCAGGTCCAGCGCGTGCTCGACGCGGCCGTCGTCAATCCGCCGCTCGAGAAGCAGTACAAGGACCTGGTGCTTGAAAGATCGGCTCAGTACCAGGACCCCAACTTCGTCTCGCAAGACCCGGAGGTCAAGCGCGCCGGCGAGGCTATCGGGCGGCAGTTGATCGCTACGAGCGAGAAGGACAAGCACATCCGACTGGATTACACGAAGCTGCTCACCCCCGATGCGCTCAAGCCCATCACCGACAATCCCGATGAGGCGCGATACCTCGGCGCGATCCGGAACACGCTCAACAAGGATGGCGTGTGGCTTCGCCTCGATTACCGGCTAAGGCCCGGGCCCGACCAGCGGATCAACCCGCGCGACTTCGAGGTCTGGCTTTACCTCGGCATCAACGGCGACCCGATCCCCACGAAGGACGGCCGGCTGACCCGGGAGGCGATCCTCGGGACGCGAAGACTCGGGGCTGGGTACTACGAGAAAGTCTGGAAAGGGCCGATCCAGTCGGGTCTCGACGCCGCGCTCAGCCGGATCGACAACCTGATCTCCACCGGCGAGACCTGGCACGAGATGGAGCAGGCGGCCCGCGACGATCACGTCGTAGTCCACCGGGTCGTCGACTGGTACCGGGCCGTCGCCTGGTGGGAAGGGGGCGGCGATTTTCCCAGCAAAAGGATCTGGGACTTGCCGAGGAAGCTGACGCTCGCGGCTCGGGAACTGAACGTGCACGGCAATGTGAAGGACGCGAGCGTATTCACCTTCTGCGCCTCGCTTGCGACGCAATTCGCGCTGCAAGAGCTCGAACAATACGAGCACGACACGGTCAAGGCGGGATTACAGATCGTGAAGGGACTGACCTGGACGAGAAAAGTCGCCGAAGCCATCGGACTCACCCTACTTCTGTTCGAAGTGGCCGTCTTTGTTGCAGGTATCGGGCTTGTCGAGGGCGCCGCGGCCGGCGAAGCTCTCGCCGCCAGAGCCGTCAGGCTCAAGCCGCCCGGTCCGCCGCCGCCGAGCCACGCGCCGATCGCGTATGCGCGGACGAACTACGCTGGGCCATTCGCGGCGGAAGCAAAGACGATAGAAAAGCTCAAAGCGCTCAGCGGCAAGGCAACGGCCGAAGCTTCGGACGTGGTGGGCGGCGGGGTGGACGCCTATGAGCTCGCCGGCAAGGAGCAGCTCGAGGGCTGGTTCAAGGATGTGTTCGGCAAGGCCAAGGAGCTTGCGGCAAGTCGCGAGGGCGATCCGTCGAAATGGGGCAGCTCTTTGGGCGTGAACATCTCCGGCAAGGAGCTCGATGCGCTTTTCGAAGCCGCGGAATCAAAGTGGTTCGGTCGCAAGTGGACCTCCACGCGGCCGTTCCCGCGGCCCTGGGACACGGTCGGCGACTAGTAAGATCATGCTTGGCTGAACCTTGGCGGACCTGACGCGACCAACCGTGGCGGCCTATCGGCGGTGATCGGCCCCCCATCGCCGCTTCGTGCCCGGGGAGGGGAAGTTCCATGCAACACCAGGCCACATCCCGAGGCGCGGGGATCGACCCCCCGTCCGCCTCAGGCCCCTTCGCCTACGACCAGCTCCCCTACCCCGGCCTGCCATTCGCCCAGACCCATCCGGGCCGGCTCGCCACGCTCGCGGCGCTGCACGGCATGCAGCCGGCGCCGCCGGCGCGGTGCCGCGTGCTCGAGCTCGGCTGCGGGGACGGCGGGAATGTCATCCCCATGGCCTGTCATCTTCCGGAGAGCGTCTTCATCGGGGTCGATCTGAGTGCGCCCGCGATCGAGCGCGGCCGCAGAATGATCAGCGAGGTGGGGCTCCGCAATATCGAGCTGCACGCGGGCGACATCGCAGAATTGGGCCCCAAGCTTGGTGAGTTCGACTACATCATCGCCCACGGCGTCTATTCGTGGGTGCCGCCGGCGATCCGGGCGAAGATCCTGTCGATCTTCGGCGACTGCCTCGCCCCGCAGGGCGTCGCGTTCGTCAGCTACAACTGCTATCCCGGCTCATATCTCCGCGATCTCACCCGCGCGATGATGCTCTTTCATGTACGCGCCATACCCGATCCGCAACAGCGGACTCGACAGGCCAGTGCGCTGATTCACACCCTCGCCCAGGCCAGCAACGAAAACGACCTCTATGGGCAAGTGCTGCGCAGCCAGAGCGAGCGCATCCGCACGACAAACCCTGCCGTCCTCTATCACGACGATCTCGATGCGGGCGCCATGCCGTTCTTCCTCCACCAGGTGCTCGATGAGGCGGCGCGATACGGGCAGCAATACCTGACGGACGCGCACCAGCCTTTGCTCGACGTGCAGGACCTGCCGGAGCCGGTCGCGAAGCTCCTCGGGCAAATTCCGCCGGAAGATTGGGTGGTGCGAGAGCAGTATTTCGACTTCGTTGCGGGCCGCTGGTTCCGCGACACGCTGCTCTGCCGGCAGACGGTCGAGCTGCGCCGGCCCGTCGCCGCCGACCGCATCAGAGACTTTTACGTATCGGCCGAGATCGTCACCACGGAAACAGCGATTGATCCGGGAAAGATCGGGACCGCCGCGTTCAAGACGCCGGCCGGGGGAACCATCTCCACCGATCACGGGCTGGCCAAAGCCGCGCTGCTTCATCTCGGGAGCATCTGGCCGCGCGCGATTCGCATGGCGGATCTGGCCGCCGCAGCGGTCGCGCGGCTTGGGCCGGCGGCAGAAGGCGTCAAGCAGAACTTCGATGAGGAGCTGGAGGCACTGACCGCGATCCTGTTCCGCAGCTTCTGCGCCAGGCTCGTGCAGGTCGAGGCGTTTCCGCCGCCGTTGACGGCGGGCATCAGCGAGCGGCCGCAGGCAAGCCTGCTGGCGCGCAAACAGGCCGAGGCCGGCAACGTCATCACCGATCTGCAGCACTGCGCTATTGTGCTGGAGGAGGCGATCTGCCGGCGACTTCTGACGCTCCTCGACGGGACCAGAACGGTCGATCAGCTCGTAACGGATCTCACCATTGCGGCCGACGGCGCGAACGGAACAACGGGAACGACCGCCGCCCAGCCGATCGTCTCGCGTGAAGCGGTCATGCGCAACCTGCAACTGCTCGCCAGATGCGGGCTTCTCGTCGCATAGCCGAACGCAGGCCGGACGATGAGAAACCCGAGCAAAACTGATGCGTGTTCCTGTCGAGAACCTGGCCACACATGTCAAGCGCAGC